>Ga0209596_1000984_pt1 | contig 25245 bp, 48 predicted proteins | sample M_130807_MF_Meta_FD_187314 | JGI IMG/M metagenome (GOLD analysis project Ga0209596, IMG submission 187314) | Freshwater microbial communities from Lake Montjoie, Canada to study carbon cycling - M_130807_MF_MetaG (SPAdes) (version 2) | ecosystem: Environmental > Aquatic > Freshwater > Lake... | reverse complement strand
TGATAGTTTAATGATTAAACAACTTGAAACTAAGTCAGATTGTGATTGTAGTTTGGAGACAGAATCTAGTATTATATTTGTATTGGGTAGAGAATATAATAAAATTATTAATTCATGTGCTTTAGACACTTTTATGTTAGATGAATATGTAACGTATGATTTTCCTGATGAATATGTGAATGCTGAAATTAAATTGTTAAAAAAACAAGGTATAAAATTTAAAGAAGTTAATGTTCATGTTGATATTGAAAGAGTTTGGATTAGATTCAGTCCTTTTAGATTTAAAAATAGGTTAAAATATCGAATAATAGTAACTTATAACTTCAATATATGAGCTATACAATAAGACACAAAGGTAATGGTGAATTTGAGGCCACTATGGATAATGGTGAAATAAAAGAAGTTGGCCCAAATATACAAGGTATGATAAGATACACTTTTTTCGAAGATTTTACGTTACCACCAATTAACTGGGAAGTAACCCAAAAAGAACTATTGGAAACATACCAACCAAAGGTAATGAAAGATATTACTGAAGGTAAGATAAAACCTGGTAAACACGAATTTGGTGAAACGGATTTAACTAAACTAAACAAATAATAATATGGAGATTAAAAAAGCTATTGTAATTGAAACGGAAGATAATAAATATTATGTTCAGACATATTTTAACATTTCTTGTAATGAATCAAAAGGAAAAAAAGAATTTATATTATATTATCCGTTAAAAGAATCAAGGTATGAATTTGTTAGCCATGGTGATTTATTGGAAGAATGCTCAATAGAAAATAAAAAAATAACATTTCCATTATACAAGAAAATAAAAAAATAAATGAAAGTAATACAAATATATAAACCACTACAAGATAGTAATACCGAATTAGATAAATTGGAACTTGTAGAATATGTTACAAAGACAGAAGATAATTTTCAAAATCCTGGTACAATAACAACAAGCGTACATAAGAAAATACCTTACTGGTGTGTTAGGTCAGAAATGTTAAAACCAAATGAAACCTATCAAGAATGGTTAATTAGAACTGAAGAAAAGATTAGTACAGGAACCTATAAGGAAAAAGGTGTCCAAGGAATTTATCTATATGATATCCAACCAATCGGTGGGATTATAGGGAAAGATATGAAACCAACAGGTGATGTAGGAATGATGGTAAGATACGATTACATATATAAAGATAGTTTAAAATAATATGGAAGATTTAAAAAAATTTTACGAACAAGAGAAAGATAAACATGAAAGGTTTGTGGAACATAATCAGAATAGAAATAAATCTATATACAGTACAGAAGAACTAACACAATTTGATTCTTACATTAGGCATTCTTCTGATTGGTTAAGAAAGATAGAAAGACTAATTAACAAAACTTATATTTTTGACAAATGAATAAAATTAAATTTTCACTAATTAATCACGAAGGTGATGTGCTTTGGGCAATCCGTGATGAAGATAAAGTTGTGGTATACGACCAATGGAAAGAACTGGTTGATATTATGTCAGTTGAACTATTCTGTACTTGGATAGATGGAACTATTGGCTTAACAGATTCCCAAGGAAAAACTTGGCATTGGAATAAAGAACATCGTGAGGCCAAACCAAACATGTTTAAATTACTTAATTTTTTAAACAACAACTAAGATACATAAAAATGACGGAATACCATCATTAAAGGATATAAAAAAAATCATGGAAGAATTAAGTTTTTTAACGTTAATGACAAACGAAAGATTAAGACCTAAACAATTAAAAGAAGTTGTAGGTAATATACATAAACCAAAAGGTATGGATTCCACTGTTTATAAGTGGACTAATTTAGTCAATGGTAAAATGTATATTGGTATGCACAAAGAAAGTGGCAAAGCTTATTGGACTTCCAGTACTAATGATGTTTTTAAAAAATTACTACTCGACCCAAAATCTTCTTTTAAATTAGAAATTATTTCTTGGGGAAGTGTATCTGAGTGTAAACAACTTGAATACGAACTTCTAACAAAAGTTGATGCCCAAAAAAATCCCATGTATTACAATAAAACTAATGGATCTCCTGGTGTTAAACAATGTGATTTTAAAACTATGAAAGTACTAAGAGAAGATTTAGATGCAATAAGATTTGATTCTCACAACCATGAATTTAAAATAATAAATAGGGATTACTTAAAAGAACCAAAACCTGTAAAAGTGTTATATGACTTAAGTAGAGTACAAACTAGATTAACTGAGTATGTATGGGAAAATTTAGAAAAAATCAAATCCAAATTTAGAATGGGATTGGCTGATCCACAACCTCCGGTTTTATTAGAAAACAGAAAATTTGATGGGGTTGAACATAATTTGTTAATGATTAGTGGTAATCACACAACTAGAGCTTGTTATGAAACACAGCCACATATGGATCTACCAGTTATTATTATACCACTTGAGATACATAAAAATTATTCGGATTCAGAAATACGATTATTAAGCAATGAACTTAATAGAGATAGAACTATAAGTTCACCATTTACAAAAGAAGATGCTATAAAAGAATGTTTAGATTTACATAATAATGGTAATTCATTTGCTACAGATTATAATAGTGCTAGATTTATAGATTTAGGTTTAACACAAAAACAAGTTAATAAAATATTTACGACAGTTGAACTAGAAATTAAAAACAAAAAAATGAAAAAATCCGGCAAGGTTGTTCTGACATGGAGAGGTAGCAAGGATGAATTTCATATAAATATAATAAATAATACTAAAGATGATATACTAAATGATAATTCAAACACTTTTATCATCGGTCCTTATGCTGGTTCATCCATGACAATCGATAAAATATATGGTCCATATCACAAAGCACAAGATGAAAGACGAAAAAATAATTTACCGTTATATAACAACATAACATGTTTAATTTACAACGCTCGTGAAGATTTACATAAAACATATATTAAAAATAAAGAAGAATTTGAGTATATTATAAATAAAGAAAATATGACACCACTAAATTTTGTTGAATTACCGATGTATACAGAAGATACTTTAACTAATGGTAATATTAAAAAAGAAATAAAAAATGTCGAAAATGTTGAAGCGTAATAAAAAATCATGATGGATATAATACATCTAAACAAAGATAACAGAATGTTAAGAATAGGCTTTGGCAAACATGAAAGAAAATGGTTTGCTAGAGTAGATTTATGGTTTATAGGAATTAGAATAAAATAATATGGAAAATTTAAAAAAGTTTTAGAAGAATTACAGAACTTAAAACTTAAATAAAATGGAAGATAAAAAATATATTTTTAAATGTAGTTATAAAAATGGAGAACATCATTGCAATGGTGTACATGAATTTATATTAAACGATGAATTTTGCCGAAACCTTATTGATAGGTTGATTTTTTCATACAATCTTAAAGTAGACAAAGAAATGATATTTTCAACTATAGATAAATTTTATAAATACATTGAAGAAAAATACACAAAAAACCAAACAGACACATCAGATTTTAATCATTTTACGTCAATAGATATGAATGCCGAATTGTTAATGGATTTTACAGAAAAAGAATTTGGTGAATTGCCAGATATGTAGCATTGTGTATAACCAGTACGGTAAAATTAATACAAATTTAAAATAAAAGAAATATGCTACAAAATAGGGTTGAAGAGTTAAAATTTGATGGTGAAAACATAATACCAAAAAGATTTATTATTGAAGTGCCATTAACATTTGAAATGATGCAAGATTGCTTTAGTTATAGTGGTATGGATGCCCCAACAGAAATTAAAAGAATGTTAATGGAAGTACTTGGAGAAACAATTGATGAATTAATTTTAACAGAACGACCAACCCATGTTGATGAAAATTGGTTGAAAGGTAAGTTAAATCAAGTAAAAATTACAATCGAAGAGCAAAAGTAGTATTGCCGATAACGGTTGGGTGTATGAGAAGGTTTGCTTAGATGAACTTTCAAATTACCACTACCGATGATAGCAAACTTTCTTATACACCTTGTTATAACCAGTACGGTTAATTTAGAAAAAACTTAAATATGGAAAACAAAAATTTTGCCGTTAAAAGGCTGACAAACTTTAGAGAAAAGCAATACAAATGGTGGAGTGTTATTGACTGCGGAGAAACAAAGGTAGGCGGCATGACCGTTGGTAACTTTTGGAACAACCATTTTAAAAAGGATGGTAGGACTTACAGATATTATGCTGAATTATTTATGCCACCTACCGACTTAGAAGAATGGCAAGAAATAAGAACGATAGATAAAATGGTTACAGTAGTTGATGCCAACGGAAATGCTTTTGAAGGGTGGGAAGATAAGGAAGATGGAGGATTAGAAGTGCTGATAAAGTTTGCGAAGTTGCTCGGCAAAAATTTGACTATTGATGAAGTGAAAGTTTTAATCGGAGCAGAAAAGTAGCATTACCTATAACGGATGCAAATATGAGAAGTATATGCCAACAAGGATAATTAAAACAGAAGAAATGATCGAGAAATCTCTTAGAAGACATACACTAACAAAAACATATTTTATCACATGTGAGGAAATGTCATATCAAGAGGCATTAGACTGGAAAAGCAGCATCATACATATGATAAATAAAGGATATGTTCTTGTGGATTTTAAGGTGGAAGGGAATGATAACAACACGGTAAGATGTGTAGTAGAATATACAAAAACAAATATGCTTAAACCAGAAGAGTAGAATAATCATAGTACATAAACATAACTTAGGAACCCCAATAAGAAGTATAAAGAAATTAAAGATATGAGTAAAACATTATAAGACGGTTTCGGGATATATTTATTAGATATGAAAAATCTAATTAGAAAAATACTAAAAGAATCGGTTAATAAAAAAACCATTAAAGATATTGGGGATAAGATACTTAAAAACTCTTATCTAGAAGTTGTGGATGAAAAATGGGTAAGACCAAAGTATGATGAATTATTGTACGGTATCAGAAGACCCAAATATGACCAATACTTCAAAGATAACCACAACATCACCAATTTACAAGATATGTTTGAGGTTGAAAGGAACGTCAAAGAAAGAATAGTTAAGATGGAAAAAAATTATGGGTTTGCTTTTGAACATAGACTACCTTATTTTGAATACCCCTTATCTTTATATGATTTGGAAAAAGAAATAAATAAAAACCCTGAGTAATATTAGGGTTTTTTATTTTAAGACGGTTCCGGAGATATATTTCCTTATTCCACAGAAGAAGAATTAAAATTATATCAGTATGTCAATCCCCCCGCCCCTTTTTGTGGAATTGATATATTTATTATTAAAATAATATTATGAAAAAAGTTATAAGACTTACCGAATCTGATTTAATAAAATTGGTTAAGAGAGTTATTAATGAAGGACGTCATTCTTATCAAGAATCTCCAAGTAGATTAAAAGAATTCGCTGAAAGTTTGAAATTACATTTAGAAAGAAATGGTTATAATGTTATTGACAATCCAAATTCATCTTTTGACGAACCACTTAAAGGAAATAAAGAAAATATTATCTTTTCATATTTTGACGAGGGTATGTTATTTGTTTATTACGAAAATGATAACGATGAAGCAGAGGATTCAATTATACGTTATTGGGATAGTATTAAAAATGAATTAGGTATAAGAGGATTACAAGGTCTTAGGAGCGCACATAGTAGCTTTGTTAAATTTGAAGAGAGGGAATTGGGATGGTCTAAGGAACCTTCAATTTTTTAAATTAACCCCCATTCTCTAATACAGGTGGGGTTTTTTGTTTTTGAATCCGTGATTGTATATGAATACGATGCACTATTTCTGTATGGACAAGAAATTGTATTATTATGATGACTGGATAGAAGAAGGTAAACCAATTCCATGGTTAGTTCTGGATTCAGAATGGTTATTACAAACTAACTTAGTAGAGGAACAAATCACTGACAAACTTGAAAAAGGAATGAAGGTAGAATATCAAATGTTAAATGACGACTATAGTAAATGTAGGATAATTAAATTTATAAACCCCGAGTAAAGTCTCGGGGTTTTTTATGCAAAACGGTCCGGAATTCATTTGTCTTATTCCACAGAAATGATTATATTTGTGTTATAAATTTAAAACAAAATTATGGAAAAGAAAGATATAAAAAAAATAGGACAAGAAATACAAGAATTTGTAATAACAGGTATTAACTATAATAATATAGAAGGGTTAAAACCTTTTGTTAAAGAGTTAATAAGTATTGGACTTCATGACTGTTTTGATTTTGTGTTTACAAATACACATGGTTTAAAAAAAGGAAGTGGGATTCATAATATTTTAGTTACTATAGATAACATACATAATGTTAGTTTAACATGGTGTGATAGTTCGTGGTTAAAAAGTCTTAAGTCTTTTAATGTGGATACTGACCGTAAAGTTATTAAAACTAAGATTATTAAATTAGTGGAACACTTTAATCAAACTGATTATAGAGTAGTTACAAACGATACAATTTGGTTAGCTATAGTAGAGAAAACTGGTGACGTTCATTTTATATGGAACCTAGATGGACGTGGTGTAATTAAAACATTAACATCACAAGAATTAACCAATCTAGTCAAACTAATAGAGGTTATTAAAGATATTACAATCTTTGGTAAAAAATTCTATATTGATAAATTTTATCAGAATCAAAATGGTAACCCAAATAAGTCCGACATGTCCGCACTAACAGTAAATGATGTTATACGAGTTAACAATACGGTTTTAAGACTCAATAAAGCGTTAACACTATAGAACAAGATACTTGCCAAGGATAATGGGAAATTTAATAACACATCTAACAGAAATCACAGGAGTAATAGGAATTATATTAATGGTAGGTGCAGTAGTGTCTGTAATAATAAAACATAATAGGAAATGATTATGGGTAGAAAAAGAATTGATTATATAAATAAAAGATTTAACAATTTAACAGTTATTGGTGATGTTGAAGATAAAACGGATAGTACCACCGGCAAGAAAAGAAGACAAGTATTATTATTGTGTGATTGTGGTAAAGAATGTATAGGTTTGGTTATTAACTTACAAAATGGTTCAAAAACTTCTTGTGGTTGTGCATTTAAAAAACATGGTGATAGTTACACAGGAACTTATAGGTCATGGGAGGCAATGATTAGAAGATGTAATATACAGAAGGCAAGTAATTACCAAAGTTATGGTGGTAGAGGAATTATTGTATGTGAAAGATGGTTAGAAAGTTATATTAACTTTAAAGAAGATATGGGAGAAAGACCTGAAGGTAGAACTTTAGATAGAACAAATGTAAATGGGAATTACGAACCTGGTAATTGTAGATGGGCAACAGATAAGGAACAAGCTAGTAATAAGAGAAAGAGTAAGAAAAACCCCGAGTAAAGTCTCGGGGTTTTTTGTTAATAACTGGTACTTAATAGTACCATAACGTTCTAAATGTGTGGAAACCCTCGATCCGGTTAATAGGCAACGCCCGCTGCCAAATGGACTAAAAATGACGATTTTGGTGCAGTTGCATAGGCAAAATAGGCAAGGGTGTGGTAAATAGTGGTAGAATGTGGTGAAAAGTGTATAGGAAATGTTCTGTAAAGTGTTGAGATGTGGGGGCAAGCCAAAAGGGAACCGAGCTCTTCGCGAGTCTCCCTAAATTTTTCCCGACAAAATGACATGGATCCGTGGACTGACAATATGACAGGCCAAAAAAATGGTATGTACCATAATACGCTTTTAAAGTTTAAGTGACAGATTGTCATATGGTAGCAACTCCTAGAGGACAATCTGTCATATCTTAAACCTGGTACTCTTTGTAAGTCGGGCTGTAATCCAAGTTGAGCGACAACTTATTTCCCTGGAACGAGGTAAACCGTTCACACTTGTTGTGGTACAAGTACACTTACTAAAACCCCACGCCCTATTATCGATCCTCAACCCGAAGGGAGTTCTACCTTACTAAATTTAGTTTTTATTAGAGAGTGGTACATTCGGTTGTCTCGGCTGGATGAGATATTATTCATTCCACTCTTACCTCTACAAAGATAGTTATTATTTCTTTCACTATCAAGAGAAAAAAATTAAATTTTCTCTATTTTGTATTTTTCTACGTAGACGTTATCGTCCGTACCGTAGTGTTCGGCTCTAGCCCGAGCGAACTCAGGGTTTGGAGTCCAAACTTTGGTTGCCCCCATATAGTAATAATATAAGGACATATATTCTGTTTCGTTTATCATACTGTAAAGATAAGTATTTTTTTTGATGTAGACAAGATATTTATTAAAAGATTATTCATCCTTGTAGATGTTAAAGAATAGTTCTGAGGAACTTCCTTCTGATAATCAAAAAACAAATTAAAGAACTATTTTTATTAACTTACACCTATTACCTTTATATACAAGGTAATTTTGTTGTGCCTTATTACCGGCCGTTCAGTTAGACTAGACTATATAAACTTAGCCAAAGCGGTCGGTTTCAAATCCCCCCGCCCCCTTTTATTTTGGAGTTGGGGGATATTTATATTAAAAGATATATTATGTTTTCAGAAGGTGGTATTGTAATGATAATGGGAATCCTATTGGGTTTATTTGTAATAGGAGGTTCAGTTTTCTTTGTCAATAAACTGTTTGCTGATAATACTCAGGAAATTTTAGTTCGTTTTATTTTGTTAATCTTTACTTCTTTGGTTGCATTATTTGTTGTTGATAAAGTAATTGCTTGGCAAGTTAAACTATTGAGTGATGAACAAAACGGACAATTATTTGATTTAATTAAAACATTGATTTTAATGATATTCTCATATTACTTTGGAACTAAAGAAGGTGTGGAAACCAATGGTAAACAAAATAAGGAAGATAAAGAATGAGTTTAACCTGATAAATAGAAATTAATTTAAGGGTATAACCTGATTTTTAAAAAAAAAAGGCACACTTCCCCCTGATTGCCTCTCACATCCTTAATACAAAGATACATAAAATAAATTTAATGGCCAAATAAATCTTATCTGACAATGTGTCATATATTAGAATATAAGGCACGCTTGGCGCCGGATTCCCTCCTGTTGCGATTGGCCAATCGATAGACAAATATAAAAAATTTTTCTTATAGTGTCAAATAATTTTGTATATTTGTATACACTAAAAAATAAGAAACTATGAGAGGTTATTGGAAAAACGGTGCTAGACCCATATCGGCTACACCACAACAAATATTTGAGAACTACAGCATATTCCTACCGGCTAATCCATTAATCCTTGTTGTTATCTTGATGGCTATTGTATTGTTCGTTAGTAGCATCTTCCATCCGACCTATACCTTTAAGTCTGATGTTAACTCTAAGATAGTTAGAGTTGAATATCAAAAATGGGCCGGATCAAATGAAGTACACGGTATGTTATACTACTCTTATGAAAATAACTCAGGTGATTATGACCGTTATAAATGTGAGACTGCCTTTAAAGGTACCATCAACGGTAATATGTTAAACATTACCTTAAAGAACCCTACCATCAATTCAGTTCTTAGTGGTGATAATGGTTCATTACCTAGACAACTAACCATTAACATTGATAACAATACCATTAGCCTTAATAATGTATTAGCTTCAGGTGGCAGAGGATTATTTAGTTTACCTTGGACGGACCAAGCTTACGAGTTTTAGTTGATACTACGGATAAATTTGTTTACATTTATTATATGTTTAATAAAGGACAAAGGTTTCTACATACAAGAACAGGACATCAGGCTGAAATCAAAGCGGTAAGCACTACGGACGATATTATATTCTATAAGGTAGAAGGTTTAACAACAGGCGAAGCTGTTACAATGAGACAAGACGAACTAAACGATTGGCTTGATATGAATGTATTACAAGTAAAAGAATTAAGGCCACATGGATTTCAGTAGAGGTGATGTATATGTTAATACCCATTCAGGCACTAAGTGCTTAATAGAATGGGCGAAGGATGATAAGGTTAAGATACTATGGTCATTCAAATGTAAGTTAGGTGGTTCAAAGAATTGGCCTAGAAGTAAGTCGGCATGTAATAGAATAATATCTAATATTGAATCAACAGTAGATGGTCCCGATGGTTATGTAGAGTATGCTTGTATTAAATCACCACACCTTATTGAGGCAGAGATATCAGGTAACTATATAAAAAGAATTTATAAGGCTAAAGATAATCCAATAATGTTTTGGATACCCCAACATTCTTTTGTATCTTTGTAGTATGAAACACAAGAAGAAAAATAAAGCCAATAAGAAGAATAAAGCCAATAAGAAGAAGAAAGTATTCTTATGGTTAGAAGTATAATAAGATGATAGAAATAATAATAGCTAGTACAGTACCATCGGTAGTGTTAATATTAGCCCTAGTGGTTAAGTATAAGGAACATAGGAAGTAGACCATGACAATCTGACATATATGAAAGTTTGGTACGGCTGGGGGGCCTATGTTAATACATGGCCAGCCCCCCCATATACCTGGCCCGTATCCCCCCTCCTCTGGGGGCGGTGGCAGGGGGCCGAAAAGGGGGGCTCGGATGTCCGTTTAAATCCGGGGTTTCTACAAAAAAATTTTCCGGGAAAAATTTCCCAAAAAAGCGTTACTTGTTATGTGTAGTTTTAGTTTTAATCTATTTATATATAAAATAAAACAATGAAACAATTTATTAAAACCACAATACGAGAGTTTTTGAATGAGAACTATATTAATGATAATATTAAAAATCATTTAATTGATGGGAAATATCTTTTTCATTACACATTAACTGATTACTTAGATGATATTAAAATTGAGGGTTTAATACCAAGAAAAAATCCAAATTCTTATTATAAAGAAGGTTCAGAAGGTATTTTCTTAACAACATCACAATCATTATATAAAGCGAATTTACCACAATCACTAATGGATGTAATGGATGAATATTATGAGGACGAAGAAAACTATGAAACCAAGCCAATAGTAAGATTATGGATTGATGTTACTAAATTACATTTAGATAAATTAACTTGGGATGATGATTACATATTAAATAAATACGGTTGGAACAAATCGGAAACTGATACTGAAAAAATAATTGAGAGTTTAGATATTTGGGGTTCTGTTGCGTATCTTGGGGTTATACCAAAAAATCTAATAGTAAATTATGATTTTGATTATTCTAATTAATATGAAAGTAAGTTTTGATTTTGATGGTACGTTATCTAGTAGAAACAAAACCTTACAGGTTCGAATCCTGTCCTGACTACAAAAAAATGTAAAAAAAATTTCCCGGAAAAATTTTCACCATAAAGTGTTTTCTATATAGGGAATTTATTATCTTTGTACTATGAAAGGAATTCTATATAAATCAAAAAAAGGGTGGATGGTTAAATATACCACTTACAAAACAATTCCAGGTATAAAAGGTATTATGGGTTCTCATAGTAGAATGCCTGAATCTAATTATCTTCCTGTACATCCTGATACTAAATTATATCCTGATGGGTTATGGGGACAGGCTAAGGTTGATGATTTTGAAACGGTGGATTTTGAGATTGTTGAAGTAATTGCCCCTGTTGAAGATGGTACAACAATGTTTAAATGTGCTAAGTTGGTTAATGAGGAAAAACATACAAAACGTAGGCAAAAGAAATTTTCTAATATAATGGAACATAACAATATTGAAAGATTCTATACAGAAGAAGATATGTTGGCCGCATCAAAGTATGGGTATGAGTTTAGAGATACAACCTCTTTTCCTGAACATAAGTTTGAAGATAGTTGTATCAATAATACAAAACAATGGATTCACTCACTAAACAAACAAGACAATGAAAACTAAAGAAGAAATAGAACAGTTAGCTGAAAAAGAGTATGGTGAATATGCTGGGTATCATAAAGCAAGTTTTACTAATGGATATACTCAATGCCAACAAGATATGGTTGAGAAATATACAGAGCAAGATATGATTAAATTTGCATTTGATACTTACTACCAAGAGGATATGGCTAAGAAATATACAGAGGAAGATATAAGGAAAGCTATTATGGTTGGTATTGAATTTGAATCGGGAGATTACCCCGAAGGATTCAATTATAAATTAGGAATGAGTATTGAAGATTATTTTATTGAATCACTAAACAAACAAGACTAATATGACACCAAAAGAAAAAGCAAAACAATTAATAGATATTTTTAAGCCTAATGCGTATAGAGGTGCTTGTGAAGAAAATGATGAGTTAATGGAATTATATCATGCTAAACAATGTGCTTTTATAGCAGTAGATGAAATTATAAAAACAATTGAGTATTCATCACAAGCAGATGAAATGAGTAAAACATCATATTGGGAACAAATTAAAACAGAAATAGAGAAATTATGAGTAAAATGAAAAAGTATGATGCTAATAATATTAATTTGTTAAGAAATCTTCAAGTACACATAATGTTACAATATCTTATTTTAGATGAGCAAGGTGACTTTGTAGTTGACGATAAACTAATAGAAATCTGTAAAACTAAATAACATGGAAGAATGTGTGGATTAAGTTTCTGATCCCCGGATACGTCTTTTTTTAACCCCGACCCCTTTTTTTATTTGTTTTTTAAAATATTCTTATTATATTTGTATTATAAAATAATAAATTATGGCAGGGTTAATTACAATATTTTGTTTATTGGTATATTTTGGTCTTACTTATTTAATAGGTAGGTTAATAAGTAAATTGTTATTTAAAAATGTGGTTGATACTGAATATTGTTTTTGGTTGGGGATTGTATTCTCGGTTGTGTTGGTTTTTATTTATGTAACATCACTTGGGGTTTATAAATTGATTGAACATTATTAAAAAAAATATTAGGTTGATTGGGGAAAGCTGCTCATGCGGAAGAGGAGGTTAATAGCCAAAGTAATGCCAATCATAAAAACAGATGTCCACGCACCCATCTTCTGTTTTCCTAACGTAAAGGTGTCTTGGTACGCTCTGGCTTAGGCTAACGACAAGGTCTCGGTAGACAGAAGGCCTCTGATTCTACCCACTTATTGTGTTGTTCCCTTGAGAAAGGAATTTATAGAGGAGGAAACGATGATTCTACAAACACAGAGGGCTTCTCATCCTCAAACATAGTCAGGTGGCGGAATGGTAGACGCATCTATAATAGCCTGTTCAGTGAAGAATGAAAAACTCAGATGTAGGATAGCTTAACTACATACAGGTTCGAATCCTGTCCTGACTACTAAAAATTAAAAGTTATGAAAAAAGTATTAATTATGTTGGGTGTTGTATCACTCGTTAGTTGTTCTGTTGATAAAGAAATTATCGGTAAAAGTGAATTCAATAAATGGCGTGTAAATGGTGATACTATTTATTATGAAAATAAATCTGTGGCTGTTTATGACCATTCTGAATATGAATTAAACCCTGGCCATGGTAAACATGCCAAAACTATTCAAGAGTTATCCATAACCCAATTAGTGTTGGATGTTAAGACAGATGAATTAATTAAATATATTCACACAATACATCAAAATCAAAAAGTAGAAATTGTAGTACCTCGTCATTAATGGATCATATAAATTTACATAAGAAATTTAAAATACTTAATACATTTTTTTTGGTGTTTTATTGTATAGTAATTCCAATTATTATTCTTATATTTGTATTATAAATTTAAAAAAAAATAAAAAATGAAAAGATTATTATTCTTACTTGTATTCATTATTACCTTTATCTTATTATTATATAAAGTTGGTAGTACTGTTGTGGATTTTATCATGCCTATGTCCGCAAAAGAATGGTTCCCATTAATTGAATTTTTGATATGGGTTTTTACATTTAGTTTTGATTTGGTTGTAACAATAATGATTGTTTACATAACAATTACTGTAGCATCTTTGTTTGTTAAAAAATAACTTATGGAAAGAGAAATTATTTTTAAAGAAGTCTTTGAACAGATGTGTCAAACGTTTGATGAAATTCATTATATGAATGGTGATATCTCGGATGTTGGTAATGAAATTGGTTATGCCTTGGGCAAGGTTTTGGAAAATTTACAAGAAGATGAAATTAAAGATTTTATTCATGGTATTCGTCATGGTATAAGTTTAACCAATGGTACACATTAACAATGCAAGTTAAAATTATTAAAGCAAGCGCATCTACTTATTGGTACGCCAAATATATTGGTCAAGTTTTTACTGTTGACTATTATTCGGTTAAAGATAAAGAATTTATTCTTAACAGACTTCCTGATAATGCATATTTGTATAACGAACCTATAGCTCATTATATTAATCATGATGATTGTATTCTTGTGTCAGGGGATATTAAATATAATACCCACGGTGATTCTAAATTAAAATTTTATTTTGTATAATGGAAATTGTTAAGGTTATAGTTAGAAAGGCAAAATTACCAACTTATTGGTATGCCGATAAAATAGGACAAGTCTTTGAATGTTATCAACGTGGCTCAAATCAATACCAAGTTGTGGAACATAAAGGTTCGGTTTGTTTTATTGTTGCTGATGATGGTATCCCTAATGATTTTATTGGCCGTAAACCTATTAAAAAATTAAAATTAATATGAAAGATAATTTGGGTAGGTATAAATTTATGGATATTGTTTATATCTGGGTTAATAGTTTTAGATTTGAAAATAACGGTATTTATTATTTATTGGAGGCTGAAATTCCTAATTCAGGATCTTGGTGGATTGAAAATTCTGATTTTCAAAGATTATTAAATGGTGGTGAGTTTATTAAACAAGAATACACTTTTGAACCTAGAAAATGTGTTAAAGAATTGAGACTGATATGAAATTTATTTGTTTAATAATATTTTTGATTTTTATTGGTTATGTCATCAATAAAATGTTTGATGATTTTAAATAGTTTTTTTAAATTCAATTAAAACATTTTTTATTAACTTCCTAGTTTCTTCTAACTGATTTAATTGGTTAAAGATATCTTCTGTGTTTGGTAAATCATTTAAAAATAAACGACCATCACGGAATGGTTCATAACAACTGTTATTGCCACACCACCTTTTAATACTCTCTAAATTATCTAAAGCGTATTCACCATCATCATCGTCAGCTTCATCAGTATTCTGCCAACCCTTAATTTCATTGTGAGCAACATCAAGCCATAATAAGTTTGGGTTATTCTTCAAATGGAAAGGAGAAGTTATTGAGTTTGAAATAACTTTATTACCCTTAATATGACCAAACAAATCGTGTAATTCTCTAATTTCAGGTTCAATTAATGGTGGATCAAAATAATAAGTACCATTTAATAGTTTACCTGTTTCATAAAAATGTCCAACATGTTCCATATTATTTTCTGCCATGACTATAAATATGATTTAATAACTTTTCTTATTGTCTCATCCAATGAATTAAATATAGAATTAGTATCTTCGTTAAGACCTAAATGTTCCCTACCATCTACAACCGAATCGCCAAAACCTATACCATGTTTATTAGCTATATCAATAAATTCTTTATGATTTTTAAACCTACCATAATTTAAACCGCCGGTATTAGCTACAGGTAATAATAGACTATTGATTGGGTCAGCTTCACCATCATATCCTGGTATTTTAAAAGGGTTAAACATATCAAGTGATACACCACTTTGCCATTCTAATCTAGGATATAAAATTTTAAGGGCCTCAATTACTAGAGGCCATTCATTAGAGTTTATACTTGGTTCAAAATAAAGTAACATACTAATAAATAGTTTACAATGGTTAACTATTACCTTTTTTATTTTTTTACTGAATATTTATTAATTGATGAGTATTAGGAAAATTATTAAAGAAGAGGTTGATGAATTTGAATGGGCTAAACAAATTAGTGTCCCCGATGTTTATGCTGTTTATTATAGTACAGGTCATCATACAGCAATAGATTTAGAAGGCTACTTTACAAAAGACGCTTTTGAACGTTATTTAAATGAACGTAATCGAGGGCGTGAACATGAAGGTGAAGAACTTGAAGCAATGGATGAATTTGTTTTTAAAAAAATTAATATTAATTGGTGATGAAATATTCAGAAACAGATTTAGAAATACTTTATAATGCTAAAACATTATTTTACGAAATTGGTCATAACGACCAACCTGTAAAACATTCCAATATTGTTAGTGATAACCATGGTAACCTATTACATATTGGTATTCGTGATGGTGAATATAATATTTGTTATTATATTTTTGTTGGTGATGGTGAGGTTGAAGAATGTATTGCCGGTCAAAAATTATTATTGAAGATTTTGAACAACGGTAATATAGAACCAATTGAATCAGGGATTGATACTGAAAATATTTTTAACCAATTAAGTGAGTCTGAAGAAAAGCATCAACCAAAATTATATTTAAGATTTGAACCAGCAATAGAAAACGATACTATAGGTATAAGTCAAATAAATAAAATTTTACATATAATTGAATTGGAATACCCTGAAACTAAATGGTTTAGAGGTAATAAAGCTACCAGTTTTAACCCTTTTATTCATGAAGAAACTGGAGATGATAGTTTACCTGACCGAGTTAAATCTTTAACAATTGGTTATTGGCCAGATTTAAGAGATAGAATAACTTATGGTGAGTGGGATGATAATGATGAAGGATATACAAATGCTATAGACGGTTGGGAATGGCTTAAAGAACGTGATGTTGATACTGAGAGTATTTTCAATTCTTTAAGTGAGGGTAAGAAAGAAAAAAAAGAATATAAACCAAAGTTAAATTTATCTTTTGACCCACCAATAATGGATAGTGAAGAATTCCACAGAATAATGATTGCTATTGAAGCTCGTTATCCAAAAGTTAGGTGGATTGGTAATCTTGATGAAAAACCTACAGCTTGGAATCCTTTTAAAATGGATGTAAAAGATGTTGAATATGACGGTGTCCATCTTATTATTGTTGGTAATGATGAAGACGAAAAAAATGAATTATCATATTCTTCTGGTGAATATAAGACAAATTATGAAACAAAGGATGGCTGGAAATGGTATAATAAAAAAGGTTATGTAGATACTGAATCAATTTTTGATTCTTTAAATGAATCGGAATCTAATACAATACCAAACATAACTTTTTCATTTGAACCACCTATTGAAGAACCTGAAGAACTTAAAATGGTTTTATATGTTTTAAACACAATTTATCCCGGTTTAGAATGGGTAAACAGTGAATCAGTGTTAACATATGATATATATAATGAAGTATTTCATGATACAAGTGGGCCACATGGTGATAAATGGCCAGATGTTGTTGGTGGACTTAGTATTGGTCACTTCGAAGAAAATCCAAACCAACTGTCTTGGTCATCTTACGCGGACCCTTCAGAACATAAAAATTTAGTTGACGGCTGGAAATTTGTTGAAGAACATAGTATTGATACTGAAAGTATTTTCAACCAATTAAATGAATCAACACGTCAACCAAAATTAAATTTAAGATTTGAGGACGGTATTTCTGACGCTAATGAACTTGATAAAGTATTAAAAGTTTTAGAAATTGTTTATCCAGGATTAACATGGTTGGGTAATGACCCTGTCGGTACTCACAATGTTATTCGTAATAATGATGATGAAAATATTGAGGATTTTTACTACGACCCAATTTATTATTTAACAATTGGTTATTTTTCTCACGCCCCTGATAAACTTACTTATACAAGTGGACCTGCCGATGATATTGAAGTCGCTGATAGTGAACAACATAATTATAATTGGGTTGAAGGTTGGCAATGGGTTAGAGATAATGAAGTTGATTATGATGAAACTACTGATATTTTCAATCAATTAAATGAATCATATGATTTTCTTAAAACAACAAGTTTAATTGGTTATAGTTTTAAAGCTGTAGCTACTACTGATTCTAGATATTGGATTATTCGTCATGTTTTTAATGATAAAGACGGTCATGTAACTGTTACTATGGAATATTCAAAGTCTTGGCATGAAAATGTAGGGATAGAAGGCCTCCCAACAACAAAAACAATAGAAAAAGATAAGGTTATTGATTTTGTTAATTCTGGTAAATGGGAAATTGTTGGACTACCTGTCGATAATAATACTTTTGACACTTTCGATATTTTTGATAAATTAAACGAATCGAAATACTTTTTTATTCGACTTTAATTTATTATCTTTATTGAAATAATTAAAACTATGATGCGTACTGTTACTGTGACCTATAAAGGTCTTGAATTAAACTGTAAAGGGTATTACACCCCATATAAATCTAACGGTTGGGATAATCCACCAGATAGTGAATGTTTTGAAATAGATGCCGTTATTTGGAACGATGTCGATATTTTAGAAGTACTTGATGCTTTAAACATTGATTGGTGTGATTTAGAAGAATGTTGTATTGAATTTTTACGTGATTAAAAAATGATTAATTTTTCTATAGGACCAAATGATGAGTCATCACATTATCACGTTTTAAGTTGGTTATTTGATAGACCTGAATATAAAGTAATTAGCATTAATTTTGATGGTGACCATTATTCAGAAATTTACGTTAATGGTGATTATAATTTAGCGTATTTTGAATTAACATCTATACACCATATTTCCATCGAACACTGGGAAGAATAACTACCCCTTTTATTATTTTGACATATTTATTAGTATGTCAACTAATGTGCCTACGCCTAAAGAAATTATAAAAATTATTGAATCTTTAAGGGATAAACCTTTTTATGTTAATCCAATTAGCATAGGCTCCCAACCTCCTGACACAGAAGTTGAATCTGATGAAGTCACTAATTTATATTATATAGGTTCAGTAAAAGAATTTGAGGGTGAAGATGTTGTTGAAATATATTGGCATGATATAGATGTAGATGGTAATATAATACGTAAAAGTCAACACGAATACTCCATTGGTGATTGTATTTTCTATTTTATTAATGGTACATGGATTTTAAAAGATACCTATAAAACAGGTATGGAATTTACAGATATTATTAATTCTGTAACAGCATTTGATACTGAATCGACCTTTAATAGTATAAACGAATCTGTTGATAAAACTTTAATTGGTAAAAAAATTTGGTTCAATTATCCAACTGAAAGAAAAGATATTGAATCAATAAATCAATTTTTAATTAACAATGGTTTTCGTGGTTTAACCGATGAATACATAGATGAACTAGAAGATTTTATTTATGATCATGATATGGGTTATTTTAGTTTAAAACAACACGATTCACCATTACATTCGGAAGAAGGTAGAAGACCTTATGTTGATTATGGTTCTGCCGAAGATTTTATTGAAGAAATAAAAGAAAACCCAAATTGGATTTACTACGCAGATGTTCTAAACATGATGGGTAACGCCTATAACACTTTTTCCAATTTAAATTCTAATTTAACCGAATCGAAAAAAAATATGAAACCTGAAGTTGGGGATTATCTTGTATGTCATACAGAACTAGTAATGGAAGATGGTGAAGTTTCAAACACTGTTAGTAAGGAATACCCTATTATTAAAGTAGAAGGTGATAGGTTGGTTAAAGTTTATATAATAGATGATGCTAATGATGAACACGCATTCTTTGATTATGATAAATGGTTTTATTTAGTTAAAATGGAAGATAAATTTGATACTTTCGACATTTTTGATAAATTAAATGAATCAATAGAAAATACAGGGCCAATCCCAAAAGTAGGTGATTATCTTTTATGTAAAAAAGATTTAATCATGGACTATGCCTATGATGATGAAGAAAAAGAAGCTACTAAAGGTTTATTATATGAAATTATAAAAGTTAATGGTAATCCGTCAGAAGCTATAGGGTCGGTATATATTATAAATGATACTAAAGGGGAACATAGTTTTGACAAAGATCCTGATGAAGGTTCTTATTACGGTAAATGGTTCGATTTAATACCCAAAGAACATAAAGAAGAAATTGAATCAATGAATACTGACGATATTTTTAAAAGTATAAACGAATCTAAAAAAAGTGATGTTGATTATAGTTTTTTACGTAATGTATCTATAATAGGTTTATCTTTTTATAATCCAGAAGAATATCAAAATGATGGTATTTTTTATACAATAACAAACCAAAGTGGTGTTGATATTGATTTTAATTGGTATGAAGAAGAAGATGATAATTATGACCATTCTTCTATGCCTTGGAAAGATTTTATTGAACATTTAATTACAGGTTTTTTTAAGATTAAAGATGTTAATATAAAAGGTTTTAACGATATATTAGACACTGTTTGGGATTAAAAATTCTCTATTAGACGATAACCACCCACTAATTTCCTAAACAACTTACTTTTATCAATAAAAAAATATATTTATGTTATATAACATATTTTAAATTAACCAATATCATGGGTGATAACAAGAAATATACGACAAGAGCTCTTTATGAGGTTATTAAGAATAACCTTTTAATGAAAGATAGGGATTTGGTTCATTTTATAAGGACAATGAATGATAACATTAAGTCTGATTTTAAAAAAATTAAAAATAATAATAAAATTACTATAGAAGAAATAATGAATCGTTTTGAAAACTACACGATAGTTTACATGATGGTCAAAGGTATAATGCACGACGCCAATATTTCTTCGTATCAAGAAAAAACTCGTGAAATAACAGATTTTTTATTAACTGATGAGTTAACTAAAAATAAACCAGAAAAACCACAGTCATCTATTTACGATGCTGATGAATGACATATTTATAAATAATGAAAAATGTAATTAAATATATAATCTTAGAACAACTAATAACAGAAGGTAGGTTAGAAGATGCTAAACAAAAATACCCATGTCTTCCACCAAAGTTAGTGGAATATTTTTCTGAAAAAGATCCTTCACGTAATAATAAATACGTTGATTGGATGTGTAAACAAATTTGGGATGAAGATGAAGTTATCGATGATATTGGTGATTATGGTTCGACAATTCATAGTTGGTTGGAAAGTGAGGGTAGTACTGATGTAAATTTCTGTAAAGAAGATTGGCTTAAATTTGCTAAAAATAATATTAGTGCTTTAGAAAACATAACATCTTTTGAAGAAATTGGTGTGGTTGATTGGATTAAGGGCATGGCTGATATGATAATTGAAGAGGTTGAGACGTTTCATAAATTTTCTAGTGGTTTAGAAAAGAAAGACATCAACCAATATAATTATGATGAATTAGTTAAGGTTTTAGCAATTAAAAAACTTAAATCTCAAGAGAAAAGTTTAGCCAAAGATGTTACTAAAATTTATGAAGATGATGAATGGTTAATAGTATCGCCAAAAACTCACCAAGCTTCTTGTGCTTATGGTGCCCATACTAAATGGTGTGTTACCCAAAGAGATGATGACCATTATTTTAAAAATTACACACAAGGTAACTCTTATTTAATGTTTGTTATCAATAAAAAAGATAATGATAAATGGGCTATTAACACAGATAAACAATTAGGTTCGGAACAAAAAGATTTTGAAGTTAATTTACCTTGGCATAGAGAAATTAATTTACGTCTAGGTAGACCAAGAGAAAGATTTACGGCAGCTAGACATAATTCATCAGTTGAACGTGAATTAAGAAGAGTGTATGGTGGTAGTCAAACTTCTTATTATAATGCCACAGATGATGAAATATCTTGGAATGATTTAATAGAAGAATCTGATTTACCGGTTAAATTACAAGAACTTTTAAAGTTTGTAGAATCTAAAGTTAAAATTAATTTTGCTAGAAAGAAAAAAACTGATATTGCTTATGAAAGTAATGAAAACCCTATAAGACTTAAAAAAGGTGATAAAGTTAAATTATTAGCTAGTGGTTATGGTTATTTACGTGGTGATGAAGGTTATGTTCTTAAAACAATATCTGGAGCTCAACCACCAACAGGAAAAAATATTGACCCTGATAATGCGGGTATTTATGCGGTTTACGTCCCAAATAAAAAAATTACTGGTCAATCAAGTAGTGGGTATCGTGAAGGTATAAGGCTTAAAATGGGTGATAAACTTTTACCTAAAATAGACGTTACAGTACCAGAAGGTAGTGTGTATACCGATACTATAAATACCTTAGCGATTAATGGTGTGTACTTAAAGAAAATAAGTTAATATGAAAAAAATTTTAATAACAGAATCACAATATAAAAAATTTAGACTTTTTTTAATAGAAAGTGAACTTAGATCGTATGTTTTTGATTGGGATGATAACATCCTAAGAATGCCTACTAAGGTTAAAATGGAAAAAAATGAAAATGGTAAATGGGTACCTGTTGAAATTACTACTGAAGAGTTTGCTCATTTAAGATCCAACCCCAACTATCGTATAACACCAAATACTTTTGATGATTTTACTAATGATAGTTCTTTTTTAAGAGATGCTGAAAAGGCGATACACCATAATAGTTTCGCACCTAGTTATAAAAAGTTTATTGAAGCTCTTACCCACGCTAATCCATTCGCTATTAATACAGCAAGAGGTCATACACCTAAAGCTTTAAAAGAAGGCGTTAAAATTTTTATAAATATGGTTTTATCATCTGAAGAAAAAAACATGATGATTAAAAATATTCAGAAAGAACTACCAAAAGGGTTAACTAAAAGTCTTAATGCTGAACAATTACTTGAACTTTATTTAGATGAAAAAGGTGAATATTACCCTGTTTCTTCTGAAGAGTTTGGTGAGAGATTTGGTATTGAAGTAAAAGGTGGAGCTTCTAACCCAGAACATTCTAAACAAATAGCTATTGAACACTTTGTTAAAAAATTACTTGACAGTGTTAAAAAATATGTTGTTAATGGTAAGTATAAAAAAATATCTTTAGGTTTTTCTGATGATGATGTTAGAAATGTAAAAGCCGTACACAAATTTATTAGTGAACAATTAAGTAAAATGTACCCAGAGGTTCATTTTGTGATATACGATACTTCTGAGGGTGGAAAGAAAAAAATGGTTATTGAAAAAAATTAATAAGACTTTTTTGTTTTATTTAAAATTAAATTTAAAGTTTTTTCGTCATCTTTTCTAATTTCAATTTCCATTTTATCCCTTCTTCTTTTCAAATTTTTCCTGAATCTTTCAATAATTAATTGGCCATAAGAATCGTTAAACCAAATATCAAAATGGTATTTATGTGTTGTACCATCTATTAATTCATGACCAACTAATGAAATACTGTAACCATTAGACGTTTTTGAAATTGTAATAAACTTTTCAACATCACCTTTAGAATCATATTTTTTGATATAATACTTTTCACCAACTTTATAGTCTATGGTTGGGTTTATCATCATTTCTGAATCTGGGTCTACAATAGAGGCAAGAGTTATACCCATAACTCTTGATTGAATATTAGATAAATCAGATAAATTGGTTTTTAACCATTTAGCTCTTATCGATAATCTAGTAATCCTATAAAATACCCAACGATTTATTTTTTTGACCATACCATATTATTTATAGAATAAAATTTAGAACCACCAGCCAAATCGTCATGTGTAGTAAGACTTTTTAACCACACATCTTTGAAAAAATCACCAGCACCCCCTGTTGGGGTACTAGTGATAATAATCTTATTATTTTTAATAAATTGATGATCCTTTAAACGGTATCGTACTAATTTCTTTTCCATTTAATTCTTTGAATTTTTTTTCAACATGATTTTTATAGGTGTTTGTATATACTTGGTAGTCTAAATACTTATCCAACCAAAAGCCTAACATTCTTGAGGCACCTTTTAATTGTTCAACAGTCTTACAACTATCTATAACATCTATAACTTTATAATAATCGAACCAAATTTTCATTATACTAAAAATTTAATAATTTTTTCTTTAATACCCGATTGTTTAATACCCTCAGCCGATTTAGGGGTAAGTACAAAATTGGTCAACCCACCATTAGAATTACCAGAGATTGGTCCAAATTTTTCATCTAAAGGTAAATCATCAATAGCAACCCATTGTGTTACTTCCGGATGTTCTTTCATCCAGTTCTTAATCTCCATTACTCTGTATTCAGCCAATTCTTTCTTAGTATAATATTGTTTATCATACTTCAAAGTAATATTAGGAGTTGTATCAATCGGTTGTTTAATAATACCATACTTAGTAAACATTTCTTTTAGTTCATCTAAAGTACAATATAACTTCCAATCAGAACTAACAACAATTTCAGCACCAGTTTCTAATAAGATTGAATTAAGAATCTTAACGGCTTTATCATTGAAGTTGTCCATTTTTACCCAAGCAGGTAAAGTATCTTCAGTACCAGTAAATTCCTTTAAGTACTTAGATTTCTTTTTACCTCGTCCACCCCACTCGGTAGATAAGCAAATAACTCCATCATGGTCCAAAAATATTACTTTCATTTTAATAATTTAAATCTATTATAGTTTTACTTAATTTAATTAAAGCCTCTTTGTAATAAGCTTCATTAAAACCTTCTTTGTTTCTTGGGGATGGTAATACATGGACAAAATGACTACGTTGGCAATATAACATATCACTATCATCATCAATAATTATGTAGTTTTCCAAGTTAGAATCTTTCATATATTTTAACTGTTCTTCTTTTGACCAATTAATATGTCTAAATTTCAAATCATTCTCTAAGTAGTATTTAATTTCCATACCACGAGGTATATCTATACCTGAAGTTCTTAACGATGGTGTGATTGCAATAATTTCACCATGCATTTTTTCAAACTCCCAAACTTTTTGCATAAATTCAATACCACTATGTCTCCAAGAGGAAGATATAACAATCTTTGCTCCAGTTTCATCTATTAATTTATTAAGAAGGTCTTTGCTTCTTACACAGAATCTTTGGTGATGATCTTTACGTCCATCTTCCCAAACCCATTCAGTATATTCACACTCACCGTTCTTATATGCGTTTTCACAGTTTAAAACACCGTCTATATCTAGGAATATTATTTTCATCTTACAAATATAGTAAAAATTCTATACATTTCTACCATTTTCAAAAATATGTTTTAAAACAGGGAATCTAAGGCTAGTACCACCATCTTTATTATGTGTTTCCTCAAAATATTGTATTGTAACCGTCTTACCGACAATTTTAGAGGGGTTTTTTGTGAATTCTCTACGTTGTTCAATAGTAAAACCACTACCAACACCAACTTCAAACCCTTTATGTTTAATTACAACCTGTGAAGTCATAACTTCTGTTATTTCTTTACCATCAACCATAAAACGGATTGGTCCGTAACTAATTCCTTCAACAA
>Ga0209596_1000983_pt1 | contig 25263 bp, 44 predicted proteins | sample M_130807_MF_Meta_FD_187314 | JGI IMG/M metagenome (GOLD analysis project Ga0209596, IMG submission 187314) | Freshwater microbial communities from Lake Montjoie, Canada to study carbon cycling - M_130807_MF_MetaG (SPAdes) (version 2) | ecosystem: Environmental > Aquatic > Freshwater > Lake... | reverse complement strand
CACCCAGCATTAAGCGCAAGTTTGTTGTCAGCTATAACATACGCCTTCTTCTGCGCTGTTGTTAGCCCCGGCAGGGTGATTGTAGGCACCTCAGCCATGCCTAGCTTCTTAGCCGCCATTAGCCGCCCATGGCCGGCGATTATGCCGCCCTGCTCGTCTACCAATAACGGGTTGGTGAATCCAAACTCTCTAATGCTGGCCGCGATTTGAGTCACTTGCGCTTCGCTGTGAGTGCGTGAGTTGAGCGCGTATGGTATTAGGTCGCCAACGCTTCTGTGCTCTATCTGCATGCGCGCCTTATCCTCTTGTGAGTATTTCACTTATACCTCTCACTGTTAGCTATGCGCAGCAGGTCGTGCAATGTTGGTGCTGCGATTGCATGGAATGATATAGGGCTTTCCGGGTACCATTGCAGAGTCCAAACCTCTGCTGTCTCTATAGCTAACCGCTTAGCTTCGTCGCTTTCCCAGTCGTAATGGTCATCTTCATCCATAAACCGCTCCACGCTTTGGTTATAAGCATTGAAATCGTTATGGGTTAAAGTGACACCGCCTTCGTGGACTGGTAGTAGCTCTGCAAAATCTTTCGGGCTCATGCCTTACCCCCCATTTTCTCAATTGTGCGCATGGCACCTAGGCCTAGCATCCCCATCAGAATGGTGCTCAGAGCGTCTGTGTTGATGATTGGGAACGCCCCCGAGTAGCTGAACACCACTTGCGATACATACCGCAAAAACGGCTCTGCAATGAAGTCGTATGCCAAAGCAAAGCCACATACCCAGCCAATAAACGGCCTCCAACCAGCCACAAAACGATCTGAACTGGCCGCCTCGATCTTGTTGATGTCCGCCTGCGCCAAGATTAACTGCACCTGCGCTTGGAGTTGCTCGCTATTCCCAGCTGCGTGAAGTTTTTCGAGTTCTAGCGCCATCTCCGCCTTGGCTTTCGGGTCGGGAACAAATTTGTCCAGAGCTATTTTGCCGAATCCTAGCAGCGCGTCGGTTAGTGGGTTTAGGCTCATAGGTTCACCAACTGCTCGGCTATCCTGCGCGCCCAGCCTTTGCTGAATGTGTCCCATGGGCGAAGATTGGTCATAAATTGCAGCCTGTGGCCGAGAAATTTGGCTGTTAGCCTTCTATCTCTGCCTTCTTGCCTGATCGCCTCAATCGTTACTTCTCCAAGAACTCCATCATCTTTTACGCCGAGAGTTTGTTGTAGTAGTTTAATGGCCTGACTGGTCCCGCTATTTACCGCACAATCAAATAGGGCGAAATCCAACCCGCATTCTAACCTTGAGCACTTGCACTTATCCCAAAAATCACGCTTGTAAATGGCCTTGGCGTCAGCCTGCGTTAGGTTCTTAATGTCAAGCGCCGGATAGGACCGCTTGCTGATTCCCCAGTTGGTCTCACCGCCGGGGTCGGCTGGGTTGTTAACATATCCGCCCTCATAGCCCATTAGGCGGGTAAAGCATTCATCAAACGTCATAATTTCCCCTTATTTTCGTGTTATTTTACCACATTTCCCGCATTTTGCTGCCTTTTCGCAGCTAAAAACGCCTCTATTTTTGCAATCTGCAACTCGACCCAGCCGTCAAAATCACGATCTGAGACCGGCGCAGTGCAGCCTATTTTGCAGCCCTTGCACAGCTTGTGTGCTTGGCAATGGTCAATTACTTGTTGTGGCACTTGCACGAATCACCATGGTTTTAATGCTTCAGGGCTTGGACATTGACCAACCCTAATGAGATAACACGTTCAACCCACTTTGCTGCTGTAATAGTTGTGATACCAAAACGGCTTTGAACCTTTCCGCGCACTTGATATTCAAACTGCACATATTCTTGCGCGTTTATGAAGTTTGCCACTTCTACTGGGTTGAACTTTGACATTTTGCTAGCCTATTAGTTTGTTTGTGTGCGCTCATTATATCAAACTATTTTACGGATGAAAGTTTTTTTGCATTTTATTTTCGAGTCTTGTCACCCGATATTTGGTTACGTTTTCCCAGCAAAACTCACGCGCTGGGCCTTTCATTGTCCTGCCGCTCAGTCTGTCCACAACCTCCACCACCGTGCGGCCCGTCACTGGAGGCCGGTGGTCGTTTTGCTCAGTCCATTCCATTTTCAGCCCCCCATTTGCGCGACAGCGTTTTGAATCGCTCAATCCTAGACCTGTCAAAAATTCCGACAATATTTTCATCACCACGGGCGATTGCCTGCTGTGATTTTACCGTTGAGGCAAACCGAGCAACAAACCCCATGCCGTCGCCTAATCTCTCCCGCGTGACTAAAAGCGGCGATTCTTCACTGGCTATTGCTAGCCGCTCGCTGATTGTTCTAATCATTTTTTGCCCTTACCCATGCGCTACCAGCGTCAAGCTGCCGGCCCGTTTAGTGAAACACCTGCCGCGCTCAGGTAGGAATACAAACACCGAAGCCCCTAGATAATGCTCTGGACGGCCAGCCAACTTCTTGGCCTTGGTGGTCGCCTCATCCAGCCATTTGGTCGGGTCTTTCGTTTCTACCCTTATCTGTAAATCGAGCGCCATAAAATCTCCTAGTTAAATTAGCTATCAAACCCAAAAACAAAGCGCACCTCACCATGCTCGGAGACTAGACGAGCGACTTCTTCAAAAAAATATGCCAATTCTTCGCGCAGGTTGCTATTCCATGTGCACTGGATATGTGTCCAGCTTGGCTGCTCTTGTTTGTAAACTTCGTCGTCTTTTACTATAACGATGCCTTGCCCGATAATGCTTGCAGAATACGAATTTGGGACGCTGGCACCATCCCAGCTATCATATGTGCCACGATCGAGGACGCCTGTTTTAAGCACCGTGGGAGCTGTTTCGTACCAAGCGAGCATCTCTTTGCCGGTTAACCAGCTGTGTGAGTGATCGCCCATCCACTGCGAGTGGCTTTCGTCATCCATTGGAAAATCTTTTGGGAACCCCCTTGGCTCAGAAATTATCGCAACGGACTCACCTGTTGGAAAGCCCGCAAAGCCAAAACCATTACGAACACCAGCAAGAACCGCAAAAAGTTGGTAATGCCTATCCTGCTTGTAGTTGCTGGCAATGTCATACCATTTACTCGTTTGCTTATCTTTGCGCTGAAAAACGCCGTGTATATCTGTTCCCATAACTCCCCCCATTTTTAACATTTACATTGCATAGCGTTTAATAATACCAAAATGCAAATGTTCAAAGAAAAATACAAAACCAGATTAATTGTGAACTCTATAGATCTGTCAATTAACCGCATCCACCACGTCATAACTCCCCCTATTTGATCCCGCGCCGGTGTTGGCGCGTGGTTGTTGTTAATATTATTCCCCTTAATTACCGCCAGCGGTATTGCTTGGCGTTGAGGTAACTATACTAGAGGTTTAGGTGTGCGTCTATACCCCAAGTGTAAATAATTTACTTTTTTAGTGCTAGATACCCAAAATATGCCGCGCTTCTTCCGTCTTCATTGCTGCGGCCCGTCCAGCCTGTCATGCGCTCAAACATGGCTTTGTCTTTTGCCCAGTTGCCCTTTTGCGGCTTATGTAGCTCGTACCCCATGCCTATGTGGTCTAACCACCTAATAAGCTCCACTTGCGCCTGCTGGCAGCGGCCTATGTGCATCGCCACTTTGCTCTGTGCCGCCTTGCTGGTTTTGACGTTGCGCGCATAGACGAATTGGTTGGCCATAACGTCCTCTATCGAAACATTAATTACCCCGTGCCACATCAGCGGGAATTGCTCTTTTAAAATTTCGATTGTCGTTGTTGTCGCGCACGTTATTAATGTTCCATTCAGATAAACAGCAAAACCATGGCGCTCTGAATCGGGGTCAATCCCCACCGTGAAAACGTCAGTCATTATTTGCCCCAGTCTTTAATTGCCGCCTGAACCTCTAATGGGCACTCAGTTTTAAATGGATACCGCTCAAACTGCCTTAGCCAAAGCTCTGACTGAGGCCCAAACTTTTCCCGAAATGCGCGCCTACTGCCGTGCGTAACAACGTCGTCGCATTCTTGGCAGAGCCCGAGCACAAACCAATGCCCTATTAAAATCTTGTTATGTCTAAATGTAGCGCCTTCGCAATGATGCACAATAAGAATTGCCGGCCATTGGCAAGCTGAACAAAAATCGCCGTTGTGCTTCACCCATGCCATATGCGCTTTCTCTGCCGCATTCGGCCCTCGGCTTTGCGCTGTTGATTTTCTCATCATTGGTTTTGTGCCTTTTTCAGCTCCGAAAATTCGCCTTTCGATTCGAGTATGCACCCGTGCTGGGCCGCGAACGCTTGCAGCCAATTCAAAAAGTCTGACTTCTCGCCCTTGGCCCATGATGCGCTGCTTGTGTAATCAACTTTTGCTCTGTGTGTCATCGGACAAAAAACGTCGTGTACTAACCAGCTCCATGCGGTTTCCCGATAGCACAAACCTTTTGCCGTGCGCTTCATGCCTTCGGCCATGTTTATGCTTACCTCTTTAGGATCGCACTTGGCAAAATGTCCCGCCAGCTCAGCTAGCCAAACGTGAAGCAACGCATTCATCGGAAGGCTCGCGCTTTTCCCATGCCTGCACTTGTACCGGGTGAATCCCTCAGCCTTAAAATTGGCATCTAGCCACCGATGCGCCTCTGCTAGTGTGCGCGCTGAATCTACTGTGAATTCACAGTTAGTCATTGCTCACCTCTACGACATGCTCCCAAAAGTGTTTAACCAGTAATTTCGCCTTGGATTTGTCTTCAGTCGTTACCCGCTCATGCTTCTGAACGTAATCATCGCCCCAGCCTACCCAGATTCTTCCGCCTGAGCACAGCCGATCTTGCAAGCTTTTCTTGACGCACACCGCGTATTTCATTTAGCGGCCGCCCGTGAAAATGGGAGGCACCCAATCAAAACGATTCTGAACAACTCCGGCTTATGCTTGGCCCAATTGCCGAGCGTTTGCGCACTCTGGCCGGTGAGCTGCTGAACTTGGCGCAGGTTTTTTAGGCCTGCTGCCTTTGCTTGTTGGCTTGGGGTCATTGCGTAAACTCCAAATAAACAGCTATGCAAACTCTAGCAGCACAACATTGTGAAAGGCTTATAACGGCTTTTTCTTTATCGCCTAAAGCTATCCCGTCAGCCCTTAAGGAGGCCTTTACAGCCTCCCATATCTTTTCCTTAAAGTGCATTTTCGATCACCTTTAAGCAAGCCTCGTAACTTTGCTTCAGCCCTTTAACGCCAACTTTCTGAGATAGATTAAGGCGCTCGCTTGGTGTCATAAAGCGGTGCCAGTAGTCAGCACTAATTTCCCATTTTGAAGCTATATAACCAAAAGCAGCATTTTCAGAAATAATTTTTTCTATATTTTCAGCTTTAATCTCTAACATTTTTAATTCCTCTGTTGTGTTTGCATGTTGTCAGTATAACAAATTATTTAAAGGAGTAAAGCTATTTTTTCAAATAGTTTTGCCTAACCTCCACTCGATAACCTGCCCGCCAGCCACCAAAACATCATTGAAGTCTTTCCCGTAGTCCTGTGGCCACCGAATCACCACCGTAGTCACGTCGTTATTCGTTAAAACATTCCGGTGACCGCACTCAAACGCCGCCGCCAGCCCTGCCCCGTTCTTGTCGTTATCCGCAAAAATGTACAGCGCCTTGACTCCGGTGGGCGCTCTGAATTTCCGCATGATGCTGGTGTTCAGGGTTGCCCAGACCGGCATTTTGTACAATGCGTGCGCGCTTAAACCTGTTTCGATTCCCTCGCTAATTCCCATCACTTCCGCGACTGCAAACATTTTTACCGCTGCTGGGCCTTCAAACTCTTTCAAGCTAAACAGCTTCCGTGGCGCTTCAATCTTGGCCTTATCTGCTCCGTCTAGGTACGTCCTGTGGATGTAAACCGGCTCACCGTACTCATCACTAGCCACACTGAAAATGGCGCCAAATTTGCGGCCTGTGGAGCTGTCCAGCTCTGACTCTGAGAATCTAATACCTCGCGTCGGCAGTTCGTAAATCCCGCGCGCGTTTAAATACTCCTGCGCCCGGGTGCCTTTTATCGCCGGTAGTGCCAAAAATTTTTCACGTGCCTGCGCCACCTTGTTCATTTTTTGTGTGGGCTGGCGCTGGTCTGTTTGGAATGTACGGCCTAGCAATTTGTCTATTTCGGCGGCCAGCGTTTTAAAATCTTTACCTGTCGCCAATTCCAACAGCTTAAACCCTGCTCCCGAATTACAGTTACATATCCACCCTCCATCCCCGCGCTTGTCGTCGAATCGAAATTTTCCCTTCCCTTTGCATATCGGGCACTCTCCATCGTAATGCTTTCCTCCTGTTTTTGGTGGCATCCCATACTTTTCGAATATAAACTCCCAATTGCCGTGTGCTGCCTGTGCTGTTGTCTCGCTCATGCCTTGGCCCTGCCTTTTGCGTAGGCTATCTGGCTGGATTTTATATAACCGGCCGTTGTTGGGCTCACAGGTCGCGGCACTTTCGCCAGTCCTTTCGGCCACACCCCAAACCGTTTTTTGTATTGGTTGGACACCCAGCCGTCAGAGTAATTTTTGCCAGCGTTTGCGCGTTCTTTTTGATAGCCAAGCAACTCCCCGTAAAAAATGGCTTTCTCCTCCATCGTGTACGTCTTAACTTTGCCCGAAACCGTTTTAAGCCCTATCGTTTCGTCAACGTCCACCGTTATCTCACCAGCCAGCGGCTTGTGCCCGCAGCGGCGGCACACGTACTCGCCGGGCTCTTTTACTCGCTGGCACTGAGTGCATGTTTTGCCTTCGGTGGATTTCTCGCGCTTTTCGCGTTTGGCTTTGCGCGCCTCCTCCATTCCGTCGCTACCATCATGCAGCTCGAAATATTCAATCTGAGTTGGGCATCCTAATCTGAAATAGGTGCCGCTATGATCGAACAATTTTGCACTGGTTTTTCCTTTCGCTGGGCGGCTCCCCCGCATAACACCCTGAACCCAAGTCCGTTCTGATTTCGTTGGCTTTGCCCAGATTATGCAGCGAACGTCCGAATCGAACCCCGCGCCTAGCACCCCCACGTTCCAAATCACTTTAACTATGCCGTCAGCGAACCGATTGAAAATCACCTTGCGCTCTTCAATCGGTGTATCGGCTGTAACAACCTCCGCTGATATTCCTGCGGCCCTAAACTGGGTTGTGTATGCGTTCGCAGTCGATACGTTCGGGGCAAACCCAATAGTAGGCTCGTTTTCGCCATATCGCAGCCAGTTGTCTAGGATGTTGCCAGCTATTTTAGCGTCACCCATTATTTGACTAATTGCGTCCTCGTCATAGTCGTAGTCGCCAGCGTAGTTCTTTTTGAGCTTGACGCCTTTCAAATCTGGACGGAATGGCGCAGAAATATCGAACGGAGTTAGCAGGCCGTCTTCGATTAGCTGTTGAGTTGTCACGGGTTTGATGAAATTCTGGTAGTGAGTTCCAAGCCATTTTGCGTAAGGCGTCGCCGTCAATCCTATGGTTTTCAACCCCGGCGTCTTCATGATTTCCAAAATCGCCTTTCGCTTGAGGTCACATTCATCAACTATCAAAACTTTGATGTCGTCAGGGAACGCGCGCCTAATCAGCGTGTCCGCGCTGGCAATCTGAACCATTGCCGTGGGGTCAGTGCGCTCGTCTTTTTGCCAGATAACTCCAAGGTCGGTGTGGCCGTATTGGCTGAACCGCGTGTAAGTCTGGTCAACCAATGTAACGTAGGGCGCCGCAAACAGGGTTTTTTGGCCTGATTTTGCGAAAGCCTGAGCTAGGTAGCTGGCCACCGCTGTTTTGCCAAAGCCACAGGATGCGTTGATTAGATGGGTGTCGTGCTTTTTCCAGCCGGCCCGCAGCATTGATACCGCCACCTGCTGAAAATGTCTTAAATCTTCATATTGCATACAAAACCCTCTAGGGTCGCCACTTGGTAGCAATGCCGCTGAAAGGCAAGCCATGGGGTGGCGAGGTTACGGCAACAAGTGGCGACTCTAGAGAATGCTGTTTGCTGCCTTTCGATTGTTTACAGTTGCTACACTGCGTTTATGTGGCCACTAGAATCCGTTCGCGCTTTCGTCATGGCCTTCTAATATTCTACCGCATTTGTGGAGGCGAATAAACCGCCCCGCCTAAAGTTTTTAACCGCAAAATCCGCTATCGCAAAAAATATCAGCTTGTCCTGCAATAAAATTAGACGTTTGCGCCCACTGCCAGACGTCACGGATTCCTGTCGCCCCTTTTTTGCTCGCAGGCCTGAACATTGTTTTTCTCTTCCCGCTAATAGGGCCTACGCCCATACCAAGCTCAACCAGCTCTATATAATCAACGCGGCCGGCGTCGAGCATCGCAATGTCTGATTTTCCAGCATTTACACACGGGTAACACTCCATTGACCTGTGCGGCAACACCTCAAAGCCAGCCCGCAGGATTAGCTCATTGCGCATTTTTTCGGTGTGCCTAACTAGTGGCGACCTAAGCGACCGCCCACCATGGTTTGGTGACTCCTCCACCCACTCCGGCCAATTGCTGCGCTTGGCGCTTTCTTCGCGCCGCACACCAACCAAACATGTCGCGCTTGCGTCAGGGTCCACAGTTTTCAGCCATTCCATTGCCGGTTTAATTTTTAATTCGTAGCTGCAAAAAGCCATGCCGTTACGCGGCCAAGCCTGCTTACGCTTTATAAGACTTTCCATGCCCTCGCTAGCTATCTCGTGGTAAATCCCATCGTTCTTTTCTATGAACCTGCGAAACTCATTCAACCGTCCAGCCCAAAAATCAGCTGCCCAGCCTGTGTTACTGTAGGCTATGTGCAAATTTTTGATCTTGTTCTCTATTGCCCACTGGACTAGGGCAACCGAATCATTTCCCCCGCTGCCAAAAATTATATTCATGTGCGCACCCTATATCATAGCTGGAGGCGCCTGAGTGGCCCCACCTAAAGTTTTTAGCCTTGCATCCACATAATCACCCAGCCTAGTGTTCGCCGCCGCTACTGAGCGCGTCTCAGCCATTTGTGGGGCCATTCCACCGACAACCATGGCCTGATAGCCGTCCTTGATTGCCTGCGTGTATTTGGCTAGTGCCGCGTCCCTGTGTTGATGGGGCAGTCGCGCTAGTTGTTCGTCAACGTATTTTTTGTTTTCCCGTTCGTACTTGTCCATGCTTTCCCCCTTATTCGTTGATGTTTTTGGCAATTCCAATTGGATTAGCATTTTGCTTGATGAACTCAAATACATCACCAATTTCAGTTTTTCCTTTGTATCTGTATTTATTTTTGCTTGGCCAGTAATCCAGCCTGTTACCGTTTAACATTTTTGAGTAGTACCAAGCAGTGTGAACCTGCCATAGCCTTTCGAATGCCTCATTGACGCGCTGCTCTATAATATATTCGTGTAGTTTTCGTTTCTCCCTTAATGATTTTTTCATGAAATTACCATTTGTTATCAGGACTAAATCAACAAGCCATACCAAGCCCAGAGGGCACCGGATGCCGACTGTGTTTATATACTGCGCACTGTATTCAAGTTTTATTATCCTGAGCTGGATGCGGCAACGTATAGCCCCGCAAACATGCGCCGAACTTCTGGCGCCAATCGCACTTGCTGCTCAGATTAGACGTGCCCAGTGGTGCTTGAGCCGTCGAGGTCGCCCTCTGCCCGTTTCCCGTCCTCAAGTCCATCATTCAAGCCATCCGGCATCCTGCCCGCTCAAACTCTTTTCCTCATCCGGTTTTAGGCCGGTACCGCACATTCACTTCAAACCGTGTCAGCCCTAGGCGCTGATTAGACGCATAAAACCGTGCAGTGGGACGGGGTGACATATACCCCAAAACTTTGGTACTCGAACAAATTTGAAACAATGGATTTTTTTTGGTCGGCAGAACGCCTCGAAATAATGCCCCATCATTGTCTTACTCGCCTTTTTTACGTTGTATGGTCAACGCCCCTATCGAGTGCAGCAACTCAAATGATAGGGAAAGAGCTTTCGGGATAACCCTAGCTGCAATCGAAGTATAGCAAACGCCATTGGTTGTTGCCAATAGTATTTTCATAACCGTAGTGGTTATTTTAAGCCGATTTTGTGTTATGCTGCGCCCCGAGTGAATTTGGCTGCGTGCCGATTAGCTCCGCGATGGGGGTGGTTGGCGCCGCCCCCGTCGCACAATGATGTTACGGACGTGCTAGAAATTGCATGGCATCACACCACCCGAAAGGGTCAGCCAGTGGCGGCAAGGGTGATCCGGTGAGCCCTCCTTAAAACGAGGGCTTTTTTTATGCAAAAAAAACCGCCCGAAGGCGGCTTGGCTAGATCACTTTGCCGGCACTGGCAAACCGTTCAACACCTCGTTAGTCAACTTGTCCAAAGCATCCCCCAACCGCTCATATAAAAAGTCTGGGAACTTACTGCCTGTCGAGTGCGCCCAAGATTCGAGCGCTGATAGGAGTTTGAGCAGCTCTAGCAGTTCTGGCTTGGTCATTGTGGTTCCCCCGCGTCTTTTTTGGCTTTGCTTTGCTCCCACGACTCGACATGCGATGGGCTATCAATAAATTGTGCACCTTCATATCCGCAATCAAAACCCTCCTCAAAAGCCGCTTCTACCGCCAGCTGCAACCGCTTGACTTCATCAACCATTCGTTGCAGGTTTTGTTCTAAAAAAAGCGTGTAAACGCTCTTGCTAAAAACCCCATCATCAACCGCTTTTTGCCTTAGCTTGTCTGTATTGTCGTTCATAATTCACCTTTAATGTCATTCGTCACTCGTACGGCCTTCTACATACTGAATCGCAATAGCAAAAAGCCATGCTACGGCAAAAATCCCTAGCCCAATAACGCCAAACGCTATAAATGCGATCATTTCAGCCCCTCCAACTCGATTAGAAGTTCGATAAAGTGATTAGCTTTTTCTAGGTCTTTCACGCCGCCTTTATCACGCCACCGAGTAACGTACTTAATTACGCTGCCCTCTATAAACGGAATATTATTGGCGTGGATGTACTCAACAGGCTGTATTTTCAGCTTTGAATAGTGATCTCCGCCGACCTGAGTTGATGTTGCTGTTGCTGGCTTAGCATTGGCGTTTCTCATGCCAGTAGCACGAGTTAGGTCCAACATTCCCGCAATAGATTGGCCTGAATGATTTGCTTTAATCGCCGGCCTTGATTCCTCGCAGAACGCACAATTGCAATTTATCATCGTTCCACCTCAATCAAAAACGAGTCAGCCTCAAGCCGCGCACGGTTAGCTGATGCCGCTATATCCTCGTCTGTGCTGCCAAAACGGCCCTCACCCCTATCGGAGTCCGGCAATTCCGAAACTAAGCGGAAAACAGGCGTTTCGTGGCGCTGAAATACCATCTGCGCAATAGCTTTGGTGGTGTCCACCGTGGCCACGTTGGCAGAGCCGTTATGCAGGCAAACTTTAATCTCGCCTCGGTAGTCTGAATCGATCAACCCGCCTAGCACTTGGATCCCTTGTTTAACCGCCAGCCCTGAGCGCGGCCAGATAAAACCCGCATGGCCCGCAGGAATCGCAACGCGCACCCCGGTATTGAAAACGACTCGGCCGAATGGTGGGATTTTCACCAGATCCGGCGTTGAAGAGTCCGCGTATAGGTCAAACCCAGCGGCTCCATCTGTCGCTCTTGTCGGTAGTCTCAAAACTGCCGGCATTTCCGCCATGTCAATAATCATCAAATCGCTCATTTTTGCCCCCTTAGTTTTAGAAGTTCTCGCCAGAATTTAGGCGCCGGGCATCTCATCGCTTCAAAATAATCGCATGTTCCGTTTGCTTGAGCGAAAAACCATACCTCTCTATTAACGTTGTAAACCGCGACAACCGGACATAGCAAACCAACATCCAGTAAAATTTGCCGGTCTTTCGGTGCACTGTCCATTTCTTGCCATTCATCGCTCATTTTTATCGATCCTTTTTTGCTCGAACAGCGCCAACTTTCCGCCTTCGAGCTTCTGCACGCTGATGTCACGCCCAATGGCCACCATCTTGATTACTGCTGATAAGGTTAACCCAGCGCCCCGTGCGACGCTGGAAAAGGTTTTGCCTGTGGCTAGGTATTCTGTAAGTTTTATTTGCATTCTAATCCCCTGTGGTTTTGCTGGAGTGTACCACTGGTGTTCTGCAGCGTCTACACTGGCGGTAAACAACAGCAGTTAGTGGCCGGCCCGCGCTCCTAAACTATTTTCACTTTTTTACACCTAGGGTATAGACTCACGGCTAGACCTGAGGTATAGTTACCCCACTGAAGCGATTGGCGCTGCAGGCAACTAAGGGTAGGAAGTTTATGAATTTTTTGAAGAATAAGGGCATCGAGTTGGTTCGTTTGGCTATACAGTTCGGCGTTAAGATCGACGCTGAATGTCAGTTTGCATACCTTCCTGAGCACGTAGCGCGCCTGCTCAGCACTCAGATTCAACGCTGGTCGGTAGAGGCGGATGATTTCGAAGCGGATGCCTACGTTAACGAATTCACCCCAGCGGGTGATCTATCCACTCGCGCAGATCAGGTGTTGTTCACCACATCCCCACGCTTATGGCTGGTGATGGCGCTAGACTGGGTGTTCACCGCAGAAACGGCCGGAACGTACATTGTTGACATGGCTGAGCTAGATGATTTGCTCTGGTGCGAGGCTCTGCGCTGCGAATATAGCAACGATCAAGGATTTATGGAGCAGCACGGATTCAACCTAGCAATGCTGCTCAAGTTCGACCATGGCGAGTTTCTGAGCGTGTGCCAAGAGGCCGCGATCAAGCACACCATGGTCACCGCCGAGCGTATTTTTGATGCTGCCGTAGACGAGTGGCTAGAGGAACTAAAGCATGACAATTAGAGAAGCCCTGCCGGGTCACTGGGTCGGCACAATCAAGCTAGACCACGCAACAATCACAACCGCTGGGCCTTCGCGCTCGGTGGTTTACTTAAAATTGATCGAACTTTTAGGATAGATTATATGACTGAGGCCAGATTCAATAAATTACGTGAGCCATTCCCTGAAAATTTAGTTAGCTGGCTGCCAAAGCCAATGCTCGCAAAAGAGCATATGGATAAAATCCCAAAGGCGAATTGCGACTTTTGCGGTCAGTACCACGCTCGCGACAAGGTTATGCACCTCGCCTATGTCGGCCACGCCGCGCTCACCGATCGGTTATTAGATGTTGACCCAGCGTGGTCTTGGAAGCCATTAGCATTTGACGGGAATGGATTGCCGCTGTTAGATGTTGACGGTGGAATGTGGGTCGAACTGACAGTCCTAGGCGTAACCCGTCTTGGGTACGGTGACGCGCAAGGTAAGAAAGGGCCCAACGCTACTAAGGAGCGCATAGGCGACGCAATACGAAACGCCGGAATGCGGTTTGGGTGTGCGCTCGAGTATTGGCACAAAGGCGACTTGAATAAGCACAAGAGCGTTCCGGTTATTGAGGAGCTGCAACCGCAGCTAGTACCGAAAAAATTAATAACTGATGAGCGATTGCAAAAGGCCTTAATAAAAATAAAAGCTGGCGAATACACTATCGAAAAATTGGTTGACGCTTTTGAGTTTACAGACGCACAACAGGAAGTTGTAGATTGTTTTTGTGAGGGTATTTTATGATCCGTTGTAGTTCAATTGCTCAGATAATGACTAACCCACGCACCAAGGGTGAAGCGTGGTCAGAAACAGCCAAAGGCGCCATGCTTGAGGCTGTTCGCGAAAACCTTTTTGGAGTGCGCAAAAACCTAGACGATGTTCGCGCAATTCAGAAGGGCAAAGCATGCGAAGACGAAGGCATTCAGCTCTATAACGACGTTTTTTTGTATGACCTAAAAAAGATCAATAGCGACGGTCGGCGGAATAATGGAATCATCACAGGCGAACCTGATTTGGTAGCGGCATCATCTAAAAAGGGTGTTGATATTAAGGTGGCTTGGAGCTTGCTCACATTCCCTCTAACTGAAGAAATGTGCGATAAAAAAGGTTATGAATGGCAAGCGCGCGGGTACATGTGCCTTTTTGATTTGCCCGAGTGGGAAATTGCTTACTGCGCCATTGATACGCCTGACAATATTCTGCGCGACTATGACGACCGTTCGATTCACGTTATAGACTCGGCTATTCCAATGCACCACCGAATTACAATAGCGCGCTACACCCGTGATTTGGAAATTGAATCAGCAATGCTGAAAAAGTGCGCACAAGCTAACGAGTGGATAAAATCTGCCACCCAACAATTCGCAACCGATCACGATCAATACATAATTTAAGGGGCGCAACATGACCGAACGACAATTAAAGAAAATTCTGGGCGCAATTATTGTTGGTTTAATTGCTATGATAATACTATGCACGTTAGATGATCTAGGGTATCACCCTGCAGAGTTTGGAGGGCATAAGTGATGCGCGAATTTCGAGGGCCTTGCAGCACAGTTCCGCACTTTGCAGCAGCGACAACAAAAGAGATAAGCACAGATTGGTTACTAGTCGATCAGGCTTTAGATTCTGTTTTGCGTGCTTCAGGTTCCGCATTACTCCATTACACAATGCCAGCAACTTTAGAGCTAATGCGAAAAACAATGCTTGAGATTATAGAGGCAGCGTATATGGAAGGTTCGAATGATTGTCACAACTCACTGAATAGATATTTGTAACCGAACCAGCGCCATTAGCGGGTAGTAGGCCTAAAAAAACTCCCGCAGGTTTCGCCCCACCTCTCCTTTAGGGTTCTGCGACGCGGGCAACTGGATTCCGGCAGGTGTCGGATAATCTGGAAACTCTGCCGAGTGGAATGGGTGAGAAACTTGACAGCCGGAAAGACGGCACCTAACTAACCAACTGAGGAATAGAAGTGGCACTAATTAAAACATTCGAAAACGACGTTATCACATCAACTAACGTGCAAATGAAAGAGCCTGAGCGGCAAGAAATCCGCGATTTAATGTCGGAGTTTTTGAAGAATGGCGGCCAGATTGTGGAAGTTACGCCTTATGTGAATGCCGAGAATATCGAGGCATATCGGCCCATGACTCAACAGGAAGAAATGGCTGTTAAATTGCGCTGTGGGCTAAAGGCCAATTGCAACATGACAATTGTCTACAGGCCGCAGGATAGAATGTGGCAGGCTACACTAGGCATTTTCACGCTAGGCTTTTTCCCAAGCCAGCAAAGTGCAGAGGATGCTATCAGGGCGCGGGCTAAAATAGTTTTTGCAGATTCAACTAAAAACGGGCGAAAATTATCCGCTATTACTGAGGGGCAGATTGACAAAATGGTGTCTGAAAATGTCTAACATTATCGCCAGTAAGTCACCTAAAAACATGGCTAAAGCCAAGCGCCTGATTCGCGGTTTAACGCTCGAATGGGACGACCTGAACCCCTTAGATGGGACTCACGTAGTTTCTACTAAAATAGGGCATAGAAACCCGATAACGAAGCTTAGCGCGAAGGCTATGGTTAATCAGTACGCCCAGTTCATTTTTGAGCGCATGCGCATGACTTGGCGCGTTCAAATAGCGCTCTTTTTCCAGTATGCGAATGGCGATAAGTATCAGGAAGACATCGAGTTAGAGTGCAATTGCCACCTAAAGTCACTTAACGATCATTGTTTGGACGAAATTAAGCAGGCGCGAAAACTACACGCGGAGGACGCTTACCGATTCACGAGTTTTAAGATTGAGTGCGTTGGGCTTTAGTTTTGTCCACATGGCCACCATTACATTTTTTGAGGATGAATATAGATGAGCATTAAACGATACAGTTTAAACCACACTGAAGAGTGCATGTACTCGCCGGATGAAGGCGACGGAGAGTTTGTTCTCTTTGATGATGTTCACAATTTGCTGAACGAGGTTCGCGGGTATTTGGTAGCTGCTGCTGACGGCAGCATGAGCCGAAACAATAGTGAACAACTTGCCAGTGAACTGCTGGCGAATTTAGACGATCTTTTGAGACAATAGTGATGCATTATTGTTTCGATTTTTTCCCGTTTTTGAACGATTGGTACAATTCGCGGATGGTTTTAATAATCATTAGCGTCAAATAAATGGCGCTGGCTATACTGGCGTAATCTGATAGTGTCGCATTCATAATGTGCTGCGCTATCTCTATATGGCTTTCAACGCTCGGCGCTATCACGCCCACTCCAGCCACCGGCACCGCTACCCCGTGCGGCAGTAGGCGGTCGATCAATGGTGTTAACGTCTCTGCATGTTCCGCGTGATTCATTGTAAGCTCTAACCCATTCGTAGATTGTTTTTATCAGCGCCACCGATGTAACGATCACTGCCAGTATCGAATTGTAATCGTTTAAACTCATCGAGCAGCCCCAGCGATAGCGCCAAAATTTCGACGGCAAACAGGGAATCCATTGCCGCGCTATATAACCAATCAACCTCCACATACCCAATAGAATAACAGAAAGCCACGATTGTATTATATAACAAAGCAAGGATTTCACACCCTGCCACGACTATAAAGCAGGGTTTTTTCGATAATGCCAAAGCGGAAAGCGCAAGCCCCATGGACAAAGCCGACTTGATGATCAACTCCTGCTGCCATGCGTGATCCGCTCCTAGTGGGAGCATGTACACCACGGCGACTAATACCATTAGGGCTAGGCTTTTTCTCATTAGCACATACCGCCTTTTGTTGGCTTGCCTTTTGTTGACTTTACTTTGGTTACTGCTTGGCTGGCTTTTGATTTCTTGGCAACAGGTGGGTTTGCTGGTTTCGATTTGTTCGGCATAATGTTTCTCTGTTGGTGAGGTGATAGAGGTTGCATTTTAGAACATATCTGCATGAATGACGAAGGAAACATTTAATAACCTTATTTAGGTGATGTTTGCAATTATCTTCGACTTGGGCGACTGTCAAGGTTGCGGCCACCCGACAGCGGAAAGACTTATATTGGCATTGACGCCTGATGCTGGGTACCCCGCATTTGTGATTACCAAATTATTTGAAGCATCTAGCGTAAATGTTGGGGCGCCATATCCTGCAACGTTAAAAGCGTAATGGTTGGCTAAAGTCACAACATTACCTGCGCCATAAGGGCTTCTCCCTAGCGATAATAGATAAGAATAATAGTAATTCGGCGCTTCTACCCAAACATGGCACAAGCTGCATCCAGTTGTACCCGGGCCCGGGCCTAAAAACCCAGCCCACCAGCTCAACGAGACATTATTTGCACCGGTAGTTAATGCAATATTGCGCTTTGTTGATGTCTTCGGTATTAACCGCACATTGCCGTCAGAATTCATAATGATAGTGTCTAAATGCTTTAGAACACCGTATAGCGTAGCTTCGTTATTTGAATTTATTGTGCCAGTAAAAAATGTTCTATCGTATCCTGACGCAAGAGTAATTGTGGTGAACGGTTCTATAGTGATGGCACCATGCCAGTTACAATTGTTTATTGCAGGCGTTCCGGTATTATTATTTTTAATTAACACAGCAGTGCCTACTTTACTCCACACCTGCACATCAAGAGGAGCGTTATAGGGCAAACAGTCGGCGCCTACAAGTAACACCGATGGAGTTCCTGTTGTTGGAGTGTTAACCAAACATCTATTTTTCATTCCTGATCCATGGAATGACTGATCACCGGATGTTTTTCTATACTCCATTGCCGTAGTACACGAAGTGAAAATTTCGCACTGGTCAAGCGTGCAATATTCCGTAAATTGACCTACTGACTTGTTGTGCAATAAATAACCAACTGCATTTGTTCCTATTTTGCAATATTTTATATCTTGCCCGCACTGCCCTTGAGACTCTAAAAATATTGATGTCGCATGACCATTTGCAGTAATCCCGCTAATAATGGCTTGACAAAGATTACCTGACCCGCCAATTGTTGTGACTAATGCCGTGCTTACTGGCAACCCTGTATAGTTGAAAGTAGTTTTGTCACCGAATATATCAATTCCGTATGGGCTAGATGCCTTTTCAACTCGGGATGTGAAAGTGTAAGCGCAAGAATTTGTTTTAATTGGAGTACGTTTACTGCTATCAAATTGCTGCAAGTTAATTGCAGATTGCAAATATGGGCCGCAATCTGCTGTTGTTGCAGGAACACATCCGAAAAACTCCATTTCAATGTATGTGTATTTTCGCTTTGCTGCTTTTGCTCCACTAATGACGATAGTGCCATTGTCTGCCGTTAACCCTGAAGAGCTAATGACATCAAAAATTCCACCGCCTACACCTTGTACAGTATGCCCTAAAAGGCTGAATTGTTGACCTATTGACATGGTTGCAAGAGCGGCAGAAATATCGGCAAAGGTTGAAACTATTGTTAAGTACTCAACACCAAAATGGTCATATACTGAATTTGAGTTAAAAACTACCGACCCATTTGAATCTTTAGTTGTTAGCGAGTGAATAACACCGGTAAATAAAACCCCTGCTGTCCCATTGTTTGAAGGATAGCCATTCAAGAGCCGGATTGGCTGTGCCGCCGTTATTGTCTTGGCGGAATCCCAATAAACAGAAATTTGATTAGCTGTTATCGTGGGGTCTAGGTTTTCCGTCCCGATATACAAATATCCAGATTCTAACGGCAGACCGTCTGTTCCATTGAATTGATAAAATGGTGGCTTAACCTCTATGACGCTCATGTTATAACCCCTGCCCCGGTGTTATGTAAACAACTGAAGTACTAGAAGCAGATGTGGCAGTAAAGAACGCCCCAGCAGGAAACCGAAGAATTTGAGATGAGCCAGCCAGTAGCGGAATGGATGTAGCCACTGCGCTGGCGTTGGTAACCGCTTCTGCACTTGTTTTACCAATTGCCAAAAATACCGCGACTACTCCCGAGTTAACGATTCTAAATTGTCCAGCACTTGTTTCTGTGGATTTTACAGGCGCCTGAACGGCTGTTGGTGCTGTTGGTGTTGCAGCAGTAAAGCTAACCGTTGGGCCTAATGGTAAAAATGGGATTTGTGAGCTGGACATAATTTAACCCTGTGTGATTTTGCTGGAATGTTTGGTGTTAGTTGCGGCTCTTGTTTTGTGCATCTGTGGTGGCCTGCAATGTAGTATTAAGCTTTGCCATAATACGGGCAGCCTCGTCGCTTTCTGGCGGTACTCTGGAAAGTGCTATTAACAGGTTTCTGACAGGTTTAGATTCATAAGCTCTAGCAAGCCCGCCAGCTCCGGCCACCGCCCCAAGAGCAGCAAAACCACTATTCCCGCCACCAAATAGCGCCGTCAATCCACCAACCACAGCAGGCACGGCTAGCGTTGCCCCTGTTTGTGGGTTTAATGCCGCTGTTTCTGCACGTCTTGTGGCCCTTAGTGCTACTCGCAACCCCTGCACTCTAGCCAGTTCATCACCATTAAACATGATGCCAATGGGTGCGCCTAATTTTTTAATGCTCGTAGCAAACTTCGCAGTGCTTAAGTCTTCAACCCCACCAGCATCACTTATGGCTTTAGCAATTAGGGCTCGCTTGGCTTGGTTTTGACCGTCTTGCGAAAGCGAATTATATAAAATGCGCGCATCACTTTTCTTTTTGCTGAATAACGCTTTCTCGATAATTTCAGGAGTAGCCTGACCTCGCTTTATCATTGATTTTAAGGTGGTGTTTTTTAATTCATTCTGCATAGCTGAAAGTTCTTTATTCGCAACCGACCACTTGTTAAAGTCCTGAGGCTGCCCGTGCGTTTTAATAAACTCTCCCATGTCTGTGCGCAATGGCCCATATATTGATGAAAGTGATTTTTCAGCTTCAGACCTTACGCCTGCCATTTCCGCAGATTTAAATGACTCCCCAACTACTTTTCTCAGCGATTCGATATTATCAAGCCCCTGCCCCTGAATTGCGCTTTTCCAGTTTTCTAGCTTCGCTATTACAGGATTTAACTCATCCAGCCTCAGACTCGATAATCTCGCTATTTCTTGATCTGTTGCCGCCACGGCATTAACTACCGGTACTGGTGGAAGCTGGGGGTCTGAAAGGCGGTTTATGACGTCGTTTTTCATACCTGAATATCGCGTTAAATCATCGCCGCGCTTTTTCAGCAAATCCTTCATCACCTTTTCTGATGCGTCCGCAATTTCTGGCGATCCATAGTCAGTGAATAGCTGCTTGACCGCCAGCTCTCTTGCGTCTTGTTTGGCGGCTTGTACCGGCCCTGTTCCAGCTACTGGAATGCGCTCACCTGCACCAATAAGAAAATTTGAAACCTGATTTTTTGGCGGAAAAGCATCAGAGGTAGTAAACGGAATCTTAGCGGCCTCGGCCTCGGCTAATCCGCGAATAGGAACAGGCGGAGCAGCAGTGCCTAGCATTTGTTGCCCCGCCCCTTTTGCTGCCCTAGCTCCTGCCGCTAGTGTCCCAGTCACCCCCGGAATTGCTCCTGCCAGCAAAACCTCTTCAGGATTGAACTGCCCACCCGACGCGGCTTGGCCAGCTTCAATAGCCCCTTGTGTTGCGGCCCCTGCGGCCATTCTTCCGAGTATAGTTCGAGCTCCGCCAGCTGGCGTAAATGCTAGCCCAAGTCCAGCGGCTCTAGGCAGGTCGCTCATCTGAAAGCCGGGCTTAATTGCGTACTCTGCTCCATCCATGGAGGACTTTAAGATGTAGTTGCCTTTTTCATCCTGACGCACTTGAGTGTTCGGGTAGTTGGCTTTGATTATTTGCGCAACTTCCTGTGGCGAACCGGTAAGAGTAGCTAGCCCAGTTTTTAGGCCGGTTGTGCTTATCTCATTCATCTCGGGCATATTAACCCAATCTGGCAAAGTTCTAGTGGCATCTGTGGCCCGCTGTTCGCCGGTTAACGCTTCTTTCAGGCTGGACAATATTCCGCCATCTTGTGTGGCTGCTGGTTGCGCTGTTTGGCCGGATTGTGCTGGCCCCTGCTGGAATTGCTGCCCCGGCTTTAGGTCGCCAAAAACGTCGCCTATGCCTTGCTGCTGGGTGGCCAACCACGCCTCTGGTGACATAGCTGATGTCGCCGCTGGGCTATCAGGCTGTTGTGACGCTAGCCACTCTTCAGGGCTCATTATTTAACACCCATCTGCTGTTTATAGGTCGCCCACTGCTGATCAGTAAAGTTGGCAGGCCGCTCATAAGAGACCCCATTAACTGTCACTGAATTTCCTGCCTTATCAGCCTTCGCTTGCTCCTCTTGCTTGGCCTTCCACGTTGATAATGTAGTACCTCCGCTAGCATCACGTTGGCCGCCATTTTTCGCTATAAATTCAGCTTTATGCTCTTCGTACTCTGCTTTTTTTGCACTTAAGCGGGCAACCGATTCAAGCCAGTTAGCTACATATTCGCCATTGGCTTTGTCGGTCGGAAATGGCTCACGGGCTAGCGTGATGTCTCTATCAGTAGCAGATCCGGGCGGAAGCGCTTTTATGGCCTCGCTATTCACAATTTCCATCGCCTGCTTGCGTAATTTAGTTATTCCGTCTTGATCGCCGGTGATCTCTTTGTATTTTTCACCCCACGAACTGAATAGACCACCGCTTAAGCCAGCCTTTCTTATTTGCTCTGCTGCGGTAGCGTACTTCCCAGCATCCGCCGAATTAGCTACCGCTGCATCAGACGCCGACGCTATTTGTTTGGAGTTAAAATCAGATAGCTTCATTCCTTCCTGCGAGACGAAATTGGCAGCACGGCCGAATGCTGCGGCTTGAGCTGGGTCAATTTTCAATAACCGCTGGTACTCGTCCCAGTCTTTTTTGTTGGCGGTTGAATTTACCGAGCTTCCGCGCATGATGTCCGCGTTTATCCGGTTCGTCTCGGCCTTAATTTTTGCCAAGTTAGCAGTGGATGTTTCTTTTTCTGATGTTTGCTTTTGCAGTTCGCCGGGTGCTAATGCAATCTTGTTGAGCGATTCGATTATTTTGTCGCCGCCGGGAACTGTGGCCATCATGTACTGGATACCCTGTGCTGCCGTTGCTGGGTCTTTTTCTATAGCGTCAACGTAAGACTGCAAAACGGAAGCCTGCTGATTGTTTCCCGAGTTTTTATAACCCTCCATTCGCGTCTTGATGAGATTTAACGCCGCATCGCTATTTTTTGAATTGAGCGCAGAAAGAACCTGCCCGCCCATCAATAAATCAGCCTTTTGTTCCTCTGCGCCTTTAGCCGCCCACGCCGCTTGCAGCTGCGCCTTTTGCCGGTCTTCTGCTTGCCGCTGGCGGTCTTCCGCCAAGTTCGCCATTTCGGTTTGCTGGGCTTTGATGTTCTGCTGGTTAATCATCCCGTTCTGAAATGCTTGCACTGGGTTGGGAATGTTGACGTTATAGTTTAGCGGCTCCATTTAATATTTCACCCCATTGTAATATGCGTTGGGGTCAATGCCGCTATTTGTCTCCATAAACCCAAACCCACCGCTACCAGCAGGAGGAGGCGTTTTTCCGCCAAACTGACTAAAGCCGCCATTACCCATAAAACCGCCGAATGCTTGCGCAACACCGTTAATGCCCTGACCTATAGCGTTAGCCCTGCCTAGTGTCGCACCCGCCTGCGCTGCGCCCTGCTGGCCGTAAAGTCCGGCTATGTTCTGGCCGGTTTGCATCCCCGCTTGTCCGGTGTTCAATACCGAGTTTTGACCCATGCTTGCTATTCCGCCAAGCCTTCCATACTGCTGGTCAATTAGTGCGCTTAGCATGTTTGGCCTAAATTGTGCTAGTGCAGCCTGAGTGTTACCACCCCTCAACCCGCCAGTAGCAGATGCATTTTGTAGAATGGCATTTTCACCCTGCTGGGCCAATTGTCTAAACATCGGACTGTCTTGCAATTGCTGTATGGCCTGAGCTTGCGCATCCGCACCGCCTAGCCCGATAAGATTTTTCTGCCCTGCTAACGCTGGCACACCAGCTTGTGCATAAGGCGCTAATCCTGCCTGCAAAGCTTCGAATTGTCGGCGCTGCTCTTCAACCCCCATTTGTGCGGATTGCGCTTGCTGTTTGCCTGCCTTTTTCGCCGCATTGGCGTTCATTGCTCCGCCAATTATTGAACTTCCACCCATGACCGCCATTGCAGTCGTTATTGGCTCAGGCATTATTTAAACTCCGCTAGATATTCGGGGAACTTTTCACCGTACAGATTAAGCACTTTGGCTGAATTTTCCATCGCCAATGCTGCGCCGTGAACTAATTGATAGGCCATCAAAACAACATCGTAATAGCTGGCACGCCATGCGAAGGCTAAGGCGCTCGCATTGCCTGATTTTTCGGCTAGGTCTGAGGCTTTCCAGCGTAGTAGGGCGGATGCCATAACGGGGGCGAGAACATTAGAATTCTGCATGTAAAAGGAATTTTGTGGCATTGCTATAAGCGCGTTCCAGATTGCGCTGTCGAGGTCTGCGCGCTCAACTTTATCGCCGTCTGCAAAGTCGTCGAATACCTGAATAACTCCGTACAGCATGACAAGCCACGCAATAGCCGCATCTGATAATCCAAGCGATTCACGGAGGTTTTTTTCTAGCCAATCTATGCTGGTCATGAGGTCTCCACTAGGGGAAAGCTGCTGGCGGCTAAAAGTGACTCAGCGCGTCAATTATTGCCCAAAATTGTCACTTTTGCAACTTATGTGATCTCTCGGCCCGATGCGTTAATTGTCAGTGATGTTGCGGCGCCAGCGAGGGTAGATATAAACCCACCAGACTCAAGCGTTTGCCCGACTAATTCAGGGCAGGTATAGCATTCACCCGCTGCGATGCTTTTCGCGCTAATAACTATGTTTGCGGCGCTCGCTGAGCCCGCCAAAGGCACTAGGTTGACGCTAAATGCTACAGCGCCCCCCGTGGTGTTGGTCACTGTGAATTTATCAATTATCGTCTTGCAGTTCGTCGCGGTGTACTGAGTAGTCTGCGCGTTCTCCGCTCGCTTTGGCGGAATTATGTTTTTTACCGTGACTGTCATGGTGTTGTCTCTGCGATTAGGTTTAAAATACGGTCAATCTCTGCAATTTCTGCATTTCTTCCAGCCACCGCCTGCTCATTCCATGCGACAAGTCTTGCCCTTTTCTTCTGTAGCGCGGGTATGTCATATTCTGTGACTTTTGACACTACTTCGGTAATTCTTACTTTCGTCGGGTCTAACTGCTCAATTTCTGGGTCTGTCATTTTAGTCACCTGTTAGAGCACTTCATACTTGAAAATAAATGTGTAAGTATCGTTGGTCACAGGCACTATCCCAGTGGCCTTAAATTTCGCCCTGTCATTCACAGCATCCGCTTGAATGCCCCAGATAGACTGTGATGACATGGAGTTGGCAGTGCCACCCAACTGAAACGCTGTAGTCAATGCCGACGGAATAGGAAGGCTCATTCCAACCTCGGACGCTAGCAATGTAGTGGTTAAATCTATGTCTAGCTGACCGCTGACTGTTACAGAATTTCCGAGCCTAGACCATGTGCATAATCTAGCCGTAGAAGCCGCCACGTTTGTAACGTTTGTTAGCGTGGGAGTATAGCTGCCAGAGGCAATATATTGATTAGTCGCACCAGTCACAGCCCCAGCGTTATTGTGCAGCGCGGTGCCGTATAATCGTCCATCTGAAGTGATATTTAGGCCATTACTGCCACCGCCTGTTATAACTCCATTTCCAGTGACAGCGAATTTAACAGTGCCTGCATTATTTTGAACAACTAGAACGTCGTCTGTGTCCGCTGCGGTGCCACGTCTAAGAATAAGAGCATCGATACCCGGAGCGGTTAGAATCTCAGGAGGAATTGAATTGTTATAGGAATTTTGGAGAGGAGCTGCAAAAAGCGTGTAATCATAATATGCCCCATCGTCTGCCAGTAAGTTTAACCCAGTACCAGCGTTAGTGAGTGTTACTCCATTGAGTTGGCGCCCTATTACATCCCCGAATCCATTTACAGAAAATGTTATTGTTCCCGCCGCGTTTATTCCCTCGTACACGTAATCAGAATTTGATCCCGTTCCAATTTTTACCGATAAGGCTCGCCTAGTGGCGTCGGTTAATATCTCCGGGTCCGTTGAGCTGTCATAAGCTTTTTGTAGTGTTACTGCTGAAATTAACGGTGCCACAAGATCAATAATAGATGATGGTGTAAGGTTTAAATCGTTAGATATAGCGTTGATAAGACTCAAGCAATTATTAAGCCCAGCTCTAGCGTTGCCAGACTCAATTAGCGCCTGCTCTACTAATTCCTTCAGGCCATCTATTAGGTTCGCTTTGGCGCTTGCGTTTGCAGCTTCTATTGCGACCGCCTCAAGGGTAGATGTAGACACATCGACTTCAGCAAACAGATTTTCGAACTGCTTAATCTGCTCATGGTTTTTGAGGAATTGCGCGAGTTG
>Ga0209596_1000981_pt1 | contig 25285 bp, 19 predicted proteins | sample M_130807_MF_Meta_FD_187314 | JGI IMG/M metagenome (GOLD analysis project Ga0209596, IMG submission 187314) | Freshwater microbial communities from Lake Montjoie, Canada to study carbon cycling - M_130807_MF_MetaG (SPAdes) (version 2) | ecosystem: Environmental > Aquatic > Freshwater > Lake... | reverse complement strand
CATAATCACAAGGCAAACCACCTATATCAACTGGCATTATTACTTTGGTTTTTGAATTGATTGCATCAGCAATTCGTTGCAATGAAATATTGAAATCATTTGCATTAACATCAACCAAAACAGGTTTTGCACCGCAATGAATAACCACATTTGCAGTTGCTGAATAGGTATAAGCTGGTAATATAACTTCATCGCCTTCCTTAACTCCAAACCAACGAAGCATTATCTCAAGCCCGGCTGTCGCAGAATTCAGGCATAAAACCTTTTCTACTCCTGTATATTCTGCAATTTGTTTTTCAAATTTTTTGGTTCTTGGGCCAGTTGTTATCCACCCTGATTGCAATGCTGCTACAACTTCATCAATAATTTTCTGATCAATACGAGGAGGTGAAAATGGAATCATTTAATTGCTTAATTGAAGGACAAAAATGATTAAATAATTTTTAGTTCATAAATATTCATTCCTCAAGAAAAGAACAATTTACTTTTGGCTGCAAGAATACAAATGATACTATCAAAGAAATTAATTGATAAAATTGTTTACTGGTTGCTTCTGGCATTTGCATTTTCGTTTCCTTTCGGAAATATTTATGGAACAATCATTATCATTTTACTTTCCATTCTATGGTTAATAAACGGGGATATTATTGCAAAATTAAAGACAGCTTTCAGGAATCGCTTATTTTTATCCTACACTTTTTTATTTCTTATACAGTTCATATGGTTGTTGAACACTTTTGATTTAAATCGAGCCTTTTATTTAATAAGATGTAATGTTTCAATGTTTGCTTTGCCCCTATTATTTCTGACTTTTGAAAATGAATTGTTGATTGTAAAAAGAAGAAATATAATTATTGCATTGATTCTGGGCTGTATTACAATATCAATTATTACACTTAGCAGAGGGTTTTATCGTTTTGGTTCAACCAGAGATTTTGAAATGCTCTTTTATAGCCAGCTCACAAAAAATTTTTATCACCCTGGTTTTATGTCAATACATTTTTCACTATGCATAATTGTATTGCTGCTTGATGTTTTGGGCGTTGAAAAATTTTTTTCCTCTGAAAAAACATTACTTAAATCAATAATAATCGGCTGGTTTATTCTATTTCTTGTTTTTCTTTCTTCAAAAATCGGATTGATTGTTTTGATTCTGATCGTGATAATTTCGGGCACATACGGTTTTATTAAAATTAAAAACAATTTAATTCGTGCATTGATTTTACTCGTTCCTTTTCTCTTGTGTTTTTTTATTTACAAATCTGAATTCAAGATCAGAATTGATAATGCTATTCTTTCCTTAACAACGAAAGAAAACCTGAATTCCAATGAAGAATCTACTGCATTACGAATTACTGCTGTTAAAACAACTTCGGAATTAATAAAAAACAATTTACTTTTTGGAGTTGGAACCGGTGATGTTTGGGGTGATTTAAGACGATATTATTTTGTAGACGGGAAATCAGCTTGTCTCAAAGAAAAAGTGATTCCGCATAATCAATATCTTAATTCATTTGCAAAACATGGTGTTATTGGCCTTATATCTCTTTTGGTTCTATTATTTTTTCCTGTTTTTATTTCAAGGAAAGAAAAATATTGGGCTGCACTTTTTTTTATGGTCCTTATAATTCTTAACTGTTTAGTGGAAGATGTATTTGAAGTTCAAAATGGTGTTGTTTTTACAAGTTTTTTTTATTCTTACTTCTTTCTGCTTCATCCAAAAAATAAAGAGATTTTACCTGGATAAAGTTTGATGAGCCCCCGCTGATTTTTTTTGTAACAGGAAAAAATCAATCACACCTTTTAAATATCCAAAACCATAGGACATATGCAAAATAAAAAATGCATAAACTATTTTAGAGATTGCAATAACAGATTTAGATAATCTTGCTGCAAATGCAATAGCACTAATTATATAAATAAAAAGCACAGTCATAAAAATTTCAAGCAATACAAAAGAAAAACAACTTGAAACTATTCCCGCAATTAAAAAAAGCACGAAAAAAAATGGAATTAACTGGCGAATTGTAGTTACCATTTTATGCTTTCGATTGACAAAAACTTTCCAATAGCCATATTGAAAATATTGAGACCATAATTTTTTCCAGTTTCCACGGACAAAATATTTTACAGAAGTATCTGTGGCTAACCAGATTTTTTTTCCTGCCTTTGTCAATCTGTAATTGAATTCATCATCTTGATTTCTTGTAAGCTCATCATCAAAAAATCCAATTAATGAAAAAACTTCTTTTCTATAAGCGCCAAATGCAACTGTATCAACATAACCTTCCTTAGCTCCTGTTCTGAAGTGAGCGCTACCAACACCAAATGGAGATGTCATAGCCAGAGAAATAACTTCTCCTGTTTCATCTTTCGCTTCATTTTTTAAAACTCCTCCACAACACCACACATCAGGTTTTTTATTTAATATATCAACACAGGTATTTAAATAATTTCCGTGCATCTCAGCGTGAGCACCTAAAATAATAACAACATCCCCGGTTGAATTTTTAATTCCAAGGTTTAGTGCATATGGCGTTGTTCGTTTTTCATTCTTCAAAATTATTAGTTGCGGATACTTTTCTGCGTGGTTTTTAAGTAATTCAAAAGTTCCATCATCACTCATTCCATCACATACAATTACTTCAATTTTTTCGCTTTTATAATTATTATGCAAAACAGATTGAATGCAGGCAACTATATAATCTTTCTCATTTCTGCATGGTATTACAACAGAGACTTTCAGTTCGTCCACTTTTATTTATTTATAATTTTTTTTTGAATAAAATGCGCAAACCAAATCACAATTACCGGGAATAATATTCCTTCGATAAATAAAGGTTTATAGACTTCAATTCCTGCCCGGATAAACAAAGGAATAAATGAAGCAATAGAACAAGGAAGCAGAATAAAAAATATTCTTTTAAAACTATTCCCGAATTGAGTTTTACTAATCGAAACCAAAGAATAGTGCCACAGCCAGCCAAATAATAGTCCCCCCAATAGAATACCCAGCCATCCATAATTCAAATACCATCCAGTAACATGATGTATAGTAAATCCTTGCTCATCATTATAATGAACTCCTTTTGCATAATAAGGGTAAATATCTGGTGGGCGATTTTCCCAAAAAATTCTTGGCACAATTGAAGCGCCCAAACTAACAACACTGCTTCCATATGTAAGCGGAATTTTGTAATGAATAGCCCCATACATGGACATATGTGCGGCAAACATTTCATTACTAAATAAAATATTTTGAATCAATGAAATGCTTGAGATATTTTCTGTTACTGTTGTTGATGGAGTACTAATTACTGGTGATGGTTTTGAAATTACCTGCCCAAAATATTTCCCCCATGGAAGTGATCTTATTGTATCTGTTGTTAGTAACGGAATAGCTATCATTAAAATAAAAGCGATAAAACGAAATGGCTTTATGATTTTATTTAAATTAAAATACAACAGGTATAAACCAATTAATCCACCAAAAATCAGATCATGCCGATTTCCCAGGATTACCAGATACAACATTACAATAGTGAATGAAAGCAAATAAAGAACTAATAAAACAACCGATTTCTTTCCTCTAAGATATTTTGCATTTTCTCCGCTAAGTAAAATTGCAATTCCCATCAGCAGCGTAACAACTGCAATTTCGTTGCACAATTGATGTAATGTAAAAAACTTCCCTTGATGAAATCTTGTGTATACATAAATTGATTCTCCATTCTGAATGGCTTCAATAATTTTTTCATAATTAAAAAAGATACTCCCACCTAAAGCTAATAATGCAATTATGATTAAAGCAGGATGATAAATCGAAATTGATTCAATCTTTTTTTCAGAAAAATTAGCTTTTATAGGAAATAAAAATAAAACCAATTCTACTGTTATAATGAAAAAACCATATGCAACTATACTATACAAATAATCAACATTGAGATTTATACGAAACAGTTTTTCAAAATAATAATAATAATGCACGCCCCATTTTTCTCCTGCGTTTGACGATAACAAATCATAAATAATAAACCACGCTCCTGATAACGACCAATAATAAAGCATTGCAATTCCTATTACAATCGTCCAGTTGCCATGCTTTTTCCAAATAAAAAACAACAACCTAAATATTGTTAAGGTCAGAATCGTAAGTGTTCCAAAAAAAATTAATCCTTCCATTTACATGCCTCCTTATAAATTTCAATTATTTTATCAGCAACCATTTTATCGTCAAGCTCTTGACTGATTAATAGTTGTCGTCCGTTACTTCTGGTTTCCATTTTTAATAAATCAATTAATCCAGTTGCAATTGCTTGTGCATTTTGTTTAACTACTGCAACCGGAGAGGATTCTTCAATTCGCTCCTTCACATCTCCTACATCAGTTCCACATATAGGTAAATTACATGCAAGTGACTCCTTTACAACTAACGGGCTTCCTTCATTATCAGAACATATTAATAAACAATCGGAAGCATTTAGATAGACCGGAACCTTTTGAGGATCAATTCCACCTCTTAAAATTTCAAGTCGAGCCTCAGGTATTTTATTTTTCACAATTTCAATTGCAGCTTCAGCAATATCTAATCTTTTAATTACAGGATTATTAGCATTGAATAAAACTACTTTATCATTTAGGCTCCAATTTAATTTATTCCTTGCTACTGATTTTTCTATCAATTCGAATGTATCCAGATTAATTCCATTAGCAATGGTTATAGCCTTTTTATTATTCCATAATCTTTCCTTTAATCTCCGACTAACACAAACAATTTTTTTTGCTTTCAAACAAGAAACCTGTGTAAAAAACCGCCCGAATAAATCCCTTAAAAAACCATCAGCAGGAGTATAATTAATATCACTCCCCTGTAATGTAATAACGAGTGGAATAGAAGAAAATATTGCAGGAATTAAAGAGGTTACTGTGCCATAATGAGAATGAATTACATGCGGACTAAACTCTTTGCAATTTTTTTTAAATCTTATTATTTCTTTTATAACTCCCAGCGGATTTGATCTTGATGAAAGATAAAATGTTCTGATATCAAAATTCTTTGCTTTTATACTGTCTACTTGTCGCTTAGCAAAAATAAACGAAGAACCCTTTTCCTCTCCAGGAATAATTGCAAGAACACGCATAAAGTGGTTATCATCTTTCATTATTTACAAAGATGAAGAGAACAATTAATTAATCAGAAAGCTTTTTAAACATAAACCAGATAATTGTTTAAGACAACATTTTGATGTCTCGGAAATGAGATAGATTGTATTTCCATCGTATCAATATAATAGTGAAAATGGTCATGCAAATTGAATAGGCAAAAAGTGCATAATCAACTTCAAATTGTTTTAATGCTATAAGAATTAATGCAGCAAACGCACAAATGTTTGCCAATAATGTTATTAAAAAATATTTGCTCTGTCGCTGCAGAACATTGGGGAGTTGTGATATTGGCGATAATATAAAATTAAAAAATAACCATGGAGTTAATATCTGCGCATATCGTCCTGCAATTTCCCATTCAGCTCCAAAAGCAATTTTAAATAACCAAGGACCAGTGAAAAACAATAATAAAAAAGGTAAGATTCCAATCAGAAATAGTGTTTGAACTGAATTCCAAACCAAGGGCTTCATTGGCTTATTTGTATTGTGTGCTTCGCTAAACCTTTGAAATAAAACTTGTGACATTGCTGAACCAATCATAGCCAGAGGTGCACGAAGAGTTCGAAAAGCAATAGCATAAAATCCTAAAACACCATTGCCGTAAAAGACAGATAACAAATATGTAATTCCATTTAGCTGAACTGCATCAACTAAAGCGTGTGCAGTATTAATTCCTGGAAAGTTTTTATACCGGATAGCAAGATCTTTTATAAGACTTCGATCCAATACCTTTTTTTCTTTTTCAAGAAAAATCCAAATCATTACGAGTATGGCGGAAATTATCTGGCCAGCAATCAAGCCATATATCAAACCACCATTTTCCCACCCATAGTATCCAAGAAATATAGAGGTGCCAACCCAAATAAAATTTTGTGTAAATCGTGCAATTGAAACTTTACGGAATTTCTTGTGTCGTAATAACCAATAATATCCGCTCATATAAAATCCGGAAAACAAAACAGAAAGTGGTATAAAAAGAAAATAAAATATAACCGCAGGTTCATGAAACCATTCCGCCAAATTATATCGCAATAAAAAAACAATTGGAATACTGATAATTGAAGTTGCTATTGCAATTAATAAGGCAAGCCCAAATAAATTAAATGCTTCCTTCTTTTTTTCAGGAAGCATGATTGCCATTTCATAACGAAGAGTAGCAAGTAATGCGAAAATATTTGAAGTAGAATAGTATAAGGTAAATACGCCAAATTGTTCACTGGTAAAAATTCTTGTAAGTATCGGTGAAGCTAAAACCGGTAGTGCCTGTGAAAGTGCAGTACCTGCCATGACCAATAATACATGACGATTGAATTCAGAAACTTTAAGTTTACCTTCAATCATTCAATCAACTATCATGATTTGATCTGATGATATATTCTCTCAATAATATCTACAACTTTTAATCCTTCCATAGCATTTGTTGTAATGGTAGATTTGCCTTGCAAGGTTTCCACTACATTATCAATTACATAATGATGATTGGCAGCACTTCCTTTATAAGCACCATAATCATTGGGTGGGTTACTTGGTGCTAATTCAGGCATTACATAATTTTTGATATGACAAAATTCAACTTTATCCATGTATTGTCCGCCAACTTTTACGCTTCCGTTTTCGCCAATAATTGTTATGCTGCTTTCTAAATTTTTATCATAGACAGAAGTAGTGTAGTTAATGCATCCGATTCCTCCATTGTTAAAATGGAAGTTCACAATACCTGAGTCATCAATGAATTCAGTACTTTTAGTATGATTAAAATTTTCGAACCGGGCATTTATGTCTTTAATATCACCAAACAACCAATACATAATATCAATAAAATGACTGAACTGAGTAAACAAAGGGCCACCATCTAAATCATATAAGCCTTTCCAACCACCCTTTTTATAATATCGATCATCGCGGTTCCAATAACAATTAACCTGAACCATAAATACATTTCCAAAACGGTTTTCTTCGATTAATGACTTTAGCCAAGCAGAAGGTGGACTATAGCGATTTTGCATTACACAAAACACCTGCCTTGAAACCTGAAGTGATTTAAAAATCACCTGCTCACAATCTGCTTTTGTTAATCCCATAGGTTTCTCACAAACCACATGACATTTTTTTTCAAGTGCTAATAATGATTGCGAAGCATGTAACCCATTAGGAGTACAAATATTCACAACATCCAAGTCCAGATTAGAATTAAGTAATTCTTCTATTGAATTAAAAAAAACAGTTGCATAATCTTTTTCAACCAGATCTTTCAACTGAATGTTTGTATCAACAACTGCCACTAATTCAGTATCAGTTCTTCTTCTAATCATTTCAGCATGTCGCTTTCCAATATGTCCGAAACCAATAACCGCAAACCGTATTTTACTCATACCAAAATTTAAACTTTTTAAAAATCATAATAGTGATTGAACAATGAAGTCTTTATGCCAAAAGTAATGAAATTCGAAATGTTGCTTTTTCCTTCTATAATTTGATTTCGATTAGTATAAGAAAGCTCAATGAGCAAATTATTGTGTTGATTAAGCAGATAATTCAATTTGAATTGAGAATACAATATCGAAGATGAAATCCCTTGTCCTATATAGTTTCCATAAGTACCAATAAACTTTCCATTTAAATCAAAACTGTTTGGGATTGAATAATCAGAAGAGTAAATATTTTGTCCAACATTGCCAGAAGCTGAATCAATTCCTGTTAAAACATACATAATTTCAACACCGGCAAACCAGCGATGAAAATAATATTGCAACAACAATAAAGATTCACGAAAATTTGCCCCTAGAGGATTGGCTAAAGGCTGGTTATAGTGAGCATAGTTCATTACAGAAATTTTATGGGCATATGTATATGGCCACACTTCATTGTATTCAGCCTGAATAAATAATCCTTTAAGTCCAAATGCATCAAAACATTTTAACCCCAACTGATAGGCATATTTATTTCTATAAAACCCCTTTTTCCCTTTTGACTTTGCCAGATCAAAATCATCCAATAAAAATTGGTTATAAAATGAAAGTTTATTTGAAATCTTCCATCTAAAATTAAATCCGATTAATGAATTATCAGGCGAACCTAAATTCCATTGAACAGAGTGGTAGTAAATTATTGGATTTAGATAGTTCAAATCAAAGCCTCTATAAGAAGTTGAATCCTGAGCTTGCCAAACAACAGCTTCAAATAAACCAAGTTCAACACTTTTACCAATTAAAAAACTTAAATGATGCAATGCTAAAAATTTCCTGCGGAAACCAACCCCTAATTGGGAGTTTTCTCGTTTGTCAATCATTTGAGCCCACATATTTGTATACTGAATAACTCCTGCTTTCGTAGTTATTCTTAACAATGGATATGAAGAGGAGTTATCTGACAATATCAACGAACGATAACCATCGCCTATAAAAATTTTATTCTGACCGAATTGAAAATTAAAATGGTTTGAAGGAGTGTAAGAAATATATCCGGAACCTGATGCATAGTCATAGCTGCGATCATTCTTAAATCCTATGGCTCTTCCTTGCCCTGGAACAACATTAGAATCGATTACAAAGTTTGTTATATACCTGGGTAATAGTGATTGATTTTCTGAATAATAAGTTTCAAAAGAAAATTTTTTTCCAATATCGCCACTTATTATTGCCCCTCTTGAATTTGTATAAGTTGTTTTACCCCAATTAAAATCTTTACCTAATTCAAAATCAACATATGGATTAATAACAATTTGGAAATCGTCATCTTTTATGCATAAAAAATTCTCCTTTATAATATGATGATAAATCCAGGGAAAAAATTTCTTTGTTTTTTCAGCCGTTCTAATATAACTATAAATTGAATCCTTATCACAGTTTTTTGGTAAAGCAGAAACGATGTAAGGTTTGACTGAGGTATGAAAATTTGTTCCATTCTTATTCAATCTTGATTCGAACGAATTTAATGACTGTTTGTTTAGAGGAATATATAATTGCTGAGCGAATAGATTGCTCACACCACAAAAGAAAAATATTAAAAATAAAAATCGATTCATCAGAATTTAAAATTCGATTTGACTATTATTTATTTTATTTAATAACCGTTCTTGTCGCCTTTAACCATATTAATTATCGTCAAAAGAATTATTTTAATATCTAAAAGGAAACTCCAGTTTTCGATATAAAACACATCGGCCACAATTCTTTTCTTCATTATATCCTGATTTGCTGTTTCACCCCTAAACCCTTTTACTTGTGCTAAACCAGTTACCCCTGGTTTCACCAAATGTCGAATCATGTATTTAGAAATAATTGATCTGTATTCTTCATTCAGTTTTAAAGGATGAGGCCGAGGCCCTACAACACTCATATTACCAATAAAAACATTTATGAATTGGGGCAATTCATCAATATTTGTCTTCCTCATAAATTTTCCTAACCTGGTAATTCGGGGATCATTTTTCTTGGCCTGAATAAATTCTTCATCAGACTCCATAACATTCATTGTTCTGAATTTAAAAATTCTAAAAGTTTTATAATTCAATCCAGAACGGTTTTGCCTGTAAAACAATGGCCCTCTCGATTCAAATATCAATATTAAACCAACAAGTGGTATTAACCATGAAAGTACAAATACTATAACAATAAGGCTAAATGAAACATCAAAAAATCTTTTTATTAAACTATTAAAAAAATTACTTAATGGTTCAGGAGCCGGAGAAATAACAGGTACAAAACCATAATAATCAATAGCAAAAGGCTTATTATGGATAGAAGTAAAATCCGGAACAATTTTAAAACGAATTAAATTCTTTTCAGAAAACGATAACATTTTTGAGATTTTCACAGATTCTGATATTGGCAAAGCACAAAAAATATCTTCAATATTTTTATTTTCACAAAAATTCAAAGCATCATTCAGGGTTCCATCAATTTTAATTTCCTGATTATTTGCTGAATTATCAGAATCATCAAAAACTCCTAAAACTCTGTATCCATATCCTTTATGTGTTTGAAGAATTTTAAGGATCTGGCTTGCCATTTGACCTGAACCTATAATGATAGCTGTTCGATAATGATCTGTTGTATTTCTAATATTTCGAAGCCAAAAAAGCAAGAAAAGTCTCCATATCAGATCAAAAGGAATAAAAAGCAAATATGCCTGCAAAATAATATCCCGAGTTAACTCAAAGTTTTTCAACAAAAAAACAAGTGAAAAAACCACGAGTACATGAATAAAAAGTGTTTGGAATAAATGATTGAACGATTGCTCAAAGCGCTCAATTCTGTTTGCATTATATAATTTAAAAGAATACCCCAGATATATCCATGCAATTGTAACCCACAATGCTATTTTTAAAGTAAACTCATTTTCATTTTGAGTTCTAAAATCATTTGAAAAATAGAATGCTAGAATAAACCCTGCATTAAGTATGAATAAATCGCCTAATAAGGTTATAGCACGATAGACTAGAAATTTCTGTTTGAACATTTACACCTCTGTTGAAGTCAGCAAGCAAAGCTAATTCAAAGAATGTGTGGTAATAATATATAGATAAGATTTAATACTACTTTTTATCAGTGGTTGTAGCATTTAACTTCCACTTTTTATTATTTATCATTTTAATAAAAAGTTCATCATATTGATTACAAACCGTTTCCCATGTATAAATTCCGGAAATTCTTTCCCTGCTGATTTTCTTTTTAAACAATACCTCATCGGTTTTAGTGTCAATAAATTTTATTACTTCACTAATTGATTCAGGTTGTGATTTAAAATAATAACCATGCTTATCATCTAAAAGAGTTTCTCTGTTATATACATTTTCATGAGCAAGAATACAGCATCCATATGCTAATGCTTTCAGCAATGAAGGGTTTGTTCCTCCATAAGCATGACCATGTAAGTAACAATAACTATTCGAAAAGAGCTCCTTTAAAACTAATTGATCTTTAACATAACCTGTAAAAATTACATTTTCGTTTGCCATTGCCTTTACCCGATCAGCAAAAGAATCTTTATAGGTCACATCACCTACTATAACTAATTTCTTATTTGATCTGCTTAAAATAAATCCTTTAACAATTTCTTCAATATGATTATCAGGCACCATTCTACCAACAACTAAATAATATTCATTCGCCTTTATATTAAAGCGATTAATCAATTCAGGATTGGTGCTTTCTTTTGGGTATGCTCCATAGGCAATCATTACTGATTCAGTTTTGAAATGCTCTTTATAATACTTTTGAATATTCAGTGAATCAGAAACAAGAACATCAAAATTTCGAGACGAAATTGATGCGCCCCATTTGAAGTATTTTCCCCCGAAACCTTTCCATTTTGGCCTCTCCCACTCTATTCCATCAGTATTTATTGCCGTTCTTTTTCCAAACCATTTTAATATTACTCCAAACGGCCCATTTGAAACATTTACAAAAAAATACAAATCATAATTACAAAAAAGACTATGTATTGTGCTCAAAGCACTATGAGTTATCTGACTTAAATTTTTTGTTTTGACTGTTGGAATATAATGAAGATGAACACCGTTCACTACTTTAGGTTTTTCAGGAAAGAAAGAACGATGACAGTAAACATGAAACTCATATTTATCATTTAAATGATCGCACAATTCTTTAAGCCATGTCTCATAACCACTATAAACAGCAGGATAACCACGGGTTCCTAAAATAGCAATTCGAGGTTTTTTAGGAGAACTCATTTTATGCAGCCAACCTTTTTTTTATTGTTTCAGAAATATTTTTCATGCGATGCAAATTCAATATCAATGCCCCTGCAATCTTAAAAGGAAAAATTAAAACATAAAATATAAAACCAATCAGTGGCATTTTAAGCTTCATTAAATTATAACCTACTGAATTCATATTGATTCGGCAAATTTTTTCACAGATATAAAGCTCACTTTTATTTAACCCGCCTCCTTTCCATGATTCAATCCGGTCTTTTCTAATTCCTTTTTTTTCAGCAATATCCATTCCAATGGAAGACCCGACTTGAGGTACATCTAACATTTTTTTGTCGTATTTTATATTTAAGAAATTACAAATTTCATTAACAGTTGATTCAGGAGTATCGATTAAATCTTCAAATTTTACAACAAAAAATCGAGGGTCATTTTTAAATTTTATGCCGGCTGAAAAAGCAGCATTCCATAATTTACTTATGGTATATGGATGATAATTAAACCACGCCCTTACAGTTTCAAACCAACCAGCGTGTTTACCACCTAAAAATTTTCGTCGCCATTTATTTTTTTGAGACAGCATAACAGCTCTTGGGTCTCTTATGAGAAAAATAAATTTTGACTCCGGAAAATTTGATACGATTTCTTTTACATAAAAGACATTTTGCGGTGTTTGCTTACAAGAAATATTTTTTTTGTTTCTTCTGGTCTCGTACTCTAGTACTTTTTTATAAACCTCTAAACCTGTTAATTCTAAATTTTCAATTATTAATTCCGATTCATGCTTAAAATCTGACAAATGCCTTTTGGAAAAATATCCTTCCCTTGAAATATTTAAAATTATCGAACAAAGTTCCACACCTTTTGAAACAGAGAGTTTTCTTTCAGTATCTGCCTTCGACCATAACTGCTCAAAAAAATGAATTTCAGGAAAGGTATGTACCTCTGAATTATTATTCAAAATCCTACCAAGCATAGTAGTTCCGCTACGGCCATTTCCAATAATGAATATTGTCTTCATTTTTGTATTAATACTTATCTTTTGAAAAAGGCCTTCAATTCAACTAGATTACAATTCTTTCCTTACCAAATTTTTACTCTTAAACTATCTGGTAAAAACATTTTATCACCCTCTTTTACATTGAATACCTCATAAAAAGCATCAACATCGCAAAATGGTCCGTTCACACGAAGAAAATTTGGTGAGTGAACATCGGTTTTAATTTGCTGAGCGAGAGATTCGTCACGAGCATGGCCCATCCAACTTAAAGCATAACCAAGAAAATATCGTTGACCAGGAGTCATTCCGCTTATCAGTTCACCTTTTTTAAATTGATCGGTTTTCTTAAAAGCTTCGTAACCCAAAACCACACCTCCAAGGTCTGCAATGTTCTCACCTAAAGTGGCTTCACCATTAATATGAATGCTGTCAAGTACAGTATATCCACTGAACTGTTTTACTAATTGATGTGCACGCTTGTTGAATTCATCCCCATCTTCCTTGCTCCACCAGTCACGCAAATTTCCTTTCTCATCAAACTGCCTTCCTTGGTCATCAAAACCGTGAGTGATTTCGTGTCCGATTGTGCTTGCCCCGCCATAACCATAAACAATTGCATCATCTACCAATGAATCTTCCAACCCAGGAATAATGAAGATAGCAGCAGGCAGAACAATTTCGTTGTTAGATGGATTATAATAAGCATTCCAGGTTTGAGGGGTCATTTCCCAACGGCTTCGATCAACCGGTTTATACAATTTTGAAACAGCATCGTTATAGTTCCAAATATTTCCAGCAATAATATTTTCAACATATGAACTACGAGTAATTTCCATTGAAGAATAATCTTTCCACTTTTCAGGATAGCCTACTTTTTTTACTACAGTACTTAATTTGTAAATTGCTTTTTGTTTGGTGGAATCGCTCATCCAAGATAAACCTTGAATACGCTCTTTGTAAACAGTAAAAATATCATCAACCAGTTTTTCATAACGATGCTTTGTTTTTTCTGAAAAATATTTTTGTACATATAATTGCCCGAGAGCTTCTCCTAATAAACCTTCTTCAGCATTCAACACGCGCTTCCAACGAGGTCGTTGTTCTTTCACTCCATTTAATACTGTGCGATAAAAATGAAAATTCTCTTTATCGAAATTACTGCTGATATATGGAGCAAAAGATGAAATCAGGTTGTAACGAAGGTAAGTTTGCCAATCCGGGATGGAAACTGATTTTAAACTTGATTCAACTTGTTTGTAAAATTCAGGTTGGCCAACAATAACAGAATCAATGTTTTTGATGTTCATTTTGTCAAGCATCATTTTCCAATTCAGCGATGGAGTTATTTTAGAGAAAGCATCAACACTCATCTTATTATAATTCGCATACGGGTCGCGCAAATCTTCCAGTTTTCTCGAAGCTTTTGCGAGAGCTGTTTCAAGCTTCATCATAGTAGAGGCATTTTTTGCAGCTGTCACCGAATCTTCACCCATCAATTGTAACATCTTAGCAACATGCACTAAATACTCCGCACGAATTTTTACATAGCGTTCGCCCATATCAAAATAATAGTCGCGGTTAGGTAAACCAATTCCACCTTGTGAAAAATGGAGCACTTCCTTTTCACTATTCATTTCATCTTGGTAAACATCAACCTGAATTAATGCGCCTGCACCAATCATTTGCAAGTGAGCCAGTTCATTTATCAAAGTTTCCCTATCCTTCACTCCTGTTATCAAATCAATTTCAGTTTGAATTTTAGTAATACCTTGTTGTTCAATGGTTGTTGAATCCATGCCAGTGAACCAGAAGTCGCCAATCTTTTGTGCATTACTTCCTTTGACAGCATCTTTTTGTGCTGCTGCTTCATTGTTTATTAATTTCAACCTTGTATACGATTCTTCATTCACTAAACTCCATATTCCCCAACTGTTTTCAGATGCCGGAATGGGATTGTTTTTCACCCAATTACCTACTGCATAATGAAAAAAATCGTCGCCGGGCTTAACGGTAGTGTCGCGGTAGCTGGCAATAAGGTCGGGCGCTTGTTGTTTGGGGGCAGTGGTGTTATTGCAGGCGGTAAAGTAAATAAGTGATAAAATAGTAAGGAGGATGAGTGGTGGTGAAATTGTTTTCATGTTTTAATTTAATGAGGCGAATGTAGGGGGGAAAGATGAAAAAGGAGGAGGGAATAAATAATCGCTGATAAATTTGAAAATAAGTTCGGTTTATTTTTTTAAGTATTCGAACATATTTTCAATTGTCTCATCTAAAGAATACTTCTGTTGCCAGCCTGTTTGAGTTTTGAGTTTTGTTGAGTCACCGTATATAATTGGTTCGTCAGTGGGGCGCAGGAGCGACTCGTCGGTTTGCAAAATGAATTTGCGGTTGCAAACTTTTTCTATGACCTCAATAACCTGATGCATGGAATATACCTTTTCGCCACTAATGTTATAAGCTTCGCCAGCAATTCCCTTTTCAGCAAGCAAAACGAGCGCGATTACAAGATCGCGCACATCAGTAATGGCACGAAGCGAATCAAGGTTGCCTACGCGCAGAGTATCACTTTTACCCTTGATAACTTCTAAAGCGCGGTTCACAAAATCGCTTACTGCATCGTTTGTTTTTCGAGAACCTGTGGTATTGAAAATGCGCGCACGAATGCCCCGAATTCCCTGGCCTTTGAAGTATTGGTAGGTTAGCAAATCCTGAGCAACCTTACTTACACCATAAGGGTGCAAAGGCAGAAGGTCGGCACTTTCTTTTATGGGAACATTTTGTGGAGTGAGTGAGGCACCATATTGAGCACTGCTGCAAGCCACAACCACAACAGGATTGTAAGCTGCATCGATCTTTCGGGCTGAAATTATTGCCTCGAATAAATTAATGGTTCCGTTTGCGTTAATGTCCATGGTTTCAACCGGACGGAGCCAGCTAACAGTCGGGAAACTTTGAGCGGCAAGGTGAAATATTTTTCCAGGTTTGAATTCGTGAATTATTTTTTCAACGGCGATGGCATTTCGAACATCAAGTTGAAGAGGCACACATAAATCAATAATATCGGTAAGCTTTATTGTAGGATTGAAATAGGTACCTATTAAAAATTCTTTTTTCACCTTGTCCGAATAGTATTCGAGCAGGTGCGAACCTACCATGCCTGCTGTACCGGTTATTAAAATGTGTTCTTTACTCATTGAGCGCTAAACTATAAATCGCTTTTACTTTTTCGCCAATCAATTTCCACGAAAACTTTTCATTGGCGGTTTGTTTGGCTCCTGCTTTTAATTTTTCTTGTAATTGTTTGTTGGCTAAAAGGTTTTGCATTTTAATGGAAAGGTCATCTGGGTTTTCGGTTTGAAACAGAATTCCGTTTTGACCATCGGCAATGATGTCTTTAAAAACATCTAAGTCACTTGCTACTATCGCGGCACCATAGTCCAGTGAGCGAATGAGCACTCCACTTGAATAAATTTTTCTATACGGCAAGGCAACAATATCAGCTGCTCGAAAATAATATGGAATCATTTCGTTGGCTATGTACTCCAATCTCATAATACAATCGCCTTCCATATTGTTTTCGCGAATAATATTCAGAAATTCTGTTTCTTCTACTTTCCAGATTGGACCAGCAACCACTAATTGAACTTCTGAATTTTGTTTTCGAAGCTGCGCAAAAGCTTTCAAAAGCACATCAAGTCCTTTCACCTTTTTTATCTGTCCGAAAAACAGAATAAGCTTTTTGTTTGTTGGGAGTTTTATTTTTTCTCTTGCTTCAGCTACTGAACAATTTGCAGCATAGAGGAAATCAGTATCGCCGTGCGGAACTTTGTGAATGTGAGAAGGAATAGTTTTTGAAAAATATTTTTCAACTGACTGTTTAGCAAAGTCAGAATGAACAATAATATGGTCAATTAGTTTTTCAAATTTTAAATATTTGTCTGAATTAACTGTTGTTCCATATTTCTGAAAATCCTCAACATCGTGAATGGTTGTTACAATTTTAAAACCATTGTTCTTAAACATTCGAAGAATCAATAACTCTAGGCGCGAGAAGTGATAAATGTTTGCATGAAGCACATTGTACCCTTTTGCCTTTGCATCCTGCAATGTTTTTCTGATTGCAAGTACATACCTGACACCTCGAATAATCTTTAATTCCTTTCCATATACCTTATTGAAAGATTTTATGGTTTTAAACGAAAAAGGGAACTGCTCATCCAAGTGAGTTTCATCGCATGTGTAAAATGACAATTCTATGCCAGCATCATTCACTGCTTTACACAAACCAAAATCATAAAATTCATTTCCACGATGCCCACCAATAGGTTCTACAAAAGCTACTTTACTATCCTTCAACCGCATAAATTAAAAAACAATTAATTATTAACCTCAAAACATCCTGTACTAAATCCAGGTAATATTATTGCTGAAATATTTACTTTTTCTTCTGTCCATTTACACAACTCATTAATTTTAAACTCTGTTTGAAATTTTGTTGCTCCAAAACTAGAGTACAAACTCGGACCCGAAAGACAATAAAACTGTGCCGTTGAATTTATTTTTGATTTAGAATCTATGGTGATACCAGATAAAGAAATTTCATTCCCGGTTTTATTTACAAAATATATCCAATTGCTATTTGTTGTTGAATTGAAATATGAATAAAAAGAAATTTCAGGGTCTGAGTTTTTACTGCCATTCTTTTTGACTTCAACAAAAGTCATTTTAGTTTCCTCATTAAAAATATTTTTCATTATTGTGTGAGCATAAAAAGAGGTCCGCCTGATAATATCACCACCTATTGGGTCGCGATATGTTTCATTTTTCCATGGCTGCAGAATTGTTGAGCTGGCTAATAATCCATTTGACATACCATAATAAGTCGCTGCTTCAATTAAATTATTTCTTTTGCCATTTTCTTTATTTAAAGTGTTATAGAATTCAGTAATGAATATTGCCTGCAACAAAGTATTACCATAAGTTCCCTTGGTCATGGTTTGAGCAATATTCCATTCAGTTATATACATTTTTCGATCTGTACCAAATATTTTTTGGTAGTAATCAAATGAGTTTGATAAAAAACTCCCAGCCAATTCAGTAATATCTTCAGAAGCACAATCAAATATCTTATCAATTTCTTTCAATTCGTCCTGACACTGCACAGGAATATAATAATGATTAATGTAGAAATCATACCACTTCTCTCTTGCAACAACTTCATTCCAGTTTTTAAAATAATCGGAACTAGCTGAACTGTTTTCGTCATCTGCAATGCGGGTAAATGGAGCAGCACAAATTCCGATTGGAATTTTAGGGAAGTATTTCTTTAATGAATCAGCAAATGGTTTGCAAACTGACAAATATTTTTCAGGACTGTTAATAATTGTGCGGGCTTGTTTTAAATACATTTCATTGCCTAATTCTACTGCTTTAATAGTTACTCCCTGTCTTCGAATCTCTCTAAGTTGTTCATTTAATTCATGCGGTGTTCCGGTAATAATATTAGCAACAACAATTAAATCTGCATTTATTCTTTTTGCCAATTCCATTTCCTTGGCAAAATATTTATAGTTGACGGTTTTCTTTTTATTAAAAAAATCCTGTTTAATAAAATTCTCATATGACTTTTCATTTATTGCCTTTACCTCTGATTCAATATAACCATATCCTAGTCCGTTCCAATGATAAAAGGTAGATAATCCTCCTCCAGGCCATCTCAACACATTCGGACTCATTTTATTTTCAAATTCAATCATTATTTTATCATCTTGTTTATCATTTAATGTAAAAGATATCTTTTCTGTTGCCATTCCAAAAACTGAAGGAACAACCTTAAAAGCTGATGAATTATTTATTGATAAGGATATTTCAACCCCTGAAAGAGGCTCTGTATTTATTTGATCGACATTACACTGAGGATTCATTACTGAAATCAACAAGGGAAGACCTGCTATTTTTAAAATTCTGTCCAAATTCATTTATGATTATTTGTTTTTTTTAAAGTTAATTTTTTAACCTAATTATATTATTACTGCCATGTATTAAGGTCTCGGTTCAACAATTTCTCAAGCTGTTTAATATCCGGGGTATATATCTGTTTCAAAAATTTCATTGTTGCTTCATCAGGAAATTTCTTTTTATTCTTTGTAAGAATTATTGACTTAATTAAGTCTGAAATAAACTGTGGAAATAATTTCTTTAAAACCACACGGAGAAATTTAATTCTGTATATTGACCTAATCAAAGAATTTCTGGGTGTTTTGAAAGTATTATACTTTGCATTAGTATCAGTTTGAAAACCAGAATCAACATCAAGAAATTCAAATATTTTTTTCACCTCACGAGGAGCATGGTTTTTAAAATCTTCAAAAAAAATAATCAAGACATTTTCTCTCCCAAACAATTCAATATATCGTTTGACCTGGTTATAATATAAGCCAAGTTCAATAAATTGCTGGTAGTACAATTTATTCAAATTTGAATCATATTTTTTTTTAATAACATTTTCAAAAGTCAAGTCAACATATCCTAATTTATAATCCATATTATAATGTGATATTGCTCTTTCTACAGGATTCCGCAACATTATAATTATCCGCGATTTCGGAAATGCATTCTTTATATTAATTGCTGCTTCAGGATAAAACAGATATGACACACTCGCTTCTCCAATGGCTTTTTTATTTCCGGCTTTTTCAAAAAGTGAAATGTATTCTTCGAAGTTATTTATCCCTCTTTCTTTATAATATAGGTTCTGATTTAAGCTTGATTGATATGAAAAATAATTTGGCTCCTTAACAGATGACATAAAAATCTGAGGATGCGCTTCAAGGTAGTGATATAAAGAGGTAGTTCCAGCCTTAGGAGCTCCGACAATAAAAAAATTTGGACTTAATTCAGAATTTGTATTATCCATATTAAACAGTCAACAATATTTTCATTCGAGAGAATAATTTTTTTCAGTTTTATTCTCTCGGTAATAATAAAAATAGATAAGTGAAACAATTACGGTTGTTACACCTGCTCCCGGATAAAAATAACTACCCCCAGTCGGGATGCTTCTTATATAGAAAAAAAGCAGATAATATTTTAGCGCAACAAAAAAAGTATCATTTGCTTTTTCTTTCACTTTTCTCATCCACCACATTGCTTGTAAATATTCGAATTGAACAACCAGAATTCCGAATATTCCATAAATAAAATACGCACCTATGACCCCAAGATCTGATGGATAAAATCTGCCATATAATCTTAAAGGTGAGCCCTCCCAGTTGTCATTCCATTTGCCATTACCAAAAAAAATGGAACTTGGATGTTTTGCATAATAAAGACCTATATAAATTACTTGTGTTATTCTGCTGTTCGCTGATTGATCTGTACTTTCTTCTCCCTGAAATACTTCAAGAATGCTACTATACATATCTGCAAAACGAGTAAAAATCTCTGGTTTAATTATAAAAATTATTCCTCCTAAAAAAATAAGTATGATTGTAAATAAAGATATGTAATACAACTTTTTCTTAAATGAAACCTGAAAATAAAAATACACCATTGTTGTTCCTACTAATGAAGCTGTTAAAGCTCTTTTTTGATATTCAAAAACTATATAGGCTAAGAAAACAAGAACCGGAATTAAATATTTCCATTTATTAGTTTTAATAAAAACTATTAAGTAATAAAAATATGAGAAACTCATAAACATGATATCAAACATCCAACCACACCCTTTTACAGAAGAACAATAAGCAAAACTTGTATCTAAAAATTTATGCGGGTCTAAAACAAAACCTAATAAAATATAAACTGGTAATTGAATCCAAGATATACTTAGTATTATATCCCGAAGTTGATACAATGTAATTTTCTCTGTTTTTAACAGATAAAATATAAGAAAGGCAACAGTCGAATAAAACCATAATTGTTGAGTAATTATTCCATAAAACAAAGGTTGTTTCCAATATATATAAGCTACGATGGCAGAATAAAGTGGCATTGCTATCAAAATGAAAATGTAAAGTCTTTCAAATCCATTCCAATTCTTTCTTTTAATAGTTTTATCTAAAAAATAAAAACCCATAAAAGAAAAAGTAATCAGATATATAGTTGGGTCTGTAAATTTGATTAGAAAAAAAAGCGGGCTACGGGCAAGTGTACCAAAGGCTCCAATGAATAAAAGTCCAATCAATATCTTTTTTAAAGACTCGTTTTTCTTTGATTTTAATTCAGGAGTTATGTTTTCCAAATTTTCAATATTCAATTGACTTAAACCTTTTTCTTCTTTGACTAATGGTGTAAATGTAAATATTGAAGTATGAAAGTTAAGGTAACCTCTTAAACCTTTTCATTTATAATTGAGCAATTTCTAAACCCAAACAATATCTTGAGAATCAACTTTGATTCTTTAAAGTTTCCATTGGCAAAACTTAAATTCATTTTAAAAAATAATCTTAACCATGCAATTGGATACAGAAACGGATAAAATTTCCAGTAAAATTTTAAAAGATTTGAATACATCAAACATGCAATAAATAACGGCTTTCTCTTTTTAATTTTTTTTCCTGTTGATACTCCTTGTTTATGGTAAACAATTGAATTCGTACAAATGGCTGATTTATATCCATTTTTTTTTCCTCGAATTACCCAATCTAGTTCCTCAAAATATAAAAAATAGTCCTCACTCATTAAGCCAACAGATTTTACATATTCTGTCGTAAAAAACAGTGATGCCCCATATGGATAATCAAAGCGGAATTTTTTATCATCATATTGTCCGTGATCTTTCTGATTCAATCCAATATGAAATGCATTAGTTGTGAAAAAATTAAATCTGTCCCCAACTGCTTGTATAATTTCAGGATCAGAATAAAATAAAATTTTACTTCCTATCAACCCAACATTGATGCCATTTGATTTTGTATAAATAAAATAATTTATGAGGTTACTTAAAGTGTCGTTTTTAATTACAGTGTCATTGTTAAGCAGCCATATATATTCCGGTGAAAATTGCATTAAATATTTTATTCCAATATTATTTGCTGCAGCAAAACCAACATTATTTGAATTCTTAATTATCGTCAACTCATTTGCTTTAAAATTGTGTGAACTTTCAGATAAATATGATTCGCTATTTCGGGCATAAATCATCTTAACTGATTCGGGTCTTTTATTGGACAAACAAGTCTGAAGCAAACCAGGGACTTCATATTTTGGAGTATATCCTCCTTTTACCCAGTTGCAAATTTTATTTATTGAATTATCATCTGCACTATTGTCTACTATTACTATTGATAAATCTGAAATACTACTTGCCAATATCGAGTCAATACATTCAATTGTATCATCCGGAGAATTATAATTAACTAATATAATACCTGTTAAAGGCATATTTGTTTTTTTGCTCTTATTTCTTTTTCAATTGTGGCTAAGACCTTTGTTAATTTTTACTTTTGCTAATAATTATTCCAATCGGAAAAATCTTTTTTAATAAGTGTACTTAAAGCATCATTACTTTTTGCAAAATATTTTTCATTCAATTCTTTTTTCAATTTAATATCAAGAGGACTTAAGGGCGATTTTGTAGAATTCCAACTGAGTATTTTCTTTTTTATCGATTTTCTTATTTCCTTATTTGAAATAACATTAGAAGCTAATTGTTTGAAAATATTTTTTCTGCTTACTAAATCTCTGATTCTTTCCGACTTAACTTCTGAAGCAATATTTTCTTTGATGTTTGTATTAAGTTTTACTTCAGCAATATTTAAAAACAAAAATATTTTTTTCAAAGCGCCTTCCAAATCTTTATTAAATTCTTCATCATAATTTATAAAAAGAAAATTTTCTATTGGAAAGAACTTAAAATATCTTTTTAATTGTTCCTCGTACCTCCCTCTGCTCATATAGCTAAAGTTGTTTATTTCTTCGCGGTTACTTGATTTCAGTCTAGTCTGTTCTTGTTTAATTGCCTCATTGAAATTAAGAGTTTCAAAACCTTTTCTTACACTCATTAAGTAATGGGAATAGGCTCGATCAACCGGATTCCGGAGAATTACAATAAATTTTATGCTTGCTCCAAAGTCATTGAAAATTCTTTCAGGAACATATGGAAAGTACAAATAGTCAGGATCGAATTCCCCTACTGCTTTTTTTGGGGTGTCGTAAGAAAAAAAATTAGAATAATATTCCAATCCTAAAGCATATTCCTCATCACGGTAAAAAAACTTAGTTTCCTTCCGGGGTTTACTAACTGTTATTTCCGGATGGGTTTTTAATATATGATATAAAGCGGTTGTGCCGGTCTTTTGCGCGCCAATACACATAAAATTAGGAAGAACTAACGGTACATTTCTCTTCATCAAATCTGTTTAAGAAATCCTTTTTTACTAAATGAAAATATGTGCTTTACATCAAAAGTATAAAAACCAAAATACCGTTTAACAAGGAAATAAGGAATGACATTGTATAAAAAAACTCCAATGACATTTACAACTGATGCGCCAATAATACCATATTGAGGTATAACAAAGGCATTCAATGCAACAGTAAAAATCGTTGTGCCAATAACAATATTCCTATTAACATCCTGTTTTCCAGTCATCATTAATAAATTTCCAACTGGACCAGTTGAAGCATTTATGAATTGCCCAAATGATAAAATCATCAATGCTAATTCACCAATTAAAAATTCTTTTCCAAAAATGCCCATGAAAAAATATGGAAAAACAATAAAAAGTATAAGAATTGGAGCCGAGGTCCAAAAAATCAATTTGGTTGTATTCTGCACAACAATTGCAAGCCTTTTCATTTCACCTTTTGCATGTAACTCTGCAATTTTTGGTGCAACTGTTAAGAGAAATGCTGTTAATGTTAATGAAGTAATAGTTGCAATGCGAAATGCAACTTTATAAACTCCAACATCGGCCTCAGTATAATACCTTCCTAAAAAAATAGTATCTGTCCACCCACGAACTACTTGTAATATTGCTGTTAAAAATAAGCTGAAAGCAATTTTAGTCTTTTCACTCAATACAATTTTTTCGCCATCGCCTCCCTCCATAAGCGGAGATTTATTCCACCAAAACCAAGCAGAAATTATAGAGGATATAAACACAGCGGTTACGAATATTATTACCGGAACATTCCGATCATGAATAATAAAATAAGAAGCACATAATAGCAATCCAGTTATTGCAATTGTAAGAACATTCTGAAAAAATGAATAGAATAATATTTTTTTCATGCCCCTGAAACAATCAGCATGAACTGAATGAAGAACAAAAGGTAAAATGGCGATTGAACTAATCTGAAAATACTTACCAAGTGTTGGTTTAAGAAATATATAAGTGGCTATCCAATCGGAACTAAAATACAACACAACCGAACAAATTACGGATGCGGTGACATTTACCTTAATTACTTTAAAATACAAATCTTTAATTGAGCCCCATTGATTTTTCGCATTGTATTGAGCAACTTCACGAACCATTAATATATCATATCCTAATTTTCCGAAATTGGCAAAAAACTGAAACACAGTTTGGAAGATGGAATATATTCCACTGCCAGTTGCTCCATATAATCTTGCTAAAACAAAAACAAAAAGATAGTTGAACCCCATACCTGTTATCTTCATAACAAAGGCAAATGCTCCGCCCTTAACAAGTTCTTTGTTATCCTGGTCCTTTACCTTTCCGAAAAATAGTCTGCGGATTTTTTTTATCAATTCTCGAATATCATTTTAAGGCATTAATGCAAAACACTTTTTAGTTTGTCAGAAAGTATTGATGAAAAAATAGTTGACCCCACTTTATTCATATGATTATCTGCAAAATATTCAATGTTAATGAAACGACTATCATCAGTAAAGTCGAAGAAGGAAATATTGTGGCTGAGTGAGATTGACTCAATTAATTTGTATACCGGATCATCAGCATATCTTTTTAATACAGGCGACATAACCAGCACAACTTCTACCCCTTTTTGTTTACATAGGTTTATTATTCCTATAAGAGATTTAACCTTATTCGGATCTATGTGTCTATTGTGTTCTTGTTTTAATGTTAATTCAAACTCCTCTACATATTTCTGCTTTTCACTTTCAGTAATTGTTTTATTCAAAGGAAGATAACCGCTATCTGTCTTTTGCTTTTTAAATATTCCTTTTATTAAATCAAGCCACATCGAATTATATCTATAAGATTGTGATAACAATTTAATTTTTTCAGTATTAAACGGAAACAATTTATAAGAAAATGATAAAGTATCTTCATTTCGAGTTCCTCTCCAATTAGCTATTTCTCTTATTTCCAGATAATCGGAATAATATGGAAGTAAAATATTTAACCGATCATAATGTACTTCTTTATAATACAATTCTTCAGGAAACATTTCGACCACAATCATTTTAGGTAAGTGATGTGATAAAATCATTTTAGTCATTGCATAAC
>Ga0209596_1000977_pt1 | contig 25320 bp, 23 predicted proteins | sample M_130807_MF_Meta_FD_187314 | JGI IMG/M metagenome (GOLD analysis project Ga0209596, IMG submission 187314) | Freshwater microbial communities from Lake Montjoie, Canada to study carbon cycling - M_130807_MF_MetaG (SPAdes) (version 2) | ecosystem: Environmental > Aquatic > Freshwater > Lake... | reverse complement strand
ATCCTCGGACCATGCGCTGGCGGCGCCGTGTACTCGCCTGCCATGACCGACTTTATTTTCATGGTGCGCGAGACAAGCCACATGTTTATTACTGGCCCAGATGTTGTCAAGACCGTTACCGGTGAAGATGTCACGCTCGAAGAGTTGGGTGGCGCAATGAGCCACGCTTCCAAGAGCGGTGTTGCCACATTTGTGAGTGCCGACGAGCAGTCGTGTTTGCAAGATGTGCGTTTCTTGCTCAGCTTCTTGCCTCAAAACAACATCACTGAGCCACCAATTGGCGAGATCACCGATGACCCAACACGTTTGTGTGAATCATTGCGCACGATTCTTCCTCCGTCGGCCAACCAGCCATACGACATGAAGAAGGTCATCACCGAAGTGATGGACGATGGCGAATTCTTCGAGTACTTCCCGCATTGGGCAAAGAGCATCGTGTGTGGTTTTTCACGACTCAATGGTCAGTCAGTTGGCATTGTTGGAAATCAGCCAATGATTTTGGCTGGTGTGCTCGACATTGAGTCGAGCGAAAAAGCTGCGCGTTTCGTGCGCACATGTGATGCGTTCAATATTCCGATCATTACGTTTGTTGACGTGCCAGGTTTCCTTCCTGGTGTCGACCAAGAGTACGGCGGCATTATTCGTCACGGCGCCAAATTGTTGTACGCATACTGCGAATCGACAGTGCCTCGGATTCAAGTGATCACACGCAAGGCCTATGGCGGTGCCTACGTAGTTATGAACTCAAAGTCGATTGGCGCAGACTTGGCATATGCATGGCCGACTGCAGAGTTGGCAGTAATGGGCCCGCAGGGTGCAGTCGAGATCGTGTATCGCCGCGAGTTGCAAAATGCGGCCGACCCAGTGGCACGACGTGCCGAGTTGGTGAGTGAATACACCGAAAAGTATTCAAACCCCTACGCGGCTGCAGAGCGCGGTTACATCGACGACGTCATTGATCCAGCAGAAACGCGCATCAAGCTGATTGCTGGTTTGTCGATGTTGCAGTCAAAGCGCGAAGAATTGCCACGCCGCAAACACGGCAACATGCCGCTGTAAAAATTTATGCAACACAGCATCTCGCCGCAGCCTTCCGAACAAGAAGCAATCGCGATTGCAACTGCATTGGAAGCGTTGTGGCCAAAAGTGCAACCTGCTACCGAACGCGAATCACCTAACACCTCATGGCGTTTTAGTGGCCGTTGGTGGAGCGACTCAAGTGTGATCCGACGATCACGCCCAGGGTTCTAGTTTTTTGAACCCACCACTTTCTGATATTCGAGTAGTCGACATCTCGACAGTGTTGGCTGGGCCAAACTGTGCTCGTTATTTAGCCGACTTCGGTGCAGATGTCATCAAGGTTGAGCGACCAGACACCGGTGATTCGTTGCGCGGCATGGCGTGGCGCGACCCCCGCGACGGTGAAGGCCTGTGGTGGAAACTTGTCAACCGCAACAAGCGCAACATTGCACTCGACCTCAAAGACGAAAGTGATCGTGCGATCTTTTTACAACTTGTTGATGAAGCACATGTGCTTGTCGAAAACTTTCGACCAGGTACGCTCGAGCGTCTCAATCTTTCGCCAGACATATTGCTTGAGCGCAATCCAAAGCTTGTAATTGTTCGAGTCTCTGGGTTTGGTCAAGATGGCCCCTATGCATCACGCCCAGGTTTTGCATCAATTGCCGAATCAATGGCTGGTCTTGCCGCGGTCAGTGGCGACCCAGATGGCCCACCAATGTTGCCCGCTATTGCGCTCACCGACGAAGCAACTGGAATTACTGCAGCTTTCGCAACCATGGTTGCGTTGCACTCGGGTGTTGGCCAAGTGGTTGATGTCAATTTGCTCACCACGGTATTTCAGTTGATGGGCCCAGTCATCTCGCTCTACAAACTCAGTGGCGAGTTGCAGCCCCGACTTGGTTCAGGCTTGCCATATTCAGTTCCGCGTGGCGTCTATCAGTGCAGCGATGCAAAGTGGGTTGGGGTTTCTGCATCAAGCGACTCGGTTGCGGCTCGTGTGATGGAAGTTTTGGGTGTTGGTGGCGATGATCGGTTTTCAACATTTTCCGGACGCATGGCTAATCGTGAATTACTTGAACAGTTAATGATCGACTGGTGTGCTGCACGCACGCGAGATGAAGTTGTTGCCACTCTCGCTGCAGCAGAAGCAGCCGTTGGTCCTGTCTTTGACATGGCCGACATTGCAACCGACGAGCATTATGCAGCCAGACAAATGATTCCCGTTGTTGGGTCAACCCCAATGCAGGGACTCATTGCTCAACTGTCAAAAACGCCTGGAGTGCTTGGATGGGAAGGGCGACCGCTCGACGCAGATCGAGAAGACATCCTTAAGCGCGGATGGAAGCAATAGGGCACGAAACACCCGTGCCTCCAATGCCGCAGTAACCATTTGGATTTTTCTCCAGATATCTCTGGTGATATTCCTCGGCCATAAAAAACTCAGTCGCTGCAATAATCTCTGTCGTAATTGCTGGGTGTCGTGCGGCATTAAGTTGCTCGTTATATATATCTTTGCTTGCAAGTGCCTCAACGCGTTGAGTCTCCGTTGTGTACATGATCATGCTGCGGTATTGAGAACCCACATCGTTGCCTTGGCGCATGCCTTGGGTTGGGTTGTGTGATTCCCAAAATGTTTTCAGCAACATCTGATACGTAATTTGGGCAGGATCAAACGCCACCTGCACCACTTCGGCATGCCCGGTATCGAGGTAACAAATGTCCTTATATGTGGGATTTGCGGTGTGACCACCTGCGTAGCCGACTGCAGTTGACTGCACACCTTCGAGTTGCCACAGCAAACGCTCGGCTCCCCAGAAGCAGCCCATTCCAAAGATCGCCGTTTCAAATCCAGTTGGCATTTGTGTTGTCATACTGTCAGGCTAGAGCACAATCATGAACAACTTTCAACCAATCGTGCGAAATATCGTAAGTGCCGATGTGACACGTGTGCTCGAAATTAATAATGCCAACACTCCTGGCGTGAGCGAACTGACACTGTCCGAACTTGAAACCGACATAAAAAATTGCTTACATGCACTAGCGATAGACAACGAGCATGGTGAAGTTTGCGCCTTCTGTATCACGTTTGCCCCGGATGCTCCAGATGCCGGGGCCAATCATCAATGGTTTGCCGAGCGCTACGAGAGCTTCGTCTATCTCGACCGCATTGCAATCGATTTCAAGCATCAGAACCATGGTCTGGGTGCACTGCTCTACCAAACAGTTGAGCAACGCATGCTCGACTCAGCGGAGCATTCACTTTTATGTTGTGAGGTAAACCTTGAACCACCAAACCCCGGCTCGCTGCGCTTCCACAAACGCATTGGCTTCACCGAAGTGGATCAACACTCACCACAGCAGGGATACGTTGTGTCTCTCCTTCGGAAAGTGGTTCTTCATATATAACACACACATTACGATCGCTTTTTGATTGTTACTCTCTTCGCGTTAGTTAGACTGAAATAAGTGAAGAAATTATTGGATGTTGAAAAGACGCGCATCGCAAATTATTCAGACAATAAACGAGACTCGGTACATCGTTCTTCTTTGTTGGTACCGGTGCTTCCCAATAGTGAAGTGTCAATCAGTCTGCTCAACCATTTCCTAATCAAGAGAAATATCTCGTCGGTTGGATGCAGAGTAATAGCGATCGGCAAAACTGGACAGCGTTTGATCTCTCAACTCACCATTCTTGATGAGCCACGTGTATATACGATGCACCTACAACGCGATTTCAATGTAGAAGCCGCAAGTTTTTTGGTTGAATTCTTCTGTTCGGAAAATATTTTCATTCCGTTTCCAGCAGTAATGGTAAATCACCGCACCAAAGACGCTACAAGTGGCGTCCATTCTTTTAATAGAGTTCTTGCAGACGTTTTTGAGGACGATGACGTTAATGCAATACATGTTGAAGAAACAGCAATCGATATCGTGCAAAACCCCGATTTGTCAACTTTCTTCGTCTTGGCCGCAGGGCCATACGATCTTGAAGGCCCTGTTGCGCTCCGGCTAGTGAACTCTGATGGAGCATTTGAGCACACACTTAATGTAAAAATTCGGCGATTTACCCAACAACTGTTCGAATTAGACAGTGTTGTACCAGATTGGTCAAATCTTCGAGGCACACTTTTCATCGATCAACCAGACCAAAAATTGTTCTATGGTCGCCTCTTCGTGGGTCAGATCGCCAAAGATGGTTCCTTTGTTGGCAATCACTCCTACTACGACAGTTCGCATGTTGAAGGTGAGTTTTGGACAAATAAAAATCCTTCTTTTAGAACATTCCCAGTCATACAAGAACTTGACGCCCTTATTCGCTTCTACCCAATAATGTCGCCGTCTACAATTGCACTCACAGTCATTTACAACTCATGCGATGGCAAGCAACTCGGTGCAACAATCGCACGAAGTCTATTATCGCCAGGCACAGATTTTTTTGAGCTAGATATCCGCAAATCAGCGATTGAGGCAAACGTCGACCTAGAAGCGGTCAATTCATTCACAGTTCAGGCGATTCCACTTTCTGGCAACACACCAACACGCATTAATCATCAAATTGTTTACCGAAAATCGGCAATTGAAAGCTCAATTAATATCTCGCTGCAGAATCACAATGTTTTCCATTCAAAATCTAGGTCCCGCACTTCGTGGGGACAGATTGTCAATTCTCCCGAGTTTGATACATGGCTGAGTATCACAAATGACGGCTACGAGGATCCGGTATCCACAGTTGAGATAAAAATCTTTGATGAAAGTGGATACCTCGGGTCAGAGACAGTAGATGTACCAATACGAAGTGCAACGACGATTAATACTGCCGCCATGTTATTGCGCCATCACTTGGCACCGAAAGGCGATTTTGTCTGGTACGAAATTGAGTGTCCGAATTATTTTCTCACTGCATTTTCAATATCGCGCCACATCAAATCAAACCACTGCACCGGAGAACATTCATTCTGAATAAGAAACCACTAGATCGTTGAGCCCAGTGCTGTGATCAGTGGATTGTGAGAGATGTTGAAGCTCTCTTTGACCAATAGCTACTTGGCATCAAGTGCCAAACGAATGGCTTCGGTTATTTTATTGATCATCGCCAAACTTCCCTGTTTAGAGAGGTGCGATGGATCTTCATAAGCAAGTTTTCCGTTTATGAATTGGGAACAACCTGTTTCGGAACACAACATGTCATCAAAATTTATGTAGGTTTGTGATTGGCCATACGCGATTATCGCACGGCGCTCCGCTGCCCGAGTTGAGTTCAATCGTTCGTGGACCTGCGCGAAATCCTCTAGAGCAAATCTCTTGTTGAGGAGAGAAAATTGGCTTCTAAAATCACGAAGAAACTTGGGCGGTGGTTCAGTAATGATTACTTTGCTTCCAAATGATTTAATTCGTTTAATTGTCTTTACAGTTTCATTACCCCAAGAAACACGTAGTTTCGCTCTTGAAACGTTTTCGTATTCGATCTCTTCTGTATAGAGGTAATTCAAGTTGGCGACAATTACCAATTTCGGACCCAAAGTTTTGATGGCAGCCCACATATCTGCACGCCATTGAGTCTTCTCGCATGGAATTATTGCATCTATGCTCATGAATGGACACCCAGCGCGGTCAAAGACCAGTGCGTTCATGTTGAGATTACGAGCTGCTGCAACAAATCCGTCGCTCAATGACTTGGCCTGTGAATCTCCAACAAGAATTGCAAGCCCGACTGAGTTTTTGTCTCCATACCAGCATGATGAGGTGTAGCCCAGGGTGTACATCCTTCCAGCACATGGCTCATCAACGATGTGAGTAACGAGCTCATGTTGGGTTGTTCCGATCAGATTCTTGGCGACTGCGGGAGTTAATTGATTCATGATCAATGACACCACAAGAGTCACGATCATAAAACCAGCGACCATTTGACGACCTCGAATTTGCGGTAATTTTTCTACTTTTCTAATCGGTTGCTCAATAAATTCGTATTGTGCTGCAGCGATTACAAACGTAAGCACAACTGCTACGAACGTAGCGGTGAGCGATCGACTGAACAGTGCTCCAAAAATCACCCAGATGGGCCAGTGCCACAAGTAGACGCTGTATGAAATATCTCCGATCTTGACAATTGCGCGATTTTCAAGAACAAATTTTAAGACTCGCACATACTGAGCAAAGTAAATCAGACCCACGGTCCCTGCTACTGCAACAATTACAGCGGTCTCATCAAGTGGCATCCATCCACTTACTGCTACTCCAACGACTGCACTTGACAATACAAAACCAGCATCGCTCATCCAGTGTTTTTTTATTCTGGTTCTTACTGTCCAAAACGGTGTAGCCAACATGGCACCAGCACCAAACTCCCATGCTCTGGTAATTGGCAAATAGAAGGCCAATTGAGATGGCATTATCCCATTCCCATTCAAAAATCGAAACCCCCACCAGGTAACGACGATCGGTTCATAACGAATGAAGAGAATAAACAACCCGAGAGACCCAAATAAGGTTGCGGCGAGAACATACTTGACCAAAAGGCGTGTTCGTGCCCTACTTTTTCTCATGATAAATAAGACACCCAAAATGACCGGCCCCCACATCAGATAAAACTGTTCTTCAACTGCCAGCGACCACAAGTGCAGAAGTGGATTTGAAGCTGAATCCAATGCGAAGTAAACAGATTTAATCAAAACAATGTTGGATATGTACGTCCCTGCCGACATCAACATCCTTGTTGTAGTCTGCTGCTGCCCAAATGGACTTAATGTCAGTAATGACGCCAATGCCGTAGCAACGGACACCACGGAGATGGCTGGCAACAGTCGTCTAATCCGTCTCAGATAGAACCGGCGCCAGTCGAATCTTCCTTCTTTTTGAATGCCAGTCAAAGTTGATCGTGAAATCACGTAACCAGAAATAACAAAAAACATGTCAACACCCAAGTACCCGCCTCTGACTCCTAAGTCAAAGTGATACAACAGCACCAATAAAACTGCTACTGCGCGCAGACCTTGTACGTCGCGACGCTGCTCCATGCAGAAATCCTAATGGTGCGCTCGGCCGGAGTCGAACCGACAACCTTCTGACCCATAGGTACACACCTAATGATTACTCCCTTATCTGGGAGTGTTTTCACAAAGGTTATTTTACATCAGATGGAATTGTGCCTAGAACTAGCAATTCAAAGAGTGTTCGTCTGAGAGGCAGAATTCTATAACTAAGTTGGGTCCTTAGTTCTGGCCAAGGATCAACTATCGCCCAACCGCTCTTTACAACATCTACCGAAGTGCTTACTATCGGATTTCCATCCGAGTCAAAGAGGGTTGCTCCACTTGTTGAACAGCCCCAACCAGCCAGCCCATAGCCGCGATCCAAAATTCGAAATGAACCAGTACAGTAACTTTTCGCATTAGTGGGGTCACGAAAGACCGTCTTGATTTTGTAACAGTCACGATCTTGTCTGATTTGAACGAGTAGCGCTCTACCGCCTCTTTTGGTATTGTTCCCATTATCTAACACTGAAATATCAAAGCCACCGCCTAGGACAGGAGTAACGTAGCGCGCGTCGTGTTGCCCTCCGAGCAGACCTCCTACCCTCCCAGTCTTGCTGTCACAATTAGACAAACGGAACGGACTGGGTTCACCACCAAGTTTCCAAACAACCTGTCCACCTGGCCAGTTGATTCCGAAGAGCGAGTCAGTGTGTCTCATGCTGAGCATGATCTGTCCAACGCCTTTTTTACTCGAAGAGGGGATGTAGTCCACGGAATTACAGTGGAATGGGTCCGAATAAGATCCTGACGGATCAAATAATGGAAGTAAGTCGGGACCTCCCAGTCCTCCTCTCCACTTTTCCCAACTGACTTCGTTGCCCGAGATGTGATCAGAGGCGGACCATCGGTTCAACACCTCACCAGTTGATTCAGAAATCTCATAGACTTCGCAGTCTGCAAATTTCTTGGCTGACGGTGCGCAGAGCGTCGGACTTTCAGAGCAATTCCTCAACGTATAGTCAAATCCGAGATAACTTCCGCGTGTTTCAACATATTTCAAATCATGATTATCTAATCGAAACCCAGAAAGTTCAGTGACCTTGGACTCAAGAACCGATTTATTGAACGACCACACATTCAGCGAACCGCAAACTAACGTCCCAACGAATAGGTTCTCACACTTTCCACCTGTCGAGGCAATCAGATGACTTCCCTGTTTAGAGAAAACATTATTAAATGAAGGCACTCTTAAGTTCTTGTAACGCCCAACTACCTGTAGAGAAGAGTTAAACGCAACAGAATCATTCGCGGCTGTGTCGAACACCCCAGGCTGCGCCAAAAAGATTACTTTGTCAAGTGTCGTTTTCGCTGCTTTTAGTGCCTTCTGGTTATGAACTACACGAACAAATTCGAGCCCCTTGTTTGATTCGTTATCGGCTTCAGCTGAAACGACGCTTGCTGGCATAAGCAACATCAAAGCTAAAAATGTAAGAAGTCTTTTTCGGATACCTAACTGTACTATTTCTGTTTTCTCGTGAGAGTGGCCATTGGTGCGCTCGGCCGGAGTCGAACCGACAACCTTCTGATCCGTAGTCAGATGCTCTATCCATTGAGCTACGAGCGCTTATCCAGAACAAAGTGTATCGCCCGACCAGACTCGACCCAATCTGTCTCGGCCTCATTTCAATCCAAGTTGCAACCAATACGTTCATAGGACCGTCTTAATGTGGTCATTGGGCAAATCTGAAAGTATGCAAAATTACGGGTCTACCAACTCATCATTCGCTTCATGATTCGTTGTCGTCAAAAATCTATACGTCCAATTATGACTGCAAAAAGCTATCGACGGACATATCAAGGATTAGATCAGATTCCCCAAACTTGGGTAATTAAGCAATTCTGCGTCCAGTGAATGCATCTGTCGATTGATAAATGTGTCTAAGGAATTGATGTTTGGCAGAACAGATATCGTTAGGCAGACTTAAACCCACGAAGGTACTCAAGGCATTTCCGCTCGCCTGCTCTTGCTTAATTCTGCTTTAGAAATGCTGCAGCAAATTGAAACTTAATTAATTACATTCGTCTGGTTTCTCAGAATCACTTAATCACGTCGCACCAAAATACCGGAACAAATCCCCTGCAAATACGCTTTCACAAAAGCAGTTCAACAAAATAAATTAATTGATTCTGCAAAATTTAAACTTAACTAGAGCTACTAGCCACGAAATGGGATCTCGAATGAATCTAACCTTTTTCCCTTCGTCAAAGCCTCGTGACGCATAAGTGATCGGGATTTCAAGTGGAACGAAACCTGAGCGAATGAGTTTCGCTAGAAGTTCATAGTCAAAATCAAAGCGATTAGATACAAATCTCATATTGTCAATACATTTACTGTTAAATACTTTGAACATAGTGAATGGATCTTTGAGCTGAACTCCATAAATGAGATTAAACAAAAAAGTAAACAGTAAATGCCCAAAGTTCATCACAGAGGACCTGAAACCAAATAGCCCAAATCTCCTCATTGGGCCCTCTGAATACCTAGAACCGAGAACAAAATCAGTTTCGCCTTTCAAAATTGGCTCCACCAACTTTGGGTAATCCTCTACTCGATATTCTCGATCTCCATCCTGAATCAAAACGATTCCATTCTTGAGATGTTCGAATCCAGCCCGCACAGCATTGCCCTTCCCCAATGGTGAATTCTGAATCAATACCTTTACATTCAAACGTTCGGCAAATTCTTGGATGATTTCATCAGTTCCATCGTTTGATCCACCCCCAATGATGATCAAATAAATATCAAGACCATCTATTTTGCTTTCTAAAACGTCTTCTATTATCGACCTGACTGTCTTTTCTTCGTTATAAACAGGCATTACTACATTTAAAACCCTCTTCTGCGTGTCAAACATTATTGCTTTTTCTCGACGCGATGATGGTCATTTCTCCAAAGGGCAGCAAAATTTTACGCAAATGAATCACATTGGCAATCGACTTAAATATATATGCAAGTCCCTTCACTAGCATTGGCGAAAACTGAGTCGACTGTCCGTAAAAATAGTTAGGGGACATTACCTTGAATGTTGGTTTTGCTATTTCAACCGAAAAGCCATTTCTTTCAAAAAGCATTGTCATTCCTGCTTTTGAAAAATAGGTCAAGTGTTCTTCTCTGTATTGTGGCCAGTATTTTCTAGTCAGACAATGAACCAATGATTTTGATCTCGGAGTCGATAGAATTATTTTTCCATCAGGGTTCAACATACGGGTAATTACCGCAATCTCTTGATTTGGGTTTCTAACATGTTCTATGAAATCAATCATTAAGACATAATCAAATTTTGTATCCCAGAACAATCCTTCTTGAATGACACCATTCAAAAAATTGCCATCCGGATATCGGTTCTTTGCAAATTTAATTGCATCTTCATTTAAATCAATACCATAGTATTCGCATTCAAAAGTCCGAATTTCTCGTATGCCGTGGCCCTGGGCGCAACCCAATTCGAGAAGTTTTTTGTTTGATTGAATTTTTGCTGGTCGAATAATCCGTCGGTATGTTTCATTTTTGATTTCAATAAGCATTTCTTCCGACTCAGTAGACCATGACTGATAATAATTTGGACCATAAATCTCAGTTAATCTCTCGTCAGACGGTTGGAATCGAACAAATTGAGTCTTGCAGTTCGAACACTGCATTAGGTTCGCCGCGTATCTTGGAGATTTTCTGAAATTCCGAGATTTTTCTATATTGCAAGCTGGGCACAGCAGAATTTCCAATTTTGTCACTTGATTATTATAGAACACCAAAATTCTTGTCGGTACATTTATGCACCAATTACTTAAATTGATGCAACTATTTTTTCGACTGCTTCGAGAAGGTTTTCGGAACAATAGTTGTCCGTTGCTTCATATTCACACCCAGATCCAATTATCCTAACGATCTTTGCCCCCACAGCTTCTCCAGCTTGCCAGTCTCTAGGTTGATCACCCACCATCCACATGACCGAATCAAATGCAGAATTTTCCTCTAGGTAGCCCATCAGAAGTCCAGGCTTGGGTTTTCTGCACTCACAATTATCTTCGTCGGAATGTGGGCAGACTCTAATTTCAAGCACGCCGATCGTTCGAACCAACCGATGCATTAACTCCAATTCTTCTAATTTCATCAAACCTCGAGAGATATCAGGCTGATTCGTAACTACGACCACCTCAAACCCACATTCATTCAGTTTTCCTACAGCTGCGGGGACGCCTGGGGTTATTACAAAATCATCAAAAGTTCTTGGGGATACAAACTTCCCATCGCGTTTGACGAGTTGGTTGATCACGCCATCTCGATCTAGAAAGACAACTTTTCTTGTCACCGGCTAGACCCATCCGCGACGACGAAACTCTTCAATCGTCACATAAAGACGTTCAGGACTTCCAATGTCCCAGAATAATTCACTTGTTGGAAATGCACCTAAATTATTCAATGAGATTTCATTATTGATTACGAATCTTAGATCTATTATTTTGGCGCTTGGTAATTCCTCAAAGCTCAATTTATTGAATCGTAGAAGTCCGTAATCAATCCATTTATGACTATTCTCAGATGGATTCTTCTCGTAACTTATTACGAATTGAGAATCAGCGCTAAGACTGACATTACTCACCTCAACTCTGTCCTCATTCTTGAGCACAGTCATTATGCTTCTTCCATTTTTTGCAACGGTTTGCTCTGCAGTTGCTACATCTGCAACAACATATGAATCTGCGTACGTTACCCAAAAGCACTCCGGTAGATAAGTCAATATGGCTCTTATTGATCCGGCTGTTCCAAGCAGCTCTGGTCCATCACTGAAACATCTAACTTCTATATTTTCATAATTTCGTGATTGTAAAAATCCCTCAATTTGCTCACCATGTTTACCTACCAGCAGATCAACCGATGTAAATCCCATCTCAATGAGACTAAGTATTTTGAAATGCAGGAAAGGGATGCCGACAACTTCAATTAAAGCTTTAGGGATTTTGTTTTCTGTGACTTCCATTATTCGGGTTCCCAACCCCCCGGCCAGTACCACACAATGCATTTCGTTCATCGTGCAACAGTTACGGTCGATCCCTCGTAATCGACTCCGAATCCAACTTCTTGAAGTCCACAATCATGCATCGATGCTCGTAATTCATTTTTTCTATCTGAATAAAACAACAGAAAGCCTCCTCCGCCTGCACCAATAAGTTTTCCTCCTAATGCACCTGCATTAATCCCAGTTTGAATCCAGTTATCAACCTGATCATGCAAAGAGGAAGGCTGTCGCTGATACTTCAGCTTCCATTGGTTTGTGAGAATTTGGCCAAAAGCATTCATATCACCAGATTTAAGAATATTTAGTGTTTCATATCCAATTGCACGCGTATCGGACAAGTTGTTAACCATCAAGCTTCCTTGTTTTTTTGGCGCAGATTCAGAAGCCAATGCTTCAGATGCCGACCGCTTTACGCCCGTATAAAAAAGCATCAGATTTTCTTCGATCCTTGTGCGAACATCTTTCCCTAGATCAAGTCGCTCTATTTCAACTGATTCATCATCATTAAATTTGAATGAAGTAATTCCCCCTACGGCAGCTATGTATTGATCTTGTTTACCAATTGGCTCCCCAAGGATATTCATTTCGATATTGCACGCCATTTCAGCAAGCCTCCTAGCAGAAGGTGTTTGATGAGACATCAGATGAAGAGCTTTTAATGTTCCTACAGCAAACGAACCCGATGATCCGAGGCCAGTCCCTGCCGGAACATCTGCCATAGAGGAAATCTCTACTCGCTTTGAAACATTGGATGCTCGAAGGCACTCTCGCAGCAATGGATGTTTTACCTCATCAACGGCTCTGGCTCGCTCAACTTCGCTGTACTTAAGCAGGATGTCATTATCGAAATTTTCATTAACCGCTATATATACATATTTCGTTATAGATGCCGCAATCAGGAAACCATGACCATTTTGCCTGTAGTAGGAGGGTAAATCTGTTCCACCACCGCCCAATGAGATTCTCAGCGGAGTTCGTGTGATGATCACTTTGAGTACACCTCTGCAATAAGCCTCCATACTTCAACTGCATCATTCAGCGTTGTTCCAACAGGAACATACTCATCATTTTGAATGCTACAAATAAAATCTTCTAATTCTTTTTTCCAACTGTCATCAGATTGATCCCATTCTTGAATGCTGCTCGGTGGCGGACCCATTTCTGGCTGCATCTCATAAAGTGTAAGTGTTTCCGTGCCATAGCTTCCGCCAAGTCCGCTTATATCAATTTTTGCCGTTCGAAGCGCAATCTCGAATGAGAATGTATTCTTCCATTCTGTCCAGGAAGCGTGAAGCCAAGCCATCCCCCCCGTAAGCGGATGTAAAGCGATGAATGCGTTATCTTCAACTTTCATATTCCAAAAAGAAGTTTGAACATCTGAAAAAGCCAAGGTTGCATCACCAGCGAAATACCGAGTTAGGTCAATTAAGTGGCTTCCTTGGTCCACCAATTCTCCACCACCAGAAATTTCTCGCTTTGCTCGCCACTCGTTTTCATACCCAAACCGACCCCCATGGCCATAGCGTGCTCGGATCCAAAGCAGCGCACCATATTTATCGGAATTAATAATTTCCTTTGCTTTTGCTAGAGCAGGATGGAAACGATGATTGAACCCAACGTGGACCTTTACGTCACTAACTGAAACTTTTTGCTGCAAATCCAATATTTCATGAAAGTTCAGTGAGCCTGGCTTTTCAATCAAAACGTGCTTCTTATGCTCAACGGCTTGCATCGCTGTGGGAACTAGGTCCTTGTGAGTCGTTGCAACGATCACAATGTCTATACAAGGATCGCTTAATATCATTTCCAGCGATGTTGCGACTATGACCGAATAATCGACAAGCAACGACGCAGATCGTGCGTTTTCGGTTACAACATCGAACACATACTTTAGGGTGCAATCCTTTGGAAGTGCTGTAATCCGTTTTTTTCCGATGAGCCCACAGCCAACGACTGCAACTCCAAGCATTGACTTCATGAAATGGGCCCAAACAACTGCCCATCAATTCTGCGAAGTCGATACTTCGATATTCCAAGCCGATCTTTGGCTTCTACTAGAAGTTCTGGAACTGGATTCCATTTCGCACTCAGAAGCCGACCATTAAAGGCCTTTCCATCCTCTGTGGTCAGAAATTCGATTAGTGACTTAAAGCCAGTCAATAATTGATCGAGTGATCCTGATTGCTGTTTTATCGCTTGCTCAAACAGAAGTTCTCCTGCAATTTCTTTTCCCACATTTCTTACATTTTTTAAAAAATTCGTTGGAATTATGCCGCTAGGTGAAACAGACATGATCGCTCCGCCTATTTTTTCAAATTCCGGTGCTAAGAGTTCGACAATTGTTGCTACTGCAGCTTTAGAGGGGACATACCCGAGTGCATTGTTCAATTGGCCATCTGCACCTAAACCCCCACCAGAAACCACAATTGCTCTCGGCGAAAGAGCTGCGGACATCGCTCCCCAAAAAGACTTGAGCGTTGCTAACTGTCCCACAACATTAATTGCTAGAGCATCTTGCAAATCATCCATTGGAATATCAATCAATTCACCTATTGGCCCAATAACAGCAGCATTACAAACAACTAAATCTATTTTTTGGAATTCTTGTTCAACAATCTTCGCGAATTCTTGCATTTGAATCTCCTTAGACACATCTGCAACTTTCCAAAGACACCTGACTTGAAATTCACTCTCAATGCACTCGGCGGCAATTTCTAATTTCTTTGCATCTCTTCCACAGATTGCGACATTCCATTTCAAGGAAGCAAAGTGCCTGGCGAGGTGAAGACCGATCCCGGATCCGCCACCAGTGATTGCAATTGCTCTACTGCGATTATCAATCAATTACTTTTTCGTTTCTTTATCAAGTCCTTCCCACTTAGCAACTGATGCTGCGAGCAGTGGGTGAGAAATAATGAGATGCCAAATAAGTGCCTGCAGGCCTTCGGCTTGAGGAGTTACGAATTTGGGTTCAACAGTAGGAATCAATACAGAAGCGGTTGCAAGCTCTCGAAGTGCGCCGCCTGTTCGTCCGACAATGCCAACAACTTTGGCTCCAACTTTGTTTGCTAATTGAATGGCGTTTACTAAGTTCACACTTACAGGCGGCTCGATACTTCCTCCGCCTACCGAAAACACCAATAGGCCATCTTTTTTATTGAAGCGCGAAGATTGAAGCCAGTTGCTGTACGCGGTATCCCAACCTTCGTCATTGGTTCGTGCAGTCAATTCGGAAACATTGTCCGTAACACAGTAAGCCTCGAGGTTGCATAATCTCCTAAAATCACATGTTGCATGTGATGCATGGCCAGCACCACCACCAGAACCGGCAAGAAATAGTCGTCCTCCCTGATTCCTTACTTCTGCAATGACATTGACAACATTTTCAATGTCATTTACATCAATTTTTGAAATTACCGAAGTCGCATCACTTAAAAAAGTCTCTGCAAAGGTGATCATGGGACATAGTTTACTCTCAAAAATTGGATCTATCGTCATACATGGGTTAGTTAAAGACCCACCGATTTTCAGTCAGCCAGTTCACCGTATCCACAATTGACGACGCAATTGTCGCTGATGTACTCCATCCAGTGCTACGAATCTGATCAGTAGCCAACAAAATGTACGGGTTGTCACCTACCCATCCTTGATTTCCCCCAGAATATTGGATTTCTGGCGAACATTTCAGAGCCTGGGTTATCAGCGCAATTGACTCTCTCACCTGCACCACTTCGGTCGTTCCTAAGTTGAGGATTCCCAACGGGTTGTTCCAACCCAGAGATTGAACCAACGCCGCAACGCAATCATTAATGTGTAAATAGCTTTTCGTTTGCGTGCCATCTCCAAGTACAAACAACTTTGTCGGATCAGCTAGAAGTTGTTTGACGAAATCGTATACATGCCCATGTGTATAACGAGGTCCAAGAATAGAGACGAACCTAAATATGGTCGCGTCGATAACCCCAGCCTCGGAATACGCGCCTATCAAGCCTTCGGCCGCCAGCTTTGAAGCAGCATAAAGAGAGGTTTGAATGGGGAAAGGACATTCTTCAGTAGTTGGAATTTGTTTAGCATCGCCATACACGGAACCAGTAGACGAAAACACAAACTTTCGAATGCCAGTTAGGCGACAAGCCTCCAAAAGCGACTGGGTAACAACCGTATTCTGTTGGATGTCAAACAGGGGATGGTCCCAACCATGACGGACATCAGCATTCGCGGCAAGGTGGAAAACCGCATCACACCCAGCAACTGCATTTTTGCAGATTCCCTCGTCTGAGAGATCTGCCTTCAAAACCTCTAACGATGAATTTGAAATATGATGCGAAAGGAATTCTCTCTTACCTGTGCTGAAATTATCAACTACTCGTACCCTGTGATTGCTTGCCAACAGTGCATCAACAAGGTTCGACCCAATGAAACCCGCACCGCCAGTTACGAGTACCTTTTTTGTACTCACGACTTTGCGCTAAAGCGCATACCCAGCATTCTTGGCATCATTTGCGAACATTGCAACTGTTTCGAGCGAGAACTGAGTCAGGTCTTTGCCTAAGTAGGGAAGCTTTTTTAACAAATCATGCGTGACCGTAATAATATGGCATCCAATTTGATCTGCTTGAACAATATTCAACACTTCTCGAGGGCTTGCCCAAATAAGTTCAAGCTGCTTCTGAGAGCGCATCAATTGCAAGGCACCTTCCATTATGGGAAGTGGATCGACTCCTGCATCTGCAATACGACCTGCAAATACTGAAATAAATGACTTACGGCTCCCCTGTAGTGCGGCAACCGTCTCGTCAACCTGCTTCAATGTGAAAAGGGCTGTCACGTTAAGGGAAATACCCTCCTTCGCTAATTCGTTCACCAACAGACTTGCCGACTCGCTTTTTGTATTTGTAATTGGAATTTTCACATTCACATTCGTGCCGAGAGCGCCAAGCTTCAAAGCCTGCGTTTTCATTTCTGCAAAATCGTCAGAGAATACCTCAAGCGAAATTGGTAGACCGTCAATTATTTCAATGACGTCTTTGGAGAACCTTAAATAATCTTTAATCCCCGCTTGTTTCATAAGTGTGGGATTGGTCGTGAACCCCTTGATCAGTGGATTGGCTCGTAGAGTTCGTATCCCTTCGATGTCTGCTCCATCCGCAAATATCTTAATTTGAAGATCATTATGTGCAACCATTTGCAACTCTCTTTTCGTCTATGCAAATGATTTTTCAATCTCAATGCAAAAGTGGAATGGAAAATTTGACTACCCTATTTTACACAATAATGTGAAACTTGGGTCTCAATTTTTTAGTTTTTATTGACCCATTCCCGCCCCTTGAAACAACTAAAAATAGAAGCCCCTATAACGGGCGTGTAAAGTGTGCATGGAATTTTGAGCCTTGAGGGATCAGGTAACCGCGTAGAATTTGAGAACTAACATGATTGTACGCAGTTTCGAAATGGGGAAAATTGAAATTTAGATTTAAAAGACTGGACTGGCGCAAACCACACGTTCGAAACTTTATTGTCTTTTTTGGTCTCTTGACATTGTTTTTGCCACTGAGCAACCGATCAATCGACTATCACCATCAAGGATTGATATTCTCGACCGCCCTAGGTGTTTCAAAAGGTTTGGTTCTATATAGAGATATCTGGTCTCAATATGGCCCGATACCAACATACATCCAGGCCGTTTTTCTTTTAGTGTTTGGGAGCAAACTTCTCTACCTCCAAATTCTTTCAGTACTAATTTCGGCATGTTCTGGAACCCTGGCTTTTAGTATTTTCTCAAAAATTTACGGTGTTGGTAGTGCGGCTACAGCGGTATCGATATGGGCACTTTCAGCACCATTCATGTTGTGGCCACTCCACCCTTGGCCAACCGATTTTGCATTGCTCTTCTTCTTAATTGCCATATATCTTGTTTGTCAAGAAGAAAAATACAGCCACAATTTTTTATTTCTTGTTTCTGGATTCTTCGTTGGTATCTCATTTTGGAGTCGCATTAATACTGGAGTGTGTATTTTTGTTTCCACCTTTCTTGCGATTGGACTGAGTCTTTCTTGGAGAAGAGCACAAATCTTTTTATATGGATTTTTTACTTGCATAACTATTGGGGCTTGCCTTCTTGCCTTATCTAATTCACTTACAAGCTTTTTTCAACAAGCAATAGTTTGGCCTCTAGTTTGGGTAGGCGAAATTAAAACAGGTTTGGAGTCCACTGACCTGGTGGCCTACGGATTGATGGTCCCATCAATTTTTGGAGCTCTGTTTATTTTATCCGCAGTTTTGATCAACCGTTTACGCGGATGGTTCCTTTTGGCTGGGATTGGGTTCCTGGTTCCTGGTTTCATAGTTACTCAATACATTTCAAACCGTTTGCAGACTAATGAAGTGTTTTGGACACCGATTAACCCCAACTGGTCGTTTCCGGGATTGACTCCCATTACTGCACTTTGGGGATTTTCGCTAATTGCGCTCACCCGAGCGTGGATTACTTTTTGCTCTAGCCGTAGCTTCCGCTTTGAATGGCTAAAAAATCGTAATCAATACGATTTTTTTCTCTTAATTGCCTCTGTGGGTTTCCTCGCAGGAATTTATCCACAGCCCGACATCTACCACCTTTGGTGGGTTGTATTGCCATCGCTCGGACCAACTGTGGGCTTAATTTCTTCGCACATACCCCAAAAAGTCAGTCGCATATCACTTGCATTTGCAGCCATCATTGCACTCTTGGTCCCGGCAATTTCTGCTGTCGTGCAAAACTATGAGCGGGAGAACTTGGTTAAGTGGGGCTCAGGCTCACCATTGTCCGGCATGTTGGAGGATCGTGAGAGTTTTAACATACATGAACAACAGTTTGAACTCATAAAGTACCTGCAATCAACCAAAGGTCCGCTTCCAGTTCTTAATCTTTGTATTGACGGCTTCTACTTCTCACTAGGTGAGAAAACAGTGCTTCCTGATCCATACTTCTTTTTCTGGGGACCTGGCGCGAATGGGGCTTTCTTACCAGATTCAAGTATTACTGATCTTCGAATTAGTTGGATTCATGAACATAAGCCGATTCTGTATATTTGTAACCCAGCAATCGACGTTCCCGCGTTAATGAAGGCACTAAATTACAATGTCGTGCGACAAGACCCAAATATGGTCTATGGTGGCAATGTTTCAATTGCAATATCAAATGAATAGGTCAGTTCTGTCAGTTAAAAAATCGAATACCACTAATCGAGCTAACCCCACGATCGCTGGTCCTGTTTTTGCAAGAAATATACTTATCGTTACAACTTTACTGACATTGATTTCGTTAGTAATAGCTTCGGTGCTGAAGTTCTACTTCAATTACCCTGTAGAGAACATTCTTTCCTTCAATTCGTTTGATCCACCAAGTCCATTGCCCGAAGGGGAGCAAATTCTGACTGTGGGACACCATTATTTTGGTGACTACCTATGGATGCATTTTAACTCTTTAAGCAAAACATTGGCTGAGTCAGGATTTAATGCTACGCCATGGCCGCCAATCACATACTTATTTTTCTCTCCGCTTACGTTTTTACCGTACTATTTCGGCCTTGCTCTATTTATATTGTTGATAGTTATATCATGTTGCTTCCCAATCTTTGACGCACTACGTAGCGCAAAGTTTTCCATGATCGAGATTATTCATGGTGTGCTTTTTTTGGGATTGCTTTCTGCTCCGTCGATAGTTGCCATCGACAGGGGAAATGCAGTCGGACTTTTACCTAGTCTTCTCTACTGCTATTTCATTGCTCTCGACGATGACAGAGATAACAGAGCAATTGTTTACTTAGTGCTAATGACCGTTATCAAACCACATGCCGCAGTTTTTTTAATTGGTTTCGCGGTCGCCAAAAAATTTGCTCCGTTGGTAACGTCGGTTTTGCTCATTTTTGGAGTTCAATTTGTTGGTTTTATATTTTCGGGGGGACCATTCTGGACTGGTATCAGATCGGTTGTACGTGCCTCGCAGTCAATGCTAAATGATTCGCCCTCGCACATATTTCAAGGTGTATTTAACGGAATTGTTGGAACTGCCTGGATCTTCCAATTTCGAAAGAATTTTCTCGAGGAGTGGGTTTTCGACCATTCTCAACTCATCGCAATTCTGGTGGTTGCAATTATTTATTTTCTTGCTTTTCAAGTAAAGAAATTGCCTTTCCCGGTCAGAATCTTGCTTACTTGCTTGACATTCTCTCTTATTTTACCATACAGCCCGACTTACAACTACGTAACTGTCCTAGTTGCTCTTGCCTTAATCACTCGACAAACATCTCACGACAATCATCAACCGTTAAATAGCCCTTGGCGACCTTCACAAATGAGCCGATCTTGGGCAATTCTGTTGACACCAATTTTTACCGCGTTACTCGTACCGTCTGTAATCCCGTATAAAGGATTTGTATCCGCGAGACTCCCACTTTCGGTAGCAGGAATACTTTTGCTTATTCTCGTATGTTTGATTCGTGTCCTCGGCATTCCAAACATCAAACTATTTCGGGCAATATCAATGTGTCTAATTGGGTTTTCTCTGCCAACATTACTCATTATTGCGACAATGACTTCTGAATACAAAACTATTGTTTCAACTTCTTTAAAAACAGATAAATCAATACAGCAATTGGGAAATTACCCAGAGTTTTGTACATTTAATTTTCTTGAATCACGATCATTTTTAATAAAGATAAGAGGTGTTGTCGCTTTGAATAAGCCCAACCAGGGGTTGTTTCAGACTGATAACTTCAATAAAGGTATTCGGGCAGAAATTGGCCCACACGGTGAGGTCGGTGTTTTGACTACTGCCACAGACGGATCGCTTGTTGGGATCAGTTTAGGGAAAGTAATGAGTACTAAACCGTTCCAACTTGACATTCGAGCAGACAGCCCCACCTCCATAGCTGCTCGACTCAACGGTGGACCTTGGACCTACCTAAAAGTGCATGCCATACCAACCTGTTCACACGTAGCTGTTGGGATGGGGTTTAGTCCGGATCGAATGGCTATGGGGATTTTGACGACAACTTTCAGTGTTTTTGAACAAAACGATTTTCATTTGATCGCTTCGCATTTGTTTAAAGTTCTCCTTTCACTGTCCACACTCCTAAGCCTGATTGTTTTGTTTTCAGTCTATTTTTTGTCTCATGAGATCAATGAAAACACATCAAAACAAGCATCAATATGTGATCCCGAATAACTCAGTGGGAAGTAACAGCAGTAATAAATTGGTCGTTTTTGGTTTTGCTTTAAGACTTTTTTTAACATTGATAAGCGTCTACTCAATTGGTTGATCAAGATTATTGACAATGAATACATCATCGTCTGCCGTGACCATTGGGGCAAGAACAGACATTTGTTATTTAATGCAAGCTGGAAACAATCAACTATTTGGTGAAGCATCAGCAAACCTTGACTCGCTGAGTTATTAGCCAAATCTCTTTCAAACCGATGACTACAACGTCGGGTTCAGAATCGAAGTTGTTGATGGTGGAACGAACAGAATTGTTATTGCTGCACATGGTGCAACTAACGGACCACTGGTTCTGCCGGCTGGACAGATAGTGCGGGGAATACCCTTCCGACTTGAATTCGAATTCATATCGTCTAGCCCTCTACGTTTAAGATTAAATCGACAACAGTGGAAATACTTTGAAGGAAAATTTACTCCAGCGTGCAACAATGTAAAATCTGGTGAGGGGTTTACGAATGAACGGCGAGCCAGTGGGGTTACTTAAATCGTTATCTGCTCAAGATCAAAACTTTTTTACAAACGAATACTGATGAGAAAACTTGGACTGCTGTTGATCACTTTTGGTTTCATCACAATAGGATGCAAATCACCAAGTGATCTGCACACTTAAAATTTCTATCAATTGATTACCGACACACGAACCATCAATTATCAAAAATATATTTTTTGACTGCTTACTTTCAATTTTGATGTCAAAAGTTAAATTCTGATTCGCCCCATTGCCGGTTCGTATCGCTACCCGTTCGACCATGCCTACAATGCCCACATCTGGAAATTGTTGACAAGTCAGATCACGAATAACGACGGTTCCCGTGAAAACTCTTGATACTGGCGCTGCGTTGAAAACATTAACTGAGGTAATTCTGCTCGATAGTGCCCATCCATGGGTCTTTTGATTACTTTCGTTCTTGAGATTTAAAGTGACTGAACGATCCGTTTCCTGTTCAACTAAGTAAACAAAGGTTGAATCGCCACTCGCAAGATATACCACTGGTTCAATACTTGTTACAGCAGCAAAGTCCGCATATAACAACCTTTTAGTGTTCACTGGTCCAACTCTCGCCATAGCAATACAGCACAAGTAAAACACAACAAATAGGTAAATGAGCCTCAGTCTTGTAAATACTCCTTTCCTTCCGAGAGCTTTCGGTTCAACTATTGATGTGCCCATAACCAAAATTTCCTTTGGGTTATTCGCTTCATGAATTGTTGCCTACGAAAATCAATACATCCGAAGATAAATGCGGAGAACGCTACAGAGGGCAATAGCACCGATGGGATCAAATTCCCCAAACTTGAGTAATTAATCATTTCCACATCTAGCGAAGGCATCTGTCGACTGATAAACGAATCCAAGGGTATGGTGTTTGGCAGAACGCATATCGTTATCAGTACAAGTTGAACTTTGTGAATCAATCTTGCTCCCGATTCCATAGAAATAATAAGCACTGTTGGAACGAGCAAAACCATCAAGCCATATAGATAGCTCAATGGTGAGCAAAGTACGATCATCGACGAAGCAAACAAAGTTGGGATAATAAGTTCTTCATTAGCGTTGCGGCGCTTCAATAAGCGATCTGAAGTATCAATGAAAACTAGGCACATTGTCAGACCTACGGAAAACAACAAGAAAAAAACCCAAAACGATATCGACCAATTCAGTTGTGTCACGGTATGAATTAACGACTTGAACCCATAATCAAATACATTGTTTGACTTCGACGCGGATTGAAGAGACTTAAAGTAATTTGGATAAAATTGACCGAAATCTCTCCACCCCAACAAAGGAAAAACAAAATTAAGCAATATAAAGAACATGGCAAAACGCATAAGTGATCGCCATTTGTCTCTAATTGTGCCACCGCAGAGAAGTATCAATAAAAATGGTGCTAGTTGAATTTTGAGTGAGAGACCAACCGCAAACAGCCAGCTTTGTTCAGTTCTTAATTCCGATTTTGAACCAAGGATAATAAAACTGACCCCTAATAACCATGAAATATTGCCACGATCTAGTGTCTGCCAAAACGGATTAAAGACTGCTAGCAAAATAATTGAAGCGATGAAGGGGCTCTTACCCTTTAGGTGAGTTTTGATCGTGGCTGCAAGAAACAGGACAGACAGAATGGTTGCTGCCAACCAACTGCTCACTACAGAGGTAAAAAAGGAAATCATTGACGACAAAACATAGAAACCTGGAAGATACAAACTGGGAGCGTTGCTCGAATACGGCGTAGAGCCACGCATCCGACAATATTCAGATTGAAAGTCGCCAAAGTAATGGGCACCAATAATTGGCGCTCTGCAACCTGGTTGAAAGATATCTACCGGACCATCAGAGGGATTTAATGTTGAGCTGCTCGCATTAACCCCGTAATACCTATTAAGAATCGTGTCAAATACCGCAAGTGTCAAGATTCCAAGAAGTACGGTCAACAAGTAGACTGAAAAAGTAGAACTCCCAACAATTTTATTCGGTTGATCGAGTTCAACCATTTCATTTGGATCATTTTTATTCAAAATTGCCTTCAATCACCCGTTTTCGACAAAGCCATTTTATTGCGAGCCAAAATAAAAGTGAAAGGGAGGCAAGTGCCCGAAATAGAACAGTTGATCTGCTTGCCTCCTGCGAAGCTTGAGAAACAAAATTGCGCGCAGTTATGGTCGTCATCGAATTTTTGGCAGATATGCCAATTAATCCTTGGTCATCACAATTGATCTGGTTGAACTCAGCAACTGACATAAAAGCATTGGTCCGTTGAAGTTCTGGATACCCCATCATGAATATCACCCGTTGACGTCCTCCCAGTAAAGGATCCAAAATCAAACTGACTGTTATGTCTAAATCAATTTCCCCTCCGAAAACGGGTGGCGCTTGGTGACCGATGACAACGGGTCCGCTCAACACAAATTCGGAAGATTTATGCACAGCATATAGTTGCCGTTCTTCGTTGAGGAAAAACCGAAGCCCACCGTCGCTCTGTGATGTATTAAAAATTTCGTAATCATTTAAATCACGAGGCACAGACATTCTGAAATGAAGCGATACTCCTTGATCGACATTCTTCAACATAGGGCAGAATGAAGTGAAATCTACTTTTTGAGAACTACCTTGAACAGCGGCAAGTTGAATTTCTGTGGATTGCTGCAGCGATTCACTATCAAACCTTGCAGTTAAAGCAAAACCAATCGCAAGAATTAAAGGAATGCTTTGACGAGCTGCCCCAGAAAAATAGGTTCGGACTACTCCGACCAATTTTTCTTGCAAGTTATTTAACACTCAGATAACTCTAGACGATTATAGACATTCCTTGTTTCACAACTTTGCGCTAACCACCCCATGGACCCCAGCCGTTATTGCGTTGATACATACGGTATGCAGCGGCGGCATTGAGTCGAGGGTCGAGCAATTGATTAGGCGACGTGACTCCAACTACGGGCAGCCATGATTTGTGCCAGCGATAGTAAATCTGGAAAAGGCCATAGCAACACTTGCTCCCACTCACCGCTCCCGGTCGATACTTGCTTTCTCGGTGTGCGATGAACAAAGCACGTTCTTCGAGTTCATCAGGCCACGCATCTCGAATGATTTGAATAACTTCTGCTTGTGTGTACTTGGGGATGTCAGGGATTGTTGTAGCCGGTGTCGACTGACCAGGCACACAAACTTCATCACCAATCAAAATTTTCGTACTTGTTTTTGCACCGTTGAGTTTGAGCACTCGGTTCAGAGTGGTCCCGGATTTCTGCGCAATTGACCACCATGAATCACCACGTTTGGCGACATAGGTTTTTGGACAAGTTGCAGCAGCAACTTGCTGTGGTGACGCAAAACTGCAAACAAGTGCAGCAGCGCACAGGAGTACCAACCTGTTACGAACAACCATGGCGGAGAGGGTGGGATTTGAACCCACGGTCCGGTTTACCCGGACAACGCCTTAGCAGGGCGCCCCATTCGGCCGCTCTGGCACCTCTCCTAGAACAGCACCGACGA
>Ga0209596_1000976_pt1 | contig 25326 bp, 33 predicted proteins | sample M_130807_MF_Meta_FD_187314 | JGI IMG/M metagenome (GOLD analysis project Ga0209596, IMG submission 187314) | Freshwater microbial communities from Lake Montjoie, Canada to study carbon cycling - M_130807_MF_MetaG (SPAdes) (version 2) | ecosystem: Environmental > Aquatic > Freshwater > Lake... | reverse complement strand
GCTATATTTGTAAAAAGCTTTTCGATAGGCATACTTTTTGGGTGGGCAGCGCCAAGAGATGAGAGTCTATAAAATATATCTATGAGGCCTGTAGTATTGGTCTGCTGTTTGTTGACAAGCGCAAGTCTCTTGATTGCGGGTGTGTCATGATGGTTGTCACTGATAATATCCATATACCCGGCTGTTGATTTTGTGGTGCTAACAAAATCTTGTAAAATAGCGAATAAAACAGCCTGAGTACTTATTGGAGAATACTCTTGCCTAGAATCTGGCTGAGGTACTTCATTGGGCTTGGCTAAGTTCATATACTACCCAGTGTATAGCTTAGCCCCTCGGCCCCGCAAGCATAGCTGCAATAAAATCTAAGGATTGAGAGTCAAGTTTTGAACTATTGCGTTATAAACAGCTAAATACTTAGTATTATCGTCAGTTTGTATAATGAATGTTTTGTCTCTAATTGGCACCAGCACTACGGTTCCATTGGCGATCTTAGAGCTTACCTGGCCAGTGTAGCGAAATCCCTTTATTCCAGAGACCGTGATCTCTTCTTTTTTTACTTTATTTTTTAGAGGGTTTGGGTCACTTGCAAGTTTATCAAATGGCTTCTTTGCAGCTTCATAGTCTTGTTCTTTTAAAGCAAACTGCAAAGCGTAAATGCCTTGCTTGGTGTCTACAAAATCTGGCATAGCAATTCCGGTAATGGTATTGCTACTTGCTTCTGGTGTCACAACAAGGCTCCATGACTTTGGTACATCTACCTGAAAACTACCCGCCATGTCTGGCGCTGTATAGGTGCGTAGATCTTTTCCGGCTAGCTCTAGTGCGGCCTTCTCATCAAGATCTTTTTGAGCCTGCTTGCCAGACGTAATGCCGGCATTTTGAGCATCTTCTAGCTGGCCACCGTTTATAAAGGCCTTGCCAGAAAATACCAGTGTAGTAATAAGTAATATTACCGACAACACCCCAAGAGCTATCAATAGCTTGAGATACAGACCAGCCTTGTTGTTGCTGGGCTTGCCTGCAGGAGGAGTATTAGGTGCTATTGGTGAGTCTGGGTAGGGGTTTTGGGCGTCCATTGTTTTCCTTGTATTCTACTCTTTCTTAAGATTCTCTTGGCCAGGTTCCCAGTCTATAGGACATAAGCCACCTGTTTGTAGGGCTTTTACTACACGCATAGTCTCTTCTACACTACGGCCAACGTTACCGTCTGAAATAACCACATAACGTAAGTTGCCTTCTGGGTCGATAATAAAAGTACCGCGCTCTGCCTCGCCTGTATCTTCACTAAGTACCTCGTAGTCTCGAGTAAGAGTATGTGCGGTATCAGCTAAAACAGGAAATGTTACCATATCAAGGTCGCGTTCGAACCAAGCCTTGTGGCTGTTAACGCTATCTGTACTGGCAGCCAATATTTCTGTATCGATTTTTTTGAATTCATCATACATTTTGGCGAATCCCTTGATTTCAGTAGGACAAACAAAAGTAAAGTCTCTTGGGTAAAAGAACAAGATAAGCCATTTTCCCTTGTAGTCTTTTAGAGTAATTTCCTTGAAGTCATCTTTTAGGCCTTTTTGATAAGCGCTAATGTTAAATTCTGGTGCTGGTTGGTTTAATTTTAAAATGGTTTAATTCCCTCTTGATTACATATTTTAATTATATTGTTAGTATATTTGAACGTGGCAATGTATAAAACTAGATTCTATATTTAGAGTTACTGTAAGTTTTAATATACCATTGCTCTAGTATAACAAACTGACTAAGCATAAGTCAAAATCTATAGAAGTGCGTATTGGTGGTTTTTTTGGTCACCTCAAGACTGGGCAACTCAAATACATAGCTAGCAAAAAAGCTGCCCGGCTTCATTTCTTTTTTCAGCTTTTTTTCAAGCTTTGGCATAAATTTTGTAGCCAAAAATGTAAAAACTAGATCGGCTTGAGATACATCTGCCTGCCACATACTTTTTAGCCTAACTTTTGCCTCAGGGTACTTGAGTAGCCTTAGCTTGGTAATAAACCATAGTATTGGGTTTATTTCGTAGCCTACTACCCTGTAGCCTTTCTTGGCAGCTAAAACTAGCAGCTTACCATCTCCTGAGCCTAAATCGATTATCAGGGCATTTTTAGGCAAACTAACTTCACTAAATATTTTTTCAAGATCTCTTTTGAAAGTTGGTACATAGGGTGCGCCAAAAAAAACTACGTAGCAAAATAATGAGGCGAGAAGTGCGATTACCCATATAACAATCATGACGCTAGGCTTTTTTCAAAAAAGCTAAAACTTCAGGCACAGTTTTGAGGGGCTGGATTTTGGGCCAAACGGCTAGTATTTTTAGATCGGGGCCGATTAGTAAGCACGAACGAATTGTGCCCATATACTTCTTACCATACATACTCTGCTCTCCCCAGGCTGAGTAGGCACTGATCATAGTTTTCTCTGGGTCAGAAAGAATTAAAAACGGTAAGTCGTTCTTGCTGGCAAATTTTTCATGGCTTGCTAGCTCATCTTTACTGACGCCAATCACATCTATTCCCTTTGACTGTAGTTCTTCAAAATTGTCTCTAATGCTACAGGCTTGAGCTGTGCAGCCTGGTGTCTCATCTTTGGGGTAAAAATATACTAGGGTAGTCTTATTTTTTAGCTGGCTAAGATCATGGGTCTTGCCATCTTGGCCTGTCAAACTAAATTTTGGTGCTAAATCTCCTACTTGAAGTGCCATAAATTCTCCTTAACTAAATAGTATACTAAACCCGCTCCCGCAAATACTGATCCCACTTATGAAATAATGCCGTGGTAGCTCTAAGATCGGCTACATTATATTTGGCTATCTCGAGACCCTTGCCGGCTTTGAAGTATTCGCCCACTTGGCTACCGTCCATCTCACCTTTTGGTGACTCAATACCAAAAGCTCTGCACCATCGGTGAAGACTGCCTTTGTACATAGCGCTTCCGTAGAAGGTCAAAAGCTCAGCAAGATCCCAGTGCAAGGCGCCCGGAAACCGACTAGAATTGTATCTATTTGATAGCAAGTCTTTGCTAGAGCGAATGCCATGCACCGCTGAGCGAATATTGATATAGGGAACATCAGAGCGACGACCAAAAAAGCTAATAAATTCGTCTGTAGTTTCGGCTATTGCCCAGAATTTTATAAGTATTTCAGCCTCTGTCATAGGTACATACTTAATATCACCCTCCTCAATATCTACCTGTTTACCAGTGGGGTCCTGATAATAAACTGCGCCTTTTTCAGCGTCTATGTCATAGACACCAATCGCCACGATGTAGCCGGTAAGAGGGCTAAATACTAGCTGATCTTTGACATATGCCATTTCGCGCTCGTAGCCTTTAGGGTCAGACTTTTTGTCTGGCACTCGCTTCATTAGGTCTTTTTGGGTAATCTCGTCGAAGTCATCCCAGTTTTCGGCGGCAAATTCTACATCAAATACTAATCTTTTTTTATTCATTGCTTTATTCTAACACAAAAAGAGACCTTACTTGATAGAAAGGCCTCTTTATTGGTGTCTATATTACTCTTAGCGCTGCTGCACGAAGGTAAAGGCGTGACCATGTTTGCCTGCTCGGCCTGTACGGCCAATACGATGAACATAGTCTTCGTAGGTTGCTGGCTGATCAAAATTGATCACGTGACTTACGTTTGGTATATCAAGACCTCGAGCTGCTACGTCAGTTGCTACCAAAATCTCAACATTGCCATTAGTAAATGACTTGAGTGCTCTTTGGCGCTGTGGCTGAGATTTGTTACCGTGAATAGCCTCTGAAGGCAAGCCTTTCTTAGTAAGGCTATCGGCAAGCTTTTGAACTCCCCATTTGGTTTCACCAAAAACTAAAACTTTATTAAAGTCAGGCTGAGCCAACATTTTTTCAAGTAGATCTTCTTTGTCTGCAGAGCTAGCAAAAGGAATTATATCTTGCTCGATATGCTCACTTGTTTCTGCAGTACGTACAGAAATAGTAACTGGGTTACGAAGCATGGTGTCCATAAGTCTTTGTATTTCTGGAGTAATGGTTGCACTAAAGCAAAGAGACTGGCGATTGTTAGGCAATAGATTTAGTAAAAATCTTATGTCGTCTATAAAGCCCATGTCTAGCATTCTATCAGCTTCATCAAGTACCACGATCTCAGTGTGACGAAAGTCTAGCTTGCGCTGATTACAAAGATCTTTTAGTCGACCAGGTGTACCAATGACAACGTGAGGCTGTCTAGCAAGCTCTCTAATTTGACGCTGAATGTTTACGCCACCAACGCAAATTGTGCTGTATATCTGAAGACCTCTAGCAAAAGCTTTGAATTCTTCTTCTATCTGTACTGCAAGCTCTCTAGTAGGAGCCATAATTAATGCAGATACGCCACGAGGACGTTCTTTTTGAGTCTTGAGCATTTGAATTATTGGCAATACAAAAGCTGCAGTCTTGCCTGTACCTGTATTGGCTAGGCCAATTACGTCATGCCCCTTGAGCACTTCTGGAATAGCACCATCTTGAATCTGAGTAGGCAGAGTGTAGCCCCTATGAGCCAGGGTACTCTCTAGTTCTTTTATGAACCCAAAGTCGTTAAACTTATTTTTAGGCTCGTATATCACCTGCTCTTGAGGTGTTACTGATTTGTTGATAAATTTCTGAGGATCGATATATTTACCGCGACGATTACCGCCACCAGAGCGGCCAGAGCCACCACTGTTATTGCTTCTTTTATAGCCAAATGGCTTTTTGCCACGAGAATTACCACGTGACTGGAATGAATTATTTTTCATGAGTGAGTTTTAATACCTTTCTAGTATTTTGTGTAGTCTAAGTAATTAAAAAATTAACTACTACCTGTAATTGATGTTATCTGTTGCTGTTATCTAATTTCAATCGAACAGCGAGATTACAGACAACTACACTCGGCATTCAACTCTATTAGTTAGAACAGTTTAGCATAAGATAAATGTATTGTCAAACGTTTTTATAGCTTAGCCCTATACAGTTTTGTCAAATTTATATATAGCTAGGGGCACAAATACTGCGAGCAGGCCTATTGCCCAAGCTATGGTAATCCAGACCGCGTCTGTTGGGCCGCCTAGCATCAGGGCCCTGACACCGTTTATGAGCTGAGTGACTGGCTGATTGCGGGCAAATACCTGTAGCCACTGAGGCATAGTAGATACTGGCACAAAGGCCGAGCTGGCAAAAGTAAGTGGGAAAACAAATAGAAAGCCTGCGGTCTGTACGGCTTCGGCGTTACGTATATATAGACCGAGTGTTGCGGTGAGCCAAGAAAAAGCATAGCCAAAAAACACGACTAGTGCTAAAGCGGCCACTAGTTTGCCGCCGCCAGCTTGGTAGCGAAAACCAAGTATCGTACCAAAAATAAACATCAAAAAAACTATAAATGACATTCTTATTGCATCTGCAAATGTACGCCCGGCCAAAACCGCCACTCGTGACATGGGCAGACTTCTGAAGCGGTCGATAGCTCCCTTGTCTAGATCTGCAACTAGGGCTATTGGCGTTTGCAAAGTACTAAATAAGGCTGTCTGAGCCATAATGCCCGGCAAAAGGAAATTTATATAGCTGCCACCCGAAGATGCACTTATTGCGCCGCCAAAAACAAAATTAAATAGCAATAGAAACATTAATGGCTGAATACTTGAAAATATAACTATTTCTGGAGTGCGCTTAAAGCGCATTAGATTACGCCTAACAATGGCGCCGATATCACTTAGGGTCATGCCTATGCTAGAAATGATTGATGGTTTAGATTGCATTATTTTTTGCCCCTACTGGTTTTAGTTTTTTGAGCCTGTGGTCTTGTCTTCTTGCCTGTTACGGCCAAAAATACATCATCTAGGCTTGGTCTATGAACAGACAGATCTCTAGGCTTAATGTTGGCCTTTTCTAGGGCAGAAACAACCTTGATCAGCATATCTGCGCCTTTGGCTGCCCGCACACTTATAGCTTGATTCATCTCGTCTACAGTGGCCTTGCATGCGGCAACTTTTTGAATTATCTCTAAAGCCTGAGCATGATGGCTTTCGGCGACTATAACTTCTACTACATCTCGACCTAAGCTGGCCTTAAGACTAGCTGTTGTGCCGGCTTTTACCACCTTGCCTCTATCTATAATACTTATATAGTCGCACAGCGCATCGGCCTCTTCTAGGTACTGAGTGGTTAGTAGCAAAGTTCGGCCCTCAGCAACTAGCTCACGTATCAACTGCCAAAGCTCTTGACGAGTTCTGGGGTCTAGACCGGTGGTAGGCTCATCTAAAAATAGTACTTCGGGTCGCCCTACTAGGCTGGCGCCAAGATCAAGCCTGCGCCGCATACCGCCACTATATGTCTTGGCTACTCTATCTGCAGCCTCTTCTAAGTTTAGTCTCTTAAGTAAGTCTTCTGTGCGCTTCTTGGCCTCTGCCTTTGGTACGTGATAAAGACGAGCCACCATCATAAGTGTCTCTCTTCCAGTCAAAAAATCATCTACGGCAGCAAATTGACCTGCAAGACCGATCATTCGCCTAACTTGAGTTGGGTGCTCACAAACATCAATTCCATTAATTGTTGCTGTACCGCTATCTGGCACTAGCAAAGTGGCTAGGGCTCTAACTACAGTTGTTTTACCAGCACCATTTGGGCCAAGCAAACCATATATCTTGCCCTTATCTACGTGCAAGTCAATACCGTCAAGAGCTTTGACATCACCAAAATATTTCTTGAGTTTCTTAACAACAATTACAGCTTCATTTGTATTTTTCATAATTACTCACAACTATATACCAACAAGGCCCTACAAGTAAATAGGGCTCAGTCAAGCTTCCCATTAGGTAACAGATGGTATAAGTGGTATAATAAGCACTAGCAAGAAATCTTACTAAACGATCGGACTATACTTTGGCCCTCAAAAGCTCATAAATATTACGGTTTTTTACGCAGACACTTGTCTAATGTACAACAAACTAAATTGAGCTCGAAATGAACTCTCGAAATAAAGAAAGGTCACTTAACAAATGGCAGCAAAATTATATGTAGGCAAACTTCCCTACGCAACAACAGAAGATCAACTAAAAACTATGTTTGGTGCTCACGGCACAGTAGTAAGCGCTCAGGTAATCACAGACCGTGATACTGGTCAGTCAAAAGGTTTCGCATTCGTAGAAATGGAAACTGAAGAAGCAGCACAAGAAGCTATCAAGGCTCTAGACAACAGCGAAGTAGACGGCCGAAACATCGTCGTAAACATTGCTCGTCCTAAAGAAGATCGCCCAGCTGGCGGTGGATACCGTAACTAAATCAGTCTTGGTTGAATAAAAAACTTTTATAGTTTTTTAATCATTTTGGCCATTACAAGGTCTTGTTTACTATGACTAAATCTAGCAAACATATTCAGATTGTTCGTTCAACAAATCCAGAGCTTCACTCCGTAGGTGTGAAGACCTCTGGGTTGTTGCGCGAAGTTTTGTCTAAACACTACAAAAAAGTTGGTGAGACAATGATAAACAAGCCTTCTGATATTAATAGGCTTATCAAGAAGAATCCAGATTTGGTATTTGTAGGCGTTAAAAACAACCCTATCCCCTCAAAGTCTGGAGATGAAAAACTGACTCTTGTTGATCACCTTGAAAAAAATAACATCAACTACACTGGCTCTGGCAGTAAAGCCAGAAACATTGCTGCCCAAAAAGACATAGCAAAACAAGTTGTGCGCGACGCCAAGCTATCAACTGCAGGCTTTTTTGTAACTAAGCCAGGCCAATATCATAGTAGCAATACCCTGCCCTTAAAGTTTCCGCTTTTTATTAAGCCCCCTCACAGAGGTCATGGTATTGGTATAGATGATAGTTCAGTGGTTAGAAGTTTTGCAGAATACGAACAAAAAATAGAGTCTATCTTGGTCAACTATAGCTCTAGCTCCCTTGTTGAGCAGTACCTAAGCGGTAGAGAGTTCTCGGTGGCGATTCTTGAGCAGCCTAATGGCCACGAAAGCCTAGTGATGCCCGTTGAAATTATTGCTCAAGAAAACTCTCGTGGAGATAGAATATTAGGCCATCGTATAAAAAATCAAGACAAAGAAGAAGTAATAGCAGTAGATACAGAAGTGATCAAAAATTGCGTTAGTGTCTTAGCAAAAAGTGTGTTTAGTGCACTTGGCGGCAAAGGCTATGGCCGTGTTGATATTAGAATGAGTGATGCTGGAACAGCCTATTTCTTAGAAGCCAACTTGTCACCAGGGCTTGGGCACGGCTACTTAGCTAGAGCCTGTGAAATAAACAAAAAAATGAGCTACGAAACTATGATCTTAAAAATCGCCGAATTAGGGCTGGCCTAAATAGCCAAGACCTCTGTATTGTAATGTAAATTCTTAAGTGAGCTTACATTCAAAGAAAAAATGGCCAAGATCTAAAAAATCAGCCCAATTAAGATATAATAGACATCATGAGAAGCTTAACTAACATAGAAAACGTGAAGTTAGATGATAGCCTGATAAGCGCTAGGGTAGCTACACCTCTAGTACTTATGTCTTGTTTTTTGTTAGTTATAAATTTTTTAACAGGCCAGACTTTTACAAAAAATCCCTACTTACTTGGTTTTACTGTTGCAATAATAAGTTTGTTTTCGCTAAGCCACTTCATTCCACAGTTAAAGTTTACCAAGATACACTCTTTCTACATCACTACCTACCACATAATATTTGCTTTAATAATAATATTTATAGCCCCTGTTCTCTCCTACTATTTAGTTCTGTGGATACTTCTGGCCTACCTGGCTGAGTTTTATTTTCAAAAAAAAGGCCTAATACTCAGCCTGTCTTTAATACTAATCTCTCTAGTTGCAGGTATCGCCTACCAAGACCCTCCCCTCTCCATAAATTCAGCCCTAGAAATACTACCTTGGTTTTTTTTAATTTCTGGGGTTATACTAATCTTAAGTAGGCTCTTACTGGGAACCAGAAAATCACGAGAAGAAATGGCTGCTAAAATTACTTTGTCTGAGTTTGACCATGAAAGACTTATGTCTCTTATCAACAGTATGAATGAAGCAGTAATTGCCGTCAGCGAATCTGGCAAGATAATAACATACAATTCTTCGGCTCTCGAGCTACTTGATACCAACTCAGATATCACCGGTAAGAATATTTCTGATATTTTGAAGCTGAGTGACCCAGACCACACCGATATAGACATACTTGATATTGCCAATACGGTAAAATACATTCTTAAAAAATCAGATCTTTATTTAGAAATTAGTCCGAAAAACAGAATTGCTCTAGAAATAAGTATCAGCAGAACTTCTCAAAATACTCATGGCTCTAATAAGAATGGCTACACTTTTATAATTCGTGACATAACCCGACAAAAAAAGATCGATGAAGAAAAAGATGATTTTATTTCAGTTGTGAGTCACGAGCTAAGAACTCCAATAGCAGTGGCCGAAGCCAACACTGCCATGGCTCAGCTAGTCGCTAAAAAGCCAAAACTAGACCCAAATGAAATATTAGAATCCCTAGATAAAGCCCACCGCCAAATCATGTTTCTCTCAGAAATGGTAAATGATCTATCGACCCTATCTAGGGCAGATAGAAAAGATAAAGAAATGGCTATTGAAACATTTGGTATTGCAGATGTATTATCTGAACTAGAGCTAGCCTACAAGCCTTTGGCAGAAAAAAAGAAGTTAGACTACGTTAGTAAAGTTGATGACGGCCTACCAAATATAACAACCTCGAGACTATATCTCAAAGAAATACTTCAAAACCTCATTAGCAACGCCATTAAATACACCGAAACAGGATCTATAAATGTAGCTGTAAGAAAAAATAGTGATAAAAAAATTCATATCGCAGTACATGATACTGGTCTTGGCATTTCCCTTGCTGACCAAGAAAATGTATTTGATAAATTCTGGCGCTCAGAAGACGTCTTGACTCGTAGTACCGAAGGAACTGGTCTAGGACTATATATTGCAAGCCGTCTGGCAAAAAGAATTAATTCCCAGATAGAGCTTACCAGCAAAACAGGCTCTGGCTCAACATTCGAGTTAATTCTTGCTCCACTAGCTACCCAGGAAGTTGATAGCTCTACTGTGGTAACTAACGAAGTAGACACTCTGCTTTCATAATTTCGAAGTCTTGATACTATAAATAAAGACCCTCTCCTACTACTTGACCGCTAATGCTACTTTGTAGGTTTCTTACTAAAGGCTAGAGGAGCCAAAATAATAAATAGGCTTGCCACTACCAAGCTAAAAGCTATAAACATCGCTCTAGGGATCGCCACAGTGGGCTGAGCTAGAAACGGCTGAACTACATAAATACCACCAACCAAAAAAAGTACTGCCGAAATAGATGCCAACCGCACTTTCTGACTATTACTTTTAACGCTACCAATTCTACTTAAAAATGCTAGGGCTACTAGTATAAAGCTTAGATACTGTAGTGCGGTGACTGCCTGGTAGCCAAAGCTAAATTGATAGATAAGACTCCAAGACCCATTGCTAGACTGCACTAGAGTTACTGGGTAGGCTAGGTTTTCGGTGATAGAAAAGTATGTACCAAGACCTATAAACACTAGGTCTATGGCAATCACAACAAAGCCTAGAGCCTTATTTTTAGGCAAGATCAGCCTTACGGCTGCAAGCCACATAAAAAACAAGGCAACGAATTGTAAGATATCTGCCAATATCGTGGAGTAAGTGAGCAGCGTCGAATTATCAGAGATTAGAGGTGGGAGCCCATAGGTAATAAAGCAGAGGCTAAAAAACACTCCTACCATACCAAAGTACAGATCAAGAGTGCTTTTATTTTTTTTATATAAATATATACCCCTGACCGCAATAAATAACATAAGCGGTAGACCTAGGTACCAGTGAATGCCGTTGGTAGGAATATGCATAAATATTATTATAGCAATATTTTTGTGTATTCACTATTACCGCTTGTGCTATATTGGTAGTATGAAAAAAATTAAGCAAGCCAAGTCAGCGTCGAACAAAAAAGATAAATACAGTAGTCTTAGGTGGGCAATACTGGCCTTAATTTTACTAGCTGAATTTATAACCATCAAGAATGGGCTAATAGCATTGGTGGTCTATATTTTACCGACTATTTTTATTTTTATGCATGGTAGTAGATTTTTGGGTCGAAAAAATATTATTATATTCTTTGTCACAATATTTATAATCAGCTACATAACTGAATATCTTGGCGTGAGTACTGGAAAAATATTTGGTGACTACTACTATAATTTACTTAACAATGGCCCCTTGGTGGGTGGAGTTCCGCCACTCTTAATGCTTACATATTTTGCTATTACCTACTCTACTTACTGGGTAATGCGCATTATGCTAGGTGACTTTGGAGTGATTAAGGGTGCTAGAATTATATGGCTTAGTCTACTTGGCGGGCTAATAGCTACACTTACAGACCTTGCAGCAGACCCAGTTAATTCTACGGTAAACCAAGTATATATCTGGACAAGAGGTGGTATATTTTTTGGAGTCCCCTATCTTAATTTTATAGGTTGGCTGGCAGAAATAAGTGTATTTTTTGTAATAATATCTTGTATCTTTGCATACCTAACCAAATCACCAAAGCTAAAATATAGCCCAAGTAAGAACTTTCAGCTTCAAGCAGTTGCACTGTTCGCATTACCGGTGATACCAATCATTTTAAGACCCCTATGGGGCGAACAGCCTGCCGATATTAGAGCCGCAATGTCGCTAATAGCTCTCTTTGGGCTAGGCAGCATCATCTTGGCTACTACTCTAAAAATATTCTGGAAAGAAAAATAATATACCAGACAATTATTTAGCAGCAACCGTACTGTAAAAATCCTAATGGTATCTTGGGGGTTTTTTGCTTCAAAGAAACCAAATCGTTCTACCGGTAATTTCCTTGAGTAGCATTTTAACATGATACCAATTGTGAAGACATGGCATTAAGTACTTGCCAACTCGTGATGGCGAAGTTTTGATTTTTTTAGGTTATTTGATGGCAGCTACTAGTAGATAACTGGATTAGCAATTATCTAAAATCCAGTCAGCCTCCTTGTGAGGTTTATGTTCTTTAACATACCGCGCATCTTGTGGCAGATACTCTTCGTCCCAGATTTTCGTCCACTCTTCACTATCGCGCTCAATACCCCTGCGGCGCCTAATCGCTTCAGGAGAGTCAATCCATATCTTGTAGTCAAAGTAGTTTTTTAATTCTACTCCAAGAGTCCCTAAGCCCTCTACTAGCACATAACCCTTTGGTTTAATATCTACTTTTTTTCCATTAGCGGCCAGATAAGTTACTGCGTTGCCGTGGTTTAGAGGCTCAAGAACTTGCTGTTCTAATCTTTTGAATTCAAAATTACTATGTACTGAAATCTGTTCGGTGATTTTAATTCGTTTTTCTTTTGGTTTATAAAAATCATCAATATGTATTACTTGGCTATTTCCTAATGCAAGAGCTAGCTTTGATGCATAAGTACTCTTACCTGCACCACCGCAACCATCGATTGCTATGAGTAAAACTGTTTGAGGTTTTAAGCTAGTAATATCTTCTACTAGCTTATTAGGTATGTCATTCATACATCTATCATAACAAAAAAAGACCCTTCTAGGCCTTTTAAGCATACGTACTTTAGCAGTGCGTTGTGAATGTAAATAGGTTCCTTACGGTATAACTACTATTTGGCAACCTTAACGAAAGCATGCTCTCTCCAATAACCCGCTTCGGGGCCACCTTGCAATGTATCAGCCTGGTATGCTTCGCTTTGAATCTTGGCTGGAAATGCAGGTGCATTCTCGCCAGGAAAGATAGTTAATACAGTAGGGACGGCCGTTTCAGGATTCTTCTGGATAATAACAGTAACCTTGTCTGTAGAAGATACACCCAGTATCGCGTCTTCAGTAGTTGTAGCAATGAGAGCATCTGGTTCAAACTTACCATGCGGATTCTTAACGCTGCCGTCTGTATTGGTTGCGGTCTCAAACCTACCAGTTTCTGGATCTCGTACAGCTTCTGGGTACCAAGCACCTTTTACGCCGTCGACCTCTGCTGGTTCACCACCAGGTATTCTCATGCCGTGCTCGATACTAACACCCTCGAAGCCCTCAAGCTCTTGCAATGATTTTACACCAGTAAAACCGACACTTTCTCCCTCGATCAAAATAGTTAGCTCAGCCCTACCATACTGGTCGTACTGCAAAGATTCAGGCAGTAAACCTCTAACTGCCTCGATTACCGATTCTGGACTATCAAATTGCTCGCCGTCAAATTGACTACCTGCGTCCTCACCACCAGCATGAATACTTATATGACTCATTACTCCTGCAAAGTCTATGTTGTTCTTTTCGAAGGCTTCTCCTAGCTCAACAGACCCGTCACCGCGAGTACTTTTTTGCTCAATATATGTGCCCTTAGCATGTATTACTTCTGGGTTAGATCCATTTTCATTGGTAATATTCTTGAGATGTGCAGTTAGGTCTTCATTAAAATTGCCAGTTGGATTATCAAGTGGGTTATAAGTTGGTTCGTTACTCATATGCTTATTATATCACTAATATCTATTTTTTTGATATTTTAAACATTAGTGCACTGGCAGAGCCTTGTGGCTCAGATTAAAACTACTAGCTTTTGTTCTTTTCTTTCATAACTATATCATCTATCTCTATAATCAAAGATTTATTTGATAGAGAAGTTTCAGATATTGATATTAGTATACTCGTTATCATTACTAGTAGCGATAAACCAAGAACAATCTTGCCGGCATCTTGCATGTTTATAAAAATAAAAAACATTGATAAGCAGGCGAGAATAAGTGCAGTCATGGCTGATAGTAGCACATATTTCAAAAGTTCAATTCGTTTTTTTAGAATCTTTAGTTGTTCTAAAAGATTAGTATGAATGTATTTAGAATCGTAATCTTTTTTAAAGCTTCGTATAACACCTGCAAGTGACACATACCTATTTACATAACCGAGCATAAGTATGGCTAAAGCAGGAAAAAGTAGAGCAGGAGCTGTAAGATTGATTTCCATTCTTGGATTATATCAAAAATTTATCTTGAAGTCTTCTTTAGCGTATTCAAAGTAATCTTAGTTCATAGACTAGTGCATCATATGCTCGCCGCCCGTGCTATTTGCAGAGCCTGAACTGACTGAGTATCCCCATTGTTGCTGCCAGGCCTTCATTTGGTTAATTTCATTCGTCTGTGTAGCGATAATATCGTTTGCAAGGGTGCGTAATTCTGGGCGGTTGGATTTTTGTAATGCTAGATCGGCCATATCGATTGCACCTTGATGATGAACAATCATTTCAGCCAAAAATGCTTTATAAAAATCATCAATATGTATTACTTGGCTATTTCCTAATGCAAGAGCTAGCTTTGATGCATAAGTACTCTTACCTGCACCACCGCAACCATCGATTGCTATAAGTAGAACTGTTTGAGGTTCTAAACTAGAAATATCTTCTACTAGCTCATTAGGTATGTCATTCATATTGCTATCATAGCAAAAAAAAGACCCCTATGAGTCTTTTAAGCAGGTTTACTGCGCATGGCGTGCTGCTACATAATGCGTACTAAGTTAAAGCTTGTGTAGCACTACCTGCACTAACCTACTTTTTTGCCAGCGCCAAATATTTTGATAATTCATTTAAATACGCAGGTGTTATTTAAAAAAATCTACGTTTAGTACAATTTATGACAGCAATGTAAGAATATCTAAAATACTTATTTTCTACCATTCTTGAGTTTAATAACTAGAATAATTAAACCTAAGGCTAGTACTACAATGTTGGTTATCCAGACGGCTGGCAACTTCCCGGTTAAACCATATATCACCCAGAAGAATGCTCCGGCTGACAAAAACAAAAGTGTAACAAGTGATAAATCACGAGTTTGTTGAGTTTTAATAGTTTTGAAGGCTTGAGGTACATAAGTTAAAAGAGTCAACAGTCCTGCGGTAATTCCAATAATCTCCATTAAATAATCTTATCATAAATGATTGCTTAGTGGCTGAGAATAGATTGCCCTAAATTATATGTACTAAGTTATAGCTGGAGTAACACTGGTTGTGCTAAGCTATTTTTTTTGCAAAAGCTTGCTATTGTTTGGATAAATATTCCTTTACCCCAATTAGCCACCCGCCAGTAAAATAGTCTTCTGGCACAAATGAGCCTACATCTACCCATTTCATTTTGTCGTGGTGTTCGCCAAGCCTAATCTCTCCACCTAAAAATTCTGCTTCGTATCCTACAGCAAAGATACGGGCTTTTTCATGGTTCGAGTGCTCAATGCGCTCGACTCGAAAAAATTCGACCGGTTTACCTAACTTGTAAGTTGCTTTTGGGCCCAATTCTTCTTTAATCTTTCGCTCAATCACAGATTCTAGAGGGTTATCAAACTCATCGACTTTAATCCTCCCTCCAGGTAGATCCCAGGAGCCGAAAATATCGTGAGTAATAAGCAATTTGTTTTCGTAGCGCAAAAGCAATTTTACAGCAACAAAATATAAATCTTTTTGGTTGTTTTTTGTCATACTAATCTTATCTTTGGTTACTTGGCATTTTATATATTAGTGCATTGGCAGGGGTGGAGGGGATCGAACCCCCGACCTTCGGTTTTGGAGACCGACGCTCTAGCCAGCTGAGCTACACCCCTTTACTGTACTGCTAACTGCATAAAAATATTTGCAATTAAAAACTAATACTTTTGTATTTTATCAAAAAAACAACTACATTAACAGCTTAGTTAGCCTTAGCTATTAGAAGAATTTTTTACCAGACTATAGAGTGCTGTGTATATAATTAGCCCTGGTATAACACCGGTCAATATAATAAGTGCCACCACCCCAAGTCTAACCAGCACTGGGTCTGTTTTGTAGTACTTAGCCAGCCCAGCGCTCAAGCCAGTTAATTTTTTATCTTTAGACAGCTTTAGCTTTGCTGTTGACTTAGATTTTTTAGTGGTCTTAGCCATTATAAAAAACTAGCCTTTGCAACTAAACTAAATACCAAACCCAAAAAAGTTAGCTTCAAGCCAGCGCCACTCACAGATAAGCCAAGGCAAATAGATCTATGCTGCGTAGAGTCTGCAGTAAAATAGTCTGACAAAAGTCTAGGTGGATCACTCTGGGGTGTTATTTGGGCCAATGAATCGATTTTTTGCCACATATAAATAATTTCTTTCTAACATAAATTTTTAAAAAATATAGGTTAAGTTCTTGATCTAGATGGAGCCGCCCGCGAGGATTGAACTCGCGACCTCTTCCTTACCATGGAAGCGCTCTACCACTGAGCTAGGGCGGCAAAGTAAATAGCGCTAGCTACGGTGCAGTATTGGCTTGCTTTTGCCAGCACCGCTACTTTTGTTATGTCTTTTATAATTAAGCTAATAAGCGAAGTGGCTTCTTGCATATCAGATTTTGAAATAATACTGGAGCCGATGAAGGGACTCGAACCCATAACCTGCTGTTTACAAAACAGCTGCTCTGCCAATTGAGCTACATCGGCTTGGTGCCGGGTGAGGGATTCGAACCCCCGAAGGCATAAGCCGTCAGATTTACAGTCTGATGCGTTTAACCACTTCGCTAACCCGGCATAAATTTTAAAAAGACAGCTTACAGCTTACCATTTTATCTGACCTTTTTCAATTGCGTAGCGGGCTGTAGTGCTAATTTGGCACGATGATTGTTTGGGTCGACTTTTAATACTCTTCTAAACATGATTCTGGCAGACTTTTCGTCTTTCTCATGTATGAAAGCTTCTGCCAATAACTGCATTATTTCGGTGTTATTGGGGTCTAATGCATGAGCTTTCTTAAGGGCCGCGAGTTGCAAGTCAAATTTGTCCATAATTCTGTATATTCTGGCTAAACTCACTAGTCTATTTACGTGCATTTCCATAGCCAGAGACTTCTCTAGTGACTCTGCCGAATGCTTAAAGTCTCTTGTCTTGAAATACATCATGGATAAGTTGTGGTAGCTGGCTGCATTAGGGTAGGTATCTGCTACTATCTTAAAACACTCAATTGCGTCTTCATTTTTACCAAGGTGAGAGTAAACAAAGCCCAAGCGACTGTAGGCTAGGCTGTTTTTATGGTCTACCTTCAAAACTTTCAAGTAGGCTTTTTCAGCGGCTAGGTAGTTTTTTTCAGCATAATACCGGCCAGCTGTGTCGAGCAGTGTGTCTAGCGCCACGTCTTGGCTTGGCGGGGCTGATGATAGATTTGAAATCAAGCCGTCAATCAAGCCGTTGCGCTTAGATACAGTGGCCAAGACTGCCACCACAAATATTACCAAAATAAATATAACTTCTATCAACATATTAGTTTACCGCCATCTGTAACGCTAAGCTCTCAATAACAGTTCTGGTACTAACGTTAGCAGTAATTTGCGACTGAGCTTGCATTATAACCTCTAGTTTATTAATATTTTCTTCAAGAACTAGTATAGTTGATTGTTGTTTTGTTGCATAGAGCAGCTCTGTCAAGAACTCACTTCCCTGTTTCTGTTCATTAATCTCCTTCGCCACTAAATAACCTTGGGTTATCGTACCAGACAAAAGATCTTGTGCGCTTTTTTGTAGTGACATTGCGCGGCTATGTTTCTCGCTGTCTAAAAAGCTAGTAGCAAGTTCTGGCAGCCCATGAGCTAAATCGACTAAATCACTAGCCATCTCTGTATCTAGGCCGTGATTAGACTGCAAAAACTGCGTAACAGATTCTTTTTTGGGTAAAGAAAAATAAACTAGCTGACTCCTAGAACGAATTGTAGGTAGTACCGCACTAGCTGAGTCTGCTATAAGAAAAAAGCTAGTTTGTGGTGGGCTGTCTTCTAGATTTTTTAGCAGCGCATTAGCCCCATCTAAAGATATTTTATCTATTCCATCAACTATAACTATTTTTTGCATTTTGTCGCTAACACTAGTTTTCCAGATGCGTTCTGAAATATCTCTGACTTGGCTTATTGAAATAAGCTTCTTTCCTTCTTTTGGGTGAATGCAGATGAGATTTGGGTGAGCAAGCTCTGATATATCGGTATAAGCTAGGCCAAGTAGCTCACAGGCAATAGAGGTTGCTGATCGTAATTTACCAAGGCCCTTTGAGCCGTAGAGCAGATAGACCTGGCCAGGGCTATCTTTAATTTTCTCAAGCTTTTCTTGCACTTGACTAGAATATGGAAAATCCACTAGAGACCCCCTAAGAATACCTTTAGGTCTTTGGCTAGTGGTGCCTTAAAGGTCATTTTTTTATCTTTGGCTACTTCTAGGGAAAGTAGGCTGGCGTGCAAAAACTGCCTATCCAGGCCTGCCGGCAGTATCTGCTTACCATATAGTCTGTCGCCCGCTATAGGGTTGCCTATGTGTGCAAAATGAGCTCTTATCTGATGGGTTCTGCCTGTAAGCAGCTCAACTTCAATCAGGCTATAGCCTGGGTACTCAGCGACGAGCTTATATTCGCTAACGGCCATCTTACCACTACTACTAACCATCATTTTTTCTGGGTTCTTCTTGCTGCGCTCTAAAGGTAGCTCAATGCGTGCGGTTTCTCTATCTAGATGACCCAAAACCAAGGCAGTATATATTTTTTTAACTTTTCTATCTTTGAACTGAGCCTGAAGAAAGTCTTTTGTAGCTTCGTTGCGAGCCAGTATCATAACGCCGCTGGTATCTTTGTCGAGTCGGTGGACAATACCTGGTCTCAATAGATCTGAATCTACTATTTTATCTAAAAAAGCCCCGGCTACTGATGGCTGAGATAGCTTGGCCGTAGGGTGAGCAACAAGACCGGCTGGCTTGTTGATAACAATAACGTTACTATCCTCAAAAATTATTTCAGGCTGTGAAGCTGGGGCTATGAGTGAGTTGGTTTCAAGCAAAGGAAATTCACCGCCTATTTTAGCTTCAAATTTTATTTTATCAGATGATTTTGCCAACTTGCCATCTATTTTTACAAGCCCTAGTTTGAGCTGTTTTGACCATTGTGAGCGACTAAAATCACCATACTTTTCAGTCAGTACAGCATCTAAGCGCCTCCCCGTCTGCAGTTCATCTGCAGTAAAACTAAATGATTTCATAATAATATTTTTAGATTTAAATATGCCGACCAAGCGAGTCAAGCTGCTCTCGAGTACCCATCATAATCATCTTATCGCCGGCGTAGATTATTTCTTGACCGCTAGGATTGACCTTACTGGTGCCGTCTAGGCTATTTAAAGCCAAGACTGTACTGCCAGACGCAGATGCCTGCAAAAAATGTCCTAGTTTGCTACCAACTAGCTTTGATCCTTTTACTACAACCATTTCCTCCACCTGTAAATCAGCGCTGGCCTTATTGCTTAGAACGTCTATAAAATCTACTACGTTAGGGCGAATTAGCATTGTTGCCATGTGGAATCCGCCAATTTGATTTGGCATGGCAACTTTGTCTGCACCGGCTTTTTCTATTCTACTAATATTTTCCTCATGATTTGCACGGGCGACAATATATAGCGCTGGGTTAATCTGTCTAGCTGTAAGGGTCACGAATAAATTACTCGAGTCATGGCTTAAGGCCGCAACTAAGCCCCTGGCTTTGTCGAGCTTTGCCCGCATCAATACCTCTTCTTTGGTACTGTCTCCCACTATGGCGGTATAGCCTTTGGCTATTGCGGCCTTTACTAACTCTTCGTTTCTATCTATACCTACAAACTTAACCCCTTCTGTGGCTAATTCTTTGGCTATGTGACTGCCCACTCGGCCGAGCCCGCAGACAATATAGTGATCGTTGATGTTTACTAGTTTTGCTTTCATCTTATTTCTTTTTAATCCATCTCCTAAGTTAATCATATAGTCTGCGAGCGTTTTGAGCAAATAGGCAATAACCAGTAAGCTTGCGACAATTAGAACGATTATAGTTATTCTAGCAATCCAATTTTCCATATGGAAGTTGTCATGATGAGACAGAGTAATGTATATCGTTCGGTACAAGCCCTCTGGCAGGCTTATAGACTCAGATATGCTAAATACCACCGTTGCGGCCACAACAATTGCCAAACTACCTGCTGCAAGTTTAAGAAAGGTTTTACGGCTTGGTGACATAAGTACTATTATAGCAAAAAGACCCATCTTAGTGGGCCTTTTTGCTTCTAGACAATGTATTTTCTAAACAATACATTGCCAGCTGAGATACAAGACTAACGTTTTGAGAACTGTGGAGCCTTGCGGGCCTTCTTAAGGCCTGGCTTCTTACGTTCTTTTACGCGAGCATCACGAGTCAAAAAACCTTCTTTTCTTAAGCTGACCCGGTATTCTTCATTCATGCCGAGTAGAGCTCTTGCGATTCCTAGTCTAATTGCATCGGCCTGGCCTGTTAGTCCACCACCTTCAACACGGGCGTTGATATCAACTGTCTTGTCTTTAGCAAGAAGTACAAGCGGTGCACGTAGAGTCTGCTCAAATACATCGCTCCCAAAATACTCTAGGGGTGTTTTGTCATTTACTTTTATAACGCCCTTACCGTTGGTTAAACGAATTGTAGCAACTGATCGCTTGCGGCGACCAACACCAGGATAGTAATGATCTTTCTTAGAAACTTTTTTTGGAGCTACTGTTTCAGCCATTATTTTGCCTCCTTAGTAATTAATTGCGGGTTTTGTGGAGCATGAGGGTGCTCTGCAGTGGCGTAAACTTTAAGATTTTTTAGCATTAGAGCTTGCAGCTTATTCTTGGGCAACATTCCTGTTACAGCATGAATAATAACTTCATTTGGGTCTTTTACAAGCTGGTCTTTTAGGCTTATTTCTCTAATTCCACCTGGATATCCAGTGTGATGATAATAAATCTTATCGGTTAGCTTTTGGCCGGTAACAACCACCTTGGCAGAATTGATAACTACTACTACATCGCCGCCAACAACGTGAGGGCTATAGCTTGGCTTGTCTTTACCAGTTAATAGACGAGCTATTTGAGTAGCCATACGGCCCAGTGTCTGGCCTTGGGCATCTATAATATGCCAGTTGGTCACAACGTCTGCGGGTTTTAAACTAAAGGTCTTCATCTATTTTTTCTCCTTCTTGTTTTTAACACCAGTAATCTTAGTGGTTACTTTTTCAGTTGAAGCTGATTTGGCGGCTTTTTTAGTGGTCTTGGCTTTCTTAAGGGCAACTTTAGTAGGTTTTTTAGTGTCGCCTTTTCTTTCTAATGCCTGGTAATCATCGTCTAAAATTAGCTCAATAACAGCCATGGGTGCACCATCGCCAAGTCTAGTTCCGGTTTTGATTATTCTAGTGTAGCCACCATTGCGAGACTTGAAGCCATTTACAAGATCATAGTTAAGCTTCTGGGCAGCTACAGGGTTGATAGTTTCAGCCATAATAGCTCGATAACCAGAAAGTGTCTGCAGTTTTGCTCGAGTAACTTGGCGCTCAAAATATGGTGCAAGTTCTTTTGCTTTTGATTCAGTGGTTTCAATTCTTTCATAAAGAATTATGCTATCTAAAAGCCCACGCAAAAGCGCCCGGCGAGGACCAGCAGCACGTGAGAGTTTACGACCAGCGTAAGCGTGACGATGCATAAAGCTTACTCCTCTTCTCCTTCAGAGCCTGCACTGTTAACACCTAGTTCATCTAGTTTCTCTAGAACTTCTTCGTAGGCTTTTTGACCAAATCCCTTAAGCTCTTTTAGTTCTGTTGGCTTTAGTTCCATTATTTCCTTAATAGTCTTGATGTCATTGTTCATTAGAGCGTTTGTTGTTCTTGGGCTGAAGTTTACTTCGTCGATTGAAATCTGGGCCATATCAGCTTCTTGTTTCTCTGCTGCAGTCACAATACCACCAGAACCTACGCTAACTACATCGTGGCCAGCTAAAACCTGGAAGTGACCAACTAGAATCTCTGCAGACTGACTTACTGCATCACTGGCAGAAACTGTTCCATCTGTCTCAACTTCTAAGATAAGCTTGTCTAGGTCTGTCATTTGACCAACACGAGTGTTTTCTACGCTGTACCGAACTCTTTTTACTGGAGTATAGATTGCGTCGATTGCTATCATGCCTACTGGTAGTCTCTCACTAGCGCCACTCTCAACCGCAACATAGCCACGACCTTGTTCGATATGAAGTTCCATCTCGATTTTACTCTTAGAATTGTCTAGGCTTGCGATAACAAGCTCTGGATTGGCCACTTCTACGCCAGAAACAGTCTTGATGTCTCCTGCCAAAACGTCACCTTTGCCAGTTTTCTTAAGTGTAACTGTTACTGCTTCTTGGTGGTTGTTAGCAAATCGAACTTGCTTTAGATTTAGAATTATTTCAATAACATCTTCACGAACACCAGGTACTGCTGAAAACTCATGGCTTACGCCTTCTATTTTAACACCAGTGATGGCACTACCAGCTAAGCTAGATAGTAAAACTCGTCTCATGGCGTTTCCAAGAGTCATTCCGTAGCCAGGGTAAAGCGGCTCTACTTCAAAAGTCGAGCTGTTTCCTTCACTATGTATTTCTTTTAATTCTGGTAAGTTGATGTCGTATAACACTTTGTAACTCCTTTGTTATTTATTAGCGTGAATAATATTCAATAATCAATTGTTCGTCGATTTCTTCTGTTAACTCTTCTCGAGTTGGTTGCCCGGTGACTTGGGCGGTCATTTTGCTGGGGTCGAAGCTTAACCAGCTCGCCGAAATGGTGTTGGCCTTAATGGTTTCGCTAACTGCCTTAAAGTACTCATTCTTTTGGCTACTAGCCTTTATTGTTATCACGTCTCCCTGCTTGACCTGGATAGATGGGATATCTACTTTTTTGCCATTTAGCGAGATGTGAGCGTGAGTAACAAGCTGACGAGCTGACTGACGAGAAGGTGCTAGACCAAGTCTATAAACAGTATTGTCTAGACGAGTCTCTAGAAGTCTTAGAAGGGTCTGGCCGCTAACGCCGCTTTGGCGCTCTGCTTCTCTTACGTAGTTTTTGAACTGACGCTCTAGAATACCATACATGCGTTTAACTTTTTGTTTTTCACGCAACTGCAGTGAATAATCACTTGGCTTGCTACGACGACCTTGGCCGTGCTGGCCTGGTCCGTAAGCTTTCTTTGCCATAACCTTTGCAGCTTTTGGGTGGAGCTCTACGCCTTCACGACGTGATAGCTTAACTATTGGGGTGAGATTACGAGCCATAACTAAATTCTCCGTGCCTTTCTTGGTCTACAGCCATTATGTGGAATGCCTGTTATATCTTTTATGCTATTTATTGAAACGCCAGAAGCCATCAAAGCTCTTACTGCTGACTCACGTCCTGATCCAATACCTTTGATAATAACGTCTACTTTTGTAAGACCCAGGTCTTTAGCCTGCTCTATGGCTTTTTCAGCTGCTATTTGGGCTGCATAAGGGGTGCTTTTACGGCTACCCTTAAAGCCAGCTGAGCCAGAAGACTTCCATGTCACAACATTTCCACCGTCGTCAGTGATACTGACTATAGTGTTGTTGAAAGTAGCCTGAACGTGCACTGTACCCTTAGGTAAGCTGCGCTTTGTTTTTTTTCGTCTGGTTTTTGATGCTGTTGCCATGATTTTAATCTACCTAGTTATTATTGTTTAAGTTTTCGCTGCTGATTTCTTACGGCCAGAGCCTACAGTGACTCTTTTGCCTCGCTTGGTTCGTGCGTTTGTCTTGGTGCGCTGACCACGAGATGGTAGAGCTGCACTATGACGTAAACCGCGATATGCCTTGATGTCTTTTAGTCGCTTGATGTTTCCGCTTACTTCACGGGCAAGATCGGCTTCAACTTTAAGATTTTTGTCTACATACTCACGAATCTTCAGTAGGTCGTCTTCTGAGAGGTCTTTAACTCTAGTGTCTGGATTGATTTTGACAGCTTCTAGAGTCTTCTTGCTCGTAACTATACCAATACCATAGACGTAGGTTAGGGCTACTTCTACGCGCTTTTCATTAGGAATGTTTGTGCCAGCTATACGTGCCATATTTATCCTTGCCTCTGCTTGTGTTTAGGATTTTCACAAATAACCGCTACTCTACCGCGGCGACGAATGATCTTGCACTTAACGCACATTTTTTTAACTCCAGCTCGTACTTTCATAATTTGTTACTTGTGCCTATAGGTTATTCTACCCTTGTTCAAATCGTACGGTGTCATCTCGACCGTAACCCTATCACCGGGTAGTATCTTAATATAATGCATTCGCATTTTGCCAGAAATATGGGCCAGTATTTCGTGACCATTTTCTAACTGCACTTTAAAGTTGGCATTTGGTAATGCTTCCTTAATAGTGCCTTCGACTTCAATTACTTCCTTTGTTGTTGTCATGAGAAATGCGTATCAGGTTAGTATTATAGACGTTCTTGGTTAGCTTGTAAAGACTTTTTTTGAAGATTTATCATTTTTATTGGCTTATTAATACTTTTCATAAGTTGCCATCAATGCCCTAGATTCAATTTGTTTTAGCGTCTCAAGTATTACCGAAACAATAATTAGCAGCCCGGTACCGCCAATACTCAAAATACTGTTCGATGACTTAAATATTGTCTCGATAATAAATGGAAATACCGCCAGTAGGCCAAGAGCAATTGCACCAAAAAGAGTCAGTCGAGTAATTATTTTTTTAAGATACCGGCTAGTTTCTTTACCGGGCCTAATACCTGGAATAAAACCGCCTTGTTTTTGAAGATTTTCAGCAATTTCATCTGGCTTGAATACTATTGATGTATAGAAGTACGTAAAAGCTACTACCAGAATAAAATAAGTCAGCGTGTAGATTGGTTTTTTGGGCTGAAAAGTAGCCTGGAGCCAAGTTGCGCTACTGGATAGCCAAGAAGACTTAGCGTTTGTAAACAGCTGGCCTAAAAAAGCTGGTAGAGATAAAAAAGCCAGAGCAAATATTATTGGAATCACGCCAGCTGTTATCAGCCTGATAGGCAAGTGACTATCTACCCCACCATAGCGTGAATCACCAGCTATTCTGCGAGCATAGGAGATGGGTATATTACGCTGACCTTCATTTAGCATAACTATAAATAGCACTACGCCAATGGCTATAATTCCGAAAAATATTAGAGTGAAAACCTTGGCAGTATCAGCTTGAGCAAGACTGACTTGTTGGGCTATCTGGGTAGGTAGGTGCGATACTATGCCGGCCAAAATAAGTATAGATATACCATTACCGATACCCCTGTCTGTGATGATCTCACCTAGCCACATAAGTAGCATTGAGCCGCCCGTGATAGCTGAAATCATAAGTATCCACTGGTAGACATTGGGGTTACCAATCAGATCGACGCCAGATATCTGAGTAGACAGAGTTCGGGCCAGGGTAATCATGGCCACAGACTGTACAATTGCTAGTGGCAG
>Ga0209596_1000974_pt1 | contig 25375 bp, 21 predicted proteins | sample M_130807_MF_Meta_FD_187314 | JGI IMG/M metagenome (GOLD analysis project Ga0209596, IMG submission 187314) | Freshwater microbial communities from Lake Montjoie, Canada to study carbon cycling - M_130807_MF_MetaG (SPAdes) (version 2) | ecosystem: Environmental > Aquatic > Freshwater > Lake... | reverse complement strand
CAGAAATTGGAAAAGGCAAATGTTTAGAAGACAACTTGTTTACAACGATTGCTCTGAAGAAAAATTCATAATCTGCAACCATCGTATAGGCCTCATTATAATTGCCAATTTTTTCAAAAACAGCTCTTTTTATGAAAGAAACAGGGTGCCAGATGGTATCACGATACATATGAGATAACGAGATTTTTTCTGGCATTTGCTCCAAAGTTATTTTCCCATTGTTCCAATCCACTTTCATATCACCAAATAAAATATCTTCTGTAAAATTAAACGAGAACACTTTTTTCAAAACAGAATCATTCACTAAATAATCACCGGAATTAAGGAACAAACAATACTCTCCACTAGCATTTTTGAGCCCTTTATTTTGAGCATTATAGATTCCGTTATCGATTTCAGATACCCAGAATTTTATTTTGTCCGAATACTTTTTTATTTCATCAACACTACCATCAGTGGAACCGCCATCAATAACTATAAACTCGAAATCTTTAAAACTTTGAGAAATAACAGACTGTATGGTTTTTTCAAGACCAATACAATCATTATAATTGATCGTTATAATAGATAATTTAGGCATTTACATTATGTATTTGGGAATACAGATCCATAAATTGTTTTACTATTCTTTTTTTACCAAGCTGTTGAAATGCATTTTTGCTAATATTCAGTCTCTCAAATTTAGATTGATTATTCAAAACAAAATCAATGGCATCATGAAGTTTATCAACATTAAAGGGTTCCACTAATACCCCATTATCATCGTTCACCAATTCTGGAATACCACCTACATTAAAAGCAACAACAGGAGTTCCGCACATTAATGATTCGCAAATCGTGTTTGGAAAATTCTCTGCAATAGAAGGTAAAACGAATACATCAGCGGAAGCATATAATTCGGCCATTGTATTTTCATCATTCACATATCCCATTTTTTTATGTTGAAGATCAAAAATAATCAGGTCAGAAGAAGAACCAACTGAGCAAACAAGTATAGAATCATCGTTAATAAAACGTTTTAAAGCATCCATTAGAAAATGAATGCCTTTTCTTTTATCTGAAACATTATGCGCAACAAACAACACCATTTTTTTTTCAAGTGGAATATTTAATTTTAGACGCGCCTCTTCTTTTGATCTGAATTTAAATACCTGATCGTCTGCCAAATTATGAATTGTATAATGCCTAAATCGTTTAAATAAACTACTTTTCTGCGAAAGAGATGTAAGCCATTGGGATGGAGCTGTGATTTTCAACTGCTCCGTTTTAATCCTATTTAGTGAAGCCTTTTTGAAATCTAGAAGGATTTCCGAAAAATTTTCATCAATAGTGTTTTTCAGCTGAGGACAATGACTACAAGATGTTTCAAACTTCAAACAACCATCAGCATGGTGACAACCACCAGTAAAAGGGTTCATATCATGCAGCGTCCAAACGACTTTCTTATTACAATTATTAAAGAAACTCTTGTAATCAAGAAATCCGTCGCTCACCCAATGTAAATGAATAATATCAGCATTTTTAACCAAAGGATGTTTAAAAATCGAAACAGAAGAAAATGGAAAGCTGAAATGTTCAAATCCCTTTGGTCTGTTTTTTAAATATTTTTTCGAATATCTTTCAGAAAGAGAAGAATATAGATTCAGTCTTTTTAAAACTTTAAAAAACAAAACCTCAACGTCAACAAATAGCGGAAAAATATAATCTCTTTCATCGAACAAATATTGTTCTTTTATGGTTGAAGGAAACTGATAAAGTGATAATAGCTTCGAATCAATCCCAGAAGAAAGTAGCTCTTCATGCAAGCGCAATGCCGCAATTCCTGCTCCACCTTTATTGCTCGTTGTGATATGAATAACTTTCATCTATTAAAAAAAGGATTGCATTTGTTTCTCAAATTCTCCTGAATTCCAATCACGAACTAGAAATCGAGTAAAAGAATACTGATCTGTATTTTTATGCACCAAATAGGGAATATTTGCTGCTACTAATTGGAAATTCATTTTCTTCATGATATCCAATGTATCTGCATTAAAATCTTTAATGGTACCAAACGGATATGAAAAATGAGTGATCTTCTTATTCAAATGTTGTTCTAGTATGTTTTTAGACGTCTCAATTTCTTTCAATTGCTCTTCATAAGTCAATGCCCCCAATGAAGGATGCAAATGTGTGTGTGCTCCTATTACAGCTGCATTAGAAAGATCCATTTTCTTTAACTCCTCATAGGTCATCGCCCTGTGGGAAGCTCTTCCTTGAGAAGAATTAAAGATCCGACCTAATTCATTAATTTTTTCCTCCCTCAAGGAAGAATTCATCACTCTCAAAGCTGGTAACAATTGTTCGTATAATTCAAAACGTTTAGTATTATCTAAACCGGATAAATTGTATTCTACACCATTAAGAACATATTTTTCTTCTTCTGTTTTATGAACTGATAACAAAACAATACGCTCTATGGCATCCCACCAGAATTCAACATCTGTATTCAACGTCCCCGTTGCGATGTAAAAAAGAGCTTGAGCAGTGTGTTTCTCAAGAATCGGCAATGCTTCCAGGTAATTATCTGCATAACCATCATCAAAGGTGATGAGAACAGATTTTTTAGGGAATTTTTTTTTATTCTCTAAGTAATATTGAAATTCTTTAATGGTTAATAGGTGATAGTTGTTTTTAAGATGCTCTAGATGGGCATTAAAATTAGCAGGAGTAACGGAAAGTTGCTGAGGGTCTGTTTGGGATTGTGTTACTCTATGGTAAAGCAAAACGGCACAGCTTCCATAAAACACTTTCTGGTATTTTTTCTGTGCGAAGGATACAACTTTTTTTATTTTACCCTTTATAGTGCTCATTTATAGCATGAATATCTAATTGAACATCCATTCCATTCGAAAATTGTTGTTCTACAAATGGTTGTTGAAGTGTTTCTCCAATTGAATGAATATAATACCTGAAACCATTATCTGTTAACATTTTCAATAATACATCTAATTGCTGCTTGCTGCTGATCCAGGAATGATATTCAAGAAATAAATACTTGACTTTTTTTAGTTCAGTTTCACAATCTACCAACACTTCCAATTCTGCGCCTTCAATATCAACTTTAAGCAAATCAATTTTTTGTTCTTTTTGAAGTAATTCTTTCAAACGAATACTGGGAAGAGTAATTTTATTCCCTTGGTAAAAGACAGAACCGCCATCAGCACCTTCACTGCCGAAAGAAACCCCATCGTTGTTATTCCAAACAGCTTTATTAACAAGTTCAACACCACTTATGCGGTTATTTTCCATATTTTTTTTTAAACAGCTAAATACTTTTGGATCAGGTTCAAAAGCTTTTATGATCGCTTTTGGATACAACATTTTATAGTACAAAATAGAAACACCAACATTTGCACCGCAATCATAAATAACTGGCTTTTGCGTATCCGCAATAAAATTCATTCGTCCATCATCAAAAAACTCCTTAAGCTGCCAAGCTACTGAAACGAAGTCTGTAACTTTCAACTTCATTCCTCTGAAAGAAAATTCATGCTCTTTGAAACGACCATATTCATTCGCCTGAGCCACTAATTTCTCAGTATCAGTTTTAGGACGGGATAGAATTTTTTTTATTATTGCTCTTACCATTTGCTATTTCTTTTTGAATAAACTTTCAAAATCAACCAATGGAAATACATCTAACATACCACCTTCTGTAGCATTCATAATTGTAACACCCTTTTGATCAGCGTATTTTTTTAGTTGTATATAATTCAAAAAAAGTTTTGACAAGGACTGAAGTTGATATTGCACTGTTATACCTTCTACCTCACGATGTCCTTTATAAATAATGCTTGTATGGTGATCATAGAAATGAGTTGGTTTACTGTCAAACATTCTTAACAACCAATCGTGATCGAATCCAACTAAAACAATTTCTTTGAATCCCATGTATATTGCATTCTGAATAGCCATTGCTCCAACACCTTGACTTGCATACATATTTTTGGAAGCATCAATACCTTCTTCTAAAATAACATCGTAGTTATTTTCGTAACGAATGAATTTTACACCAGACGTTATCAATAGATTATTTTTAGACAAATAATTATAATCGCAAATATTAATGATGGGAGTTGAAATACCGGCTATTCTTTTTTCATAATCCTGGTACCATAAAATCTGTTTTTCTGTAGGCACATTATGTATTCCGAAACCGGAAAAAATTACATATTTGGGCTTGATCTCATTATAATCAGGGTGAAGAAAAAACTCATTCAACCCCATAGAAATATCATTTTTAAGCAACTTTAGGTTTTGCGCTTTTATAGAACTACCTGTACCAACTATAAAACAACGCTTTCCGCTATGAATATTCTTTAAAGACTCGTTCTTACGCAGTATATTCAACAACGGTTCAGAAACAAGGTTTCCACTGCTGTCTAATTTTGAATAAACAACTTCTTTATTTTTGGGTTTTAATAATTTGAAAACAATTGGCGGAACAAAATCCGAAAGTCGTAATTTCATTTACTTTTTATAAAACAATTAACTATTATCCCATTTCAATAATTGACTGGTAAAAGCTTTTCGTTGATGGCCTCTTTCGGTAATGCTATCAACCACTGTAAACCTTAAAATATCACCGGGTGTTTCAACTAAAAAATTATCAGAATAACTGGATGCCAAAGAAAGGTAAAGAAGATAGTCGCCAACCGCCAATACATTTGCATTAATTTTTACCTCGTATTCATTAACACCTTCTTTCATCGAATCGAATATATTCGGTAAAAAATCCATCGTATCACTTTCAATCAAAAGATCTTCCTGATTGTTTTTCACAGCGATGTAGGCATATAAATTAGGTACCTTACGAGCACAAAGGATTGTGAATTTTATAGTAATATTTTCAGTGATCTCAAATTGATCTTGTGTGTTGCCCATCGAATCAAACATTTCTGCTTTCAACAATTTTACATCACTTTCATTTTTATTTATAGCAGAATAAACACCAGATAATCTTCCTGCATCTTTTGAATTTAAATATTCGTCCATTACAACATCAACACTACCTTGCATGTGAACGGTTCCTTTATTCAGCAGAATCGCTTTATCGCATAGGTTTCTGACTGCAGCCATATTGTGGCTCACAAACAAAACTGTCCTGCCTTCACTTGAAACATCCTTCATCTTACCAAGGCACTTCTTTTGAAATTCAGCATCACCAACAGCAAGTACCTCGTCCACAATTAATATTTCAGGATCTAAATGTGCAGCAACGGCAAATGCCAATCTTACATACATACCAGATGAATATCTTTTAACAGGAGTATCCAAAAACTTTTCAACTTCAGAAAAAGCAACAATTTCATCAAACTTATTTTTGATCTCTGACTTGCTCATCCCTAGAATAGAACCATTCAGGTAAATATTTTCTCGGCCACTTAATTCAGGATGAAAACCGGTACCTACTTCTAATAAGCTAGCCACGCGTCCATCAATTGTTATTCTTCCTTTTGTTGGAGTAACAATTCTGCTTAGTACTTTTAATAAAGTAGACTTCCCGGCACCGTTTCTTCCAATTATTCCAACACGCTCACCTTGTTTTACTTCAAAGGAAACATCATTCAATGCCCAGAATTCTTCAGATGTCTGTTTCTGGTTTGAAGCGTTACTTGAACTGAATATTGATTTGGCCTTATTCGTTAACACATCACGTAATGCCGTATATCGTTCAGCATTCTGATGTTTCAGAATATAGCTTTTGCTAATATGCTCAACTTTTATGATTGTGTTACTCATCCTTTAATTACAATTATATTACATCAGCAAATGATTTCTCCATTTTACGGAAATACCAAACTCCTATAAATAAAAACAAAATACTGATCCCTATCGAAACGAAAAAGCCTGTTGAATACAAAGGTGTTGTTCCGCCTAAAATGCACCAACGAAAACCATCGATCACTCCCACCATTGGGTTGCAAGAATAAATATATTTTACTAGTTCAGGTATCCTTGTGTTACCATATATCTCGCTGCTGCTAAAAGCAATAGGAGAAACATATAATCCAAACTGAACAATAAATGGAATTAAATATCTGAAATCGCGGTATTTCACGTTCAATGCTGCAATATATAAACCGACTCCAGTAGATGTTATCAATGCTAATAACAAAAATAAAGGCAATGCCAATATTTTAATGTCAGGTGCAAATTTACAGATGAACATCAACCCAATGAGAATGATGAATGAAACAAAAAAATCAATCAAGCAAACGATCACAGTACTAGCTGGAACTATTAAACGAGGGAAATAAACCTTAGTAAGTAAATTTGAATTCGAGATCAAAGAATTGCTTGTTTCAGTAAATGACGAAGCAAAAAATTGCCATGGTAAAGTGGCGGCCGCAACAAAAATCAAACGTGGAACACCTTCAGGAATTTTAGACTTAAAAAGCCATCCAAAAAAAGCCATGACAAAGATCGTAAGCAACGGACGAATGACACTCCAAAGAATTCCAATTGCAGTTTGTTTGTATCTCACCAAAATATCACGCCATGCCAAAAAGTAGAAAAGCCCCCGGTAATTCCAGAGGTCTTTCCAATAATTACTGTTTTCAGTACCGGGTTCTATTATAATTCGGTGTTTACTCATTCTTTGTTATTAGTATTTATAATTGCCCCGTCATCGTTTCTAAATGCTGACGACAATAGACTTTTAACCTACTTCGCGAAATTAACAGCTCTTGTTTCACGGATCACTGTTACCTTCACTTGTCCAGGATACGTCATTTCTGTTTGAATACGCTGAGAGATATCAAATGATAATGTCTCCGCATCTTTATCAGTCACTTTATCACTCGAAACCAATACACGTAATTCACGACCTGCTTGGATCGCATATGTTTTGTCAACTCCCGGATAAGATAAAGCTAATGCTTCCAGATCCTTTAAACGTTTGATGTACTGTTCAACCACTTCACGTCTTGCACCAGGGCGTGCACCACTGATAGCATCGCACACCTGAACAATAGGAGATAATAGTGTTGTCATCTCTATTTCATCATGATGCGCACCGATTGCATTACAAACTTCCGGTTTCTCCTTATATTTTTCTGCTAACTGCATTCCCAAAATAGCATGCGGTACTTCAGGGGAGTCATCCGGCACTTTTCCAATATCATGCAGCAAGCCCGCACGTTTAGCCATCTTCACATTCAAGCCAAGTTCTGCAGCCATTGTAGCACACAGGTTGGCAACTTCACGGGAGTGTTGTAACAAATTCTGACCATAAGATGAACGGTATTTCATTCGTCCAACCATACGGATCAATTCAGGATGCAAGCCATGAATACCTAAGTCGATAGCAGTACGTTTTCCTATTTCGATGATTTCTTCTTCTATTTGCTTTTTCACCTTCTCTACCACTTCTTCAATACGCGCAGGGTGAATACGACCATCTGTTACCAATTGATGTAAAGATAATCGAGCAATCTCTCTTCTTACTGGGTCAAAACCTGACAGAATAATTGCTTCAGGAGTATCATCCACAATAATTTCAATTCCTGTAGCAGCTTCTAATGCACGTATGTTACGGCCTTCACGCCCGATGATACGTCCCTTTATCTCATCATTTTCAATATTGAAAACAGAAACGGAGTTTTCAATTGCATGCTCCGTAGCAACACGCTGAATGGTTTGAATAACTACTTTTTTTGCTTCCATACTTGCAGAAATTTTTGATTCTTCTACAATGTCCTTGATGTGAGACATAGCCTGAGTTCTCGCTTCTGCTTTTAGTGATTCTACCAATTGTGCCTTAGCATCCTCAGCTTTCATTCCGCTCAATGTTTCCAACTGTTCAACTTGTCTGCGGTGAAATTTATCTACTTCAGCTTGTTTTGAATTAACCAATTCCAATTGATGCGTTAAATTCTGACGCAACGCATCCAGCTCTGTATCTTTACGCTGAACATGTTCTTGCTTTTGAGAAACAGACTGCTCTTTTTGCTTGATGCGATTTTCAGCCTGCAAGATAGCGGCATTCTTTTCATTGATCACTTTCTCATGCTCTGCTTTGAGTTGTAAAAACTTTTCTTTCGCCTGAAGCATTTTATCCTTCTTGATCACTTCAGCTTCAGCTTCAGCCTCTTTGATAATACTATTTGCCTTACCTTCATTTGCTTTTTTTATCATCATGAAAGTAATCATTACACCCACACCAATCCCTAAGAGAGCGGATGCTATATATAATATTGTATTGATATCCATATTGTTTTTTAATATTAAATTGTTGATACTAATAAAAACACCTGCACATTCTCATTTAAAAGCCAAAGTAGCCTTTTGCAGGTCACGCTAATACGAGTGAGGAAAGTATTTGTTTACAAGGGATTGTTAACAAACTTTTATTGACTAAGGATTACTCTCTTGTTGAAGGTAATTGGAAACAAATAAATCGAGCTGGTTGATCTCTTTTTCCAGTTCGGGTGACTTTTTAGGAGTATTCTGTTGAGCGGCAAGTAAATTTAGCGCACACATCGCAAGCAGGTCTTGCTTATCGCGCACCGAGTAGTTCTGCTCAAATTCTTTCACCTTTTCATTAATCAACTTTGCCGCATGTTGAACCGCTTGCTCATCTTCTTGCTTAATTGTAAGAGGATAAGTACGTCCTGCGATCAAAATTTTTAATGATACTTCAGCCATATTTATAGTTTCGAGTTTCTTTTTTTAGTTGTTGCGTTTTGTTGAAATTTCAACTTAATTGCTACACTATCGACCGGAAACTGTTTTTTTACTTCAAAAGAGCAATACAGTTGTCTATTTCCTGCACCAGCTCATTAATTTTAAGTTTGGTGTCTGTTACTATTTTATTTTGTTCTTCGCTTTTGCTGTTAATTAATTCTAGGTTGTTTTTTTGCAAATCTTCAATTGAAATCTTTTGTTCCTTAATCGTAATCTGCAACTTTTCATTATCGCCCAACAATTGTTCATTATACTTTTTAAGCTGTTGATGTAAATTCACTAATTTTTCAACTTTTGCTTTTAAATCCGTAATAGTTAAAGTTAAGTCGTTCATAATCAAGTATTAAAATCTATTCTTCCAATTTTTACAAATATAACACTGAAAAGTTAAACTACAAAATAATTCTTAAAATGCTTTTTATACATTTGCACATGCCAAAACGCCTCTTTTCCCTAGCGCTTACTTTCTTTCTGTGCATTGGCGTTAATGCACAAAACAACTACCCTCAAAATTACTTCCAATCACCTCTAAATACCTCTTTCTCCCTAGTTGGAAATTTTGGAGAAATCCGCCCCAATCACTTCCATGCCGGATTTGATATTCAAACCAATAATACAGAAGGGATGCCTATTTATGCTGCTGCTGATGGCTATATATCTCGAATAAAAATAAGTGCTTATGGATATGGGAATGCGCTATACATAGCGCATCCAAATGGATATACCACTGTATATGGACATCTGAAAAGTTTCAATTCCACTATTCAGGCTTTTGAACGAAACGTTCAATATGACAAAGAATCATTTGAAATAGACACGCTCCTCTCTAATGAAAAACTTCCTGTGAAAAAAGGAGATTTTATTGGATTATCAGGCAATACAGGAGGGTCACAAGGGCCACACTTGCACTTCGAAATTCGTGACAGCAAAAGTGAATTCCCTATTAATCCCTATTTTTTTGGATATACTGTTGACGATACTATAAAACCAAGGATCACGCAATTGGCCATTTATCCCCTAAATAATTTCGCAACTATTAATGGGAAAAATGAATCTAAAAAAATGGCTCCAATCTATACAAAAGGAATTTATTCATTTTTGAAAACAGATACTTTGACGGTAAGTGGATCCATTGGTTTCGGAATTGAATGTTATGATACCGAAACGAAATCGACAAACAAAAATGCAGTGTATTCGATTGAATTGCAATTGGGAGGAAAACGAATTTATTATTATGAAATGGAAACATTCAGTTTCGAAAATGCCAGATATGTAAATGCACACATTGATTACCCCAACAAACAAAGGCACGATACAAAAATCCAAAAATGTTTTCTGACAAAAAACAATCAATTGGGTATTTATAAAGGAGTATTCAACAATGGAGTAACTGATTTTAATGATGATTCCGTGCATTGGGTCAAATATATTGTGAAAGACTATTTAGGCAATACATCTGAGTTGATGCTAAAAGTGAAAAGCCATCGCCATGACCCTATAAATGTTGAACAAATAATTAATAATCAAAAACTAGATTGTTTCAAAGAGTTTAAACTTGTGAAAAAAAATATAACGATTACAATTTCTGCCAATGCGCTATATGATGATATTAACTTTAAATACGATAATTCAACAGCTGTTAAAGGAACTTTTTCTCCATTATATAAAATCATGAATAATGAAATACCCCTTCAAAAAGCTTATTCTTTAAATATTCTTCCAGAGAAGCTACCCGATTCATTGCAGAGCAAAGCATGTATTATTTCTATCAACGATAAAGGAAAAAAAAATTATGAAGGTGGCAGTTACAAAGAGGGGTTTGTAAAAACACAAACAAAGAATTTCGGAAATTTTGCCGTGGCAGTCGATACCATTCCACCAAAAATGAAAACTACTTTCCCATTACAAAAAAACATGCCTGTTAATTTATCAAAAGCAAAAACTATTGGAATAAGTGTTTCAGATAATCTTTCTGGAGTGAGAAAATATCGTGCAACAATAGATGGTAATTGGGTATTGATGGAATATGAAACAAAACAAAACTTATTATATTACACTTTTAACGATAAAATATCAAAAGGAAGTCATCTTTTTAAAATTGATGTTTCTGATGATAAAAGCAATCTATCATCAATGCAATTTACGTTCATAAGATAAAATAAAAATCACTTGCTTTCTCCAAGAATACCAATTGCTTTCATCGGTTTTTTCTTTCTCAGATTAAACTGTTCGATGGCATTTTTTTTAATATGCGCAACAGCTTCTTCAACAGAATCGGTATACAACAACAAATTCATATCATCTTCATTGATTGTACCTTGAGCTGCCATTAAGTCAATATGTTCGGCTAATTGTTGATAGAATTTTTTATCCATTAATACAACTGGAAATCGTTTTATAAAATTAGTTTGTATCAAGGTCAACGCTTCAAATAATTCATCCATCGTTCCGAAACCTCCAGGCATAACAACATATGCATAGGAATATTTGGTCAATAAAACTTTTCTTACAAAGAAATATCGGATGTTCACAAATTTATCCAGATAAGGATTCGGCTTTTGCTCTTGAGGTAAAATAATATTACACCCAACAGACCTTCCTCCTACATCTTTAGCTCCTCTGTTGGCTGCTTCCATAATCCCTGGGCCGCCGCCTGTAATTACTGTGAAACCAAGATTTGAAATCCCTGCACCGATTTCTCTTGCTAATTTATAAGATGGGTGATCTTCTTTGAAACGAGCGGAACCAAATACTGTAACACAAGGACCAACAAAATGCAAAGCACGAAACCCTTTTACAAATTCCCGAATGATTTTAATTAAAAAGAAAAAATCTTTTGAACGAGATTGAGGCCCTTCCAAAAATGTTTTTTCCTCCACCGAATTTTGAACCGATGAAATACCAACAAATGCTTCTTTTGGGTTCTTTATTTCCATTTAACATCAAAATTACAGATTATATTTTTTACTTGACCGATGATTTACTATGACAAGCAAATAACTATTTGCCATCAAAAAAAAGATGGTAATCAACTTTATCATCACTTTTTTTAACGCTTATTCTTTTACCTCATGGTGTAAAGATTGTTCTGCAGAATGTTTTATTATTTTATGCGACGCTTCATCACCTAAATATTTATCGATCAATTTATGACCAACATAGATCAATGGAGTTAATACCACTGCAATAATTAATTTAAACGTATAACCTGTTAATGCTGCATTTAAAAAATTAGCTGTTGTCATTTTCCCAGGCAACCAAAATGCAATGCCAAGTACAACAAACGTATCGATTAATTGAGAAACAACAGTAGAACCAGTACTTCTCAGCCAAATCATCTTCCCACCTGTTTTATCACGTAACAGCCAGAAAATAGAAACATCAATAAACTGAGACAATAAAAACGCAACTAAGCTTCCTACAATTATCCATAAACTTTGTCCGAATACAGCATAAAACTGTTCATCGGTTACAGTAGAGATTCCAATAGCGGCAGGGATTTTAATAGCAGCAAACAAAATCACGAATGCATATGCTATCAATGATGCTGTTATTAGCGAAAGTTTCCTTACCCCAACACGGCCGTAAAACTCATTGATCAAATCGGTAGTTAAAAAAACAATGGGCCAAGGAATGATACCAATGCTCATCACAAAAGGACCTATTTGTATAAGTTTACTCCCAATCAACTCCGCTACTATAGCATTGGTGATAAAAATACCTGCCAAAATGATATATACGAATTCCCGTTTAGATTTAAACATCTTATTAATTGTTTTTATATATTATTCTTGCCTATCTAAAAACTCTTCTATTGCTGAATAAATATAATTCAGATCTACATCACTTATGCAGTAAGGCGGTAAAATATATACAATATTTCCAAGAGGCCGAAGTATAATTCCTTTAGAAATAAAAAAATCAGAAATAAATTCAGATAATGAATTTAAGTAATGGGTATGTTCATTCGTTTTTATTTCAAAAGCAATGATGGTGCCTAACTGCCTTACATCTGTCAATGCCCTATGTGTTTTTATTTTATGAAAAAAAAGCTGGTGTTGTTGTTGGATCCGTAATATATTACCTTCTGTTTCCGGAAGATCAAAAAGATCCAAACTTGCCAAAGCAGCAGAACAGGCTGTAGGATTTGCCGTATAAGAATGTCCATGAAAAAAAGTTTTCATTTTGTCATCACTCAAAAATGCATCATAAATAAACTGTGCACATGAAGTAACACCTAATGGCATTACTCCGCCTGTTATGCCCTTGCTCAAACAAATAATATCCGGCTTATGAAGAAGATGATCACTTGCGAAAAATTTCCCTGTGCGACCAAACCCTGTCATCACCTCATCGGCGATTGTGATGACTTTTTTAGCACGACAAATTTCGATCAATTCACTCAACACCTCTTCGGAATACATCACCATTCCACCTGCTCCTTGAACTAAAGGTTCAAAAATAAATGCGGCAATATCATCTTGTTTAAGAATCGTCTTTATGGTAGTGATGGTTTCAGATTCTTTTCCTTTTATAGGAACAGGAATATGGATTACATCAAATAACATTTTGGAGAAAGGCAGATTAAACGCATTTCTGGCTCCCACACTCATTCCACCAAATGTGTCACCGTGATATGCATTTTCGAAAGCGATAATTTTTGTTTTGCGTACAGACTGATTACTCCAAAATTGAAAAGCCATTTTCAGCGCCACTTCAACTGCCGTTGATCCATTATCGGAATAAAATATTTTTGATTGATTCAAAGGCAAACGCTTTAATAACCTTTCTGCGAGTTGAACAGCTGGCTCATGTGTGAAACCTGAGAATATTGCATGCTCCAAGTTTTGCAGCTGCTCTGAGATCTTTTTTGTAAGATACGGATGGCAATGTCCGTGAATATTCACCCACCAAGAAGCGATACCATCAATATAACGCTTACCAGATTCATCATAAAAATAGGCGCCTTCTCCTTTAACAATAGCTATCGGGAAAGGTGCCGTTTTCAATTGTGTGAACGGATGCCACACCACATGCTTATCTCTTTCTTGTAGGCTCATAAATAAAAAATCTCTTCAAAATTCCGATAAATATCGTGAATTATAAAGAGATTCCTGTATTAATATTATTCTTTAAAATATCAACATGTAATGGTTATCCTTTTAAATACTCGAACGCTTTAGCATATTGAGAGATAACTTCACTATTCAGCTCTTTCTCCTTATGAATGCGCCCCAAAAGCTTTAAGCCACTGTATTCCAAAATTATTTGTTCAGAATGTTCATTGGCCGGACCATTGATTACTATGCCCAACATTTTTACTGCACGACTTTTTAAAGCATCTATTGATAATAATGAATGATTGATACTTCCCAAATAGTTTTGTATAACAAGAACTACCTCCGCATCAAACTTTTTGATTATATCAACCATGAATTCTTTCCTATTTAAAGGAACCATTAAACCACCAGCTCCTTCAATAATAAGTGTATTGTTCGTTTCAGGCAATTTTAAGGAATCCAGATTGATCTCAATGTCTTCCAACGCTGCTGCTGCATGTGGCGACATATATTGTTTTAAAAGGAAAGCTTCCGGATGGAATTTACTTTCTGTATTGCTAACCCATTTTTGAACCTGGGCTGTATCAGTCGAAAAGAAGCTGCCTGTTTGAACAGGCTTCCAATAATCTGCTTTAAAGGCTTCAGTAAAAACCGATGAAACAACTGTTTTTCCTACATCTGTTCCTATACCGGCAATAAATATCTTTCGCATATTTTTTTTGTTATACTGTACTTTTAACGAAACTAGATCATTTTGTTTACTTATCGATATCCTTACTTAATAGAACTAATAATTGTTTTTGTAAGATTTTCGATTTGTTGAAATGTATTAAAGGAATGTATACATATTCGTAAGCGTTCCTTTCCTTTTGGAACCGTCGGGTTTAAGATTGGCCTTACATCAAAACCTCCGTTTTGGATCTTTAACGCTACCTCTTTTACTTCAAAATTCCCGCCAACAACAATACATTGAATTGGACTACTACTTTCAATCAGATTTATTTTCGTATTGTTTTCTAAGGTGTTTTTAAAATAGTGAATTAAGTGATTTAGATTTTGGATTCCCTTTTCACTCTGCTGCAATAGCAGATATGATTGATTAATAGCAATTAAACTCTTAACGGGTAATGCTGTCGTATAAATAAAAGCGCGTGAATAGTTGATCAAAAAATCACGAAGCAGATTGCTTCCAAGTACAATAGCACCGTGACAACCAAGCGCTTTCCCAAAGGTATGAATGCGTGCAAATACTTCCTTTTCCAAGCCCAATTCCTGCACCCTTCCTTTGCCAAGATTCATTGTAATTCCCGTTGCATGTGCTTCATCCACAATAAAATTGGCATTGTATTTTTTGCATAGCGCTGCTATTTCTGTTAATGGCGCATAATCACCATCCATGGAATACACACTTTCTACGGCAACATAAATGATGCCTTCAGCCATTTTTAACCGTTCTTCTAAATGAGCTAAATTGCTATGTTTAAATTGGTAGGTGGAAGCAGAAGACAGTTTCATCCCATCATGAACAGAGGCATGTATCAGTTCATCGTAAATGATGGTATCACCTTTTTGACCTAATGCAGAGAATAAGCCAACATTTGCATCATAACCGGAATTATAGATTAATCCTACTTCGGCATTGTGAAACAGCGCAATTTTTGATTCTAATAGTTCTACATATTCCGAATTACCTGCCAACAAACGAGAGCCCGTTGAGCCGTTCAATTGTGATGACCGTTCGGAATATTCATGTGAAATAGCATTCTTTAATTCTTCGGAAGATGCAAAACCCAAATAGTCATTGCTGCAAAAGTCGATCAACGAGTTGTTGTTAACTAATTTGCGCAATGCATTTTGCTCTTGTCGTTTCTTAAGAGAACTGGATAAAAATTGATCTGCAGAAAAATTAGATAGAGGCAACTTCTTTTTCTTTGATTATTGGCTGCGTTGTTCCTTTAAATGCTTTACGAGGTGTTAAACCAAACAATTTAAACATCTCCATATCTGTATTGAAATCGGGATTAGGTGTGGTTAACAATTTATCGCCTGCAAAAATAGAATTCGCTCCAGCCATAAAACAAAGAGCTTGTCCTTCCAAACTCATTTGTGTCCTTCCTGCAGAAAGACGAACAACTGTTTGAGGTATTACAATGCGGGTAGTTGCAATCATTCGTACCATATCCCAGATAGGAACCAATGGCTGATTTTCTAAAGGCGTTCCAGCTACAGGAACCAGCGCATTGATAGGCACCGATTCCGGATGAACTTCCATCGAAGAAAGTGTTTTTAACATATTCACTCGATCTTCTGTTGTTTCTCCTAATCCAATGATTCCACCGGAGCATACAGAAACTTTAGCCTTACGCACATTCTTGATTGTATTTAAACGGTCATCGAAATTACGAGTAGTAATAATCTTTTTATAGCTTTCTTCCGATGTATCAATGTTATGGTTATATGCATACAAACCTGCATCGGCCAACTTTTGAGCTTGACTCTCGGTTAACATTCCTAAGGTGCAGCACACTTCTAATCCTTTCCCATTCACCGTTTTCACCATATCCAACACTCTATCAAAATCGCTGTTATCACGTACTTCGCGCCAAGCAGCGCCCATACACAAACGTGATGCTCCACCTTCTTTGGCTTTATCAGCCGCTTCACTTACCTGAGCTACTGTCATTAACTTATGAACCTCGATGCCGGTATTGTAACGGGCAGCTTGCGGACAATAGCTGCAATCTTCAGCACAACCACCTGTTTTAATGGAAAGTAAAGAACTTACCTGCACTTCGCTTGCATCATTAAACTCACGATGAATCGTTTGTGCTTTATATACCAAATCCAATAAAGGCATGTTGTATATCTCTAATATTTCTTCTGCGGTCCAGTTATGTCTAATTGCTGTCATATTCTATTTTTTTATTTGATCTGTATGGATTACAAATATAAAGTTTTAAATTTTATGACCAATAAATTACGAGAAACAAAAAATCTGCACAATATCATTACCTTTGCAACATGCGCATCGATATTATTACCGTTTTACCTCAATTATTGGAAAGTCCTTTTCAGCATAGCATCTTAAAACGTGCTATTGATAAAGGGTTGGTAGAAGTCAATTTAATTAATCTTCGCGACTATTCCACTCACAAACAAAAAAGTGTGGATGATTATGCTTTTGGTGGCGGAGCCGGAATGGTGATGGGTATTGAGCCGATTGCTAATTGCATCCATGCTCTAAAAGCAGAAAGAAATTATGATGAGGTGATCTATACTTCTCCGGATGGCGAGGTACTGAATCAAAAAATGTCGAATCATCTTTCTACCTTGAATAATATGATTATTCTTTGTGGACATTACAAAGGTGTTGATCAGCGTGTGCGCGATCATTTTATTACCAAAGAAATTTCTATCGGAGATTATGTTTTATCGGGAGGCGAATTGGCTGCAGCTGTTATTAGTGATAGTGTTATCCGATTGATTCCCGGAGCTATTTCAGATGAAACATCTGCATTAACAGATTCTTTTCAGGATAATTTATTAGCACCACCGGTATATACACGCCCGGCAGATTATATGGGAATGAAAGTGCCAGAGATTTTATTATCGGGACACACTGCAAATATTGAGAACTGGCGACATGAACAAAGTCTGGAACGAACCAAGCAAAGGCGACCAGATCTTTTAAAATAATCATTCTCTGACCAAGAAGTTCCTGACCAGAGAATTCATTCGTTAAGCCTGTTATTTCCCCATTTCCACTCTGAACGATTGCAAGAAACGGATCATACTGTCTAAATTCAGATCCTGAGGTTTAAATTCACCAATATTCAAGCTGCATACAAAACTCCATACCTCAATAATATTTTCGGACTTAACAATATAAGGTGAATACGTTTGATTGTCGGAATGAAACTGAAACACATCATTCGATTTTTTATCTTCACGATACAAGCGTTTGTAAACCACACCATCTTCTTTGGTGAGAATGATATAGGTTTGTCCTTCTTTCACTTCACTTAACGATTCTACATATTTTCCAACTACAAATGTCCCATCTTTTAATGGCGGCATAGAATCCCCTTTGATTGAAAAAGCACGATGTTTTCCAACAATTTTAAACGGAAGGTTCATGATCGGCAGATCCTCAATAAATTCAGGATCGGCGTAACCATTTAAATAACCTGCAACCGCTTTTGCGGGAACAACTTCTACCATGTCCTGGTTTTGTCTGTCAACGATCACTGGAAAGAGGATACGATTTTTACCTATTTCCAATAAAGATTCAGGATCTGTTTTGGCAAGATCGCCACGAACTAATGCATCAATAGCAATGTGAAAATGGTCCGCTATTTTGATCAAAAGATCGTAGGGAGGTTCGGCTCTTCCTTCTTCATAAGAACCTAATCGTGAACGGGAAATATCCAGTTCGTCAGATAACTGTGTTTGAGAAAGTTTTTTTAGTGCTCTCAGAACACTAATGTTTTTGGCTATTTTCGACATTACTAATATATTTAGCACAATATTACTAAATATATTTGCAACTTGCAAGCGGATTTTTAAAATAATTGTTTGTGTGCCGAACGTGATCGGAATTAAAATTCAAATGTTATCAGATCGGGGTGCTGTTTTCGGAAAGAAAAATAAACACAGCCATGGTTATTTAAATAATGAGAACCATCCCGATTCTGAAACGTTTTTTTTATTTCTCGCATCTCGACCCCGCTCGAAATGACAAAAAGGAAAACTGCTCGAAATGACAACTACGGAAACTATAAATTAAATCATCGCGAGGGGCGAGGTAATTTCTAACTATAAAATTAAGAAGAGATTGCTTCGCTGCCTTCACAATGATTTATCGCATCTAAACGCTGCTCGATGTGAGATGCTCGAATGACAAAAGGAAATTGTAAAATCAAGAATAAAATTATAAGAATTGAATCAAAATTCACTTACCATACAAACTGATTCCCGCGTACTATTTATTGATATGAATAGTTTTTTTGCGAGTTGCGAACAACAAACCAACTATTGGTTACGCGGTCGGCCTGTTGGTGTTTGTGTATATACAGGAAAATTCGGTTGCATCATTGCTCCTTCCATAGAAGCAAAAAAGCGAGGGATAAAAACGGGGATGCGCCTAAACGATGCGATTGTCATGTGTCCTGAACTAGTTCCTTTAGAAATAAATTCGGCTCGTTACCGCGATTTTCATGTAAAAATTATCAAGGTATTAAAAAAATATTCGGATGATGTGATTCCTAAAAGTATTGATGAAGCAATTGTTAACCTGAAAAATTATAAACTGATTCATAAAGATGTAACAGAAGTTGCAAAAAAAATAAAACAGGATATCAAAAATGAAGTGGGCGACTGGTTAACATGTTCTATCGGCATTGCTCCCAACGCCTTTTTGGCGAAGCTCGCCAGTGATATGCAAAAACCGGATGGATTAACCATTATTACTCCTGAAAATATTGATAGTATATTAAATAAATTGCGACTAAAAGATCTTCCCGGCATTGCAAAAAACATGGCAGAACGATTACAAAGAGCAGGAATCAATAACCCGTTAGAATTGAAAAACACATCCCCGGAAAGATTGCGCATCATTTGCAAAGGGATTACGGGAGAATACTGGCACAACCGATTAAATTTCGGAGAAGTAGATATGATTAATCAGCCTAATTATAAAAGTATGCAGGCCATGCGGCATTTATCTTTAGTACAACGAAGAGAGCCAGGAGCAATGGAAGAAATACTTTTATCACTTTGTCTTAGATTGGAAAAACGCATGGTAGAAGCAAATGTTTTTTGCAAGACCATCGGAATTTTTATTCGTTACGACGGATCAGATTATTTTGACAAAAAAGGTGGCTATAGCGACACAATCAACATGAGCATTCCCATGCAGGATGGTGCAGAAATATTGAACACATTAAAAAAACGCATAAAACAAGTGGAAGAAATGAATACATGCGAACGAATTATCAATGAAGAATCTATTTCATTGAGTTTATATGTCGGAAATTTTGTGAATGAAGAACTCGTTCAATACGGCATGTTTGAGGACAACAGCAAAAAAGATAAATTGCGTAAAACAGTTTATTCACTGAAAGATAAATTCGGAACAACGAAATTGATTCGTGGCGCGGAGCTGAATGAAGAAAGTGACGTAAGAGATGTGATTGGCTTTGGGTCTATAAAAGATTTGAATTCCAAAGCGTATTAATTTTTTTCTAGCTATCCAAATGCATTTCGAGTTCGACCGCAGAGAGACGTAAAGAGGAGTGTTTAAACAAGTTTTTTTACACGTGTTCTAGATATCATCCTCGCTACTAGAGCGCTCGCCAATAAAGCCAACCAATTTACCAACACTTTATTGCAAAAAAACATGAACAAATCTTCAAAATTCTTCCCTCCGATTATCCAAAAATCTTCTATATTTACAATAGAACTATTGCACAAACTATATGAAGAAATCGAAATTTATTTCAATTGTATTACTTGCATTTGCAATCAATACATTTGCTCAGTTTCCTGAAAACACCTACCAACGTATTACCAACCAATATTATTGGAAAAATCGCAAACCGTTTGAAGGGTATTGGCAACAAGATGTGCACTACACAATCAATGCACAAATCGATGACAAAACAGATATTATTGACGGAACAGAAGAGTTAACTTACACTAATAATTCACCGGATGAATTGACATTCGTATACTTCCATCTGTATAGCAATGCGCAAGCAAAAGATTCTTACCTCGCTGATCTTTACAAAAACAATAAAATTAAATTGCAATTTGGCAAATATGAAGCGCAAGGTTTAGGAACCAATGTTTCAAAAATTAGCGTGAATGACGTTGAGTTACAAATGGAACAAGACAATACCATTTTAAAAGTAACACTCCCTACTCCTTTAAAATCAGGAGAGAACATCACATTTAAATTAAATTTCAAAACCTATTTTGATAACGGTACAATTCGCAACCGGATGAAACTTTTTAATGCATGGGGCTATAAACATTATGATGTGGTGCATTGGTATCCGCGCATCTCTGTTTACGACAGAAAATTGGGCTGGGATACTGATCAACATATGGATCATGAATTCTATGGCGATTTCGGAACGTATGATGTAGCCTTTAATTTCCCTAATAACTACATACTCGATGCAACAGGAACACTCATCAACAAAGACGAAATGTTGCCTGCTGATTTAATAGCAAAATTAGATCTAAAAAATTTCAGCAAAAAGCCATGGAATGAAAAACCATCCGTTATCATAGAGCCAAACGGAACCACAAAAACCTGGAAATTTCATGCAGAAAACGTACACGACTTTGCTTTAACTGCAGATCCTACCTATCGAATTGGAGAAGCAGAATGGAATGGAATAAAATGTATCGCACTTGCCCAAGAACCTCATGCAATAGGATGGCAGAATGCAGCTGAATACACAGCTAAGATCATTAAAATAAATTCGGAAGATTTTGGGATGTATGGATATCCGAAAATGATTGTTGCTGATGCGCAAGACGGAATGGAATATCCGATGCTTACACTGGACGGAGGATTTGATCCCAACTACAGAGATCTGTTGACACATGAGGTAGGACACAACTGGTTCTTCGGAATGGTTGGCTCAAATGAAACCTACAGAGCTGCTCTTGATGAAGGATTCACTCAGTTTCTAACCAACTGGACCTATGAAAAAATTGAGGGCAGACAACGAATCGCGTATGAACCGAAATCAACATATGTCAAACGATTTACAGAACCTGATTACACGCGCAACAGTGAAGTATATAATGGGTATATGAATTCTGCAGCAAAAGATGTAGAAACATTTATGTGTTTGCATTCAGACATGTACAATGGATCTATCAGGCATGGTGGAGGGTATTCACAGGTGTATATGAAAACAGCTACTATGCTTTACAATCTGCAATATACATTAGGTGATTCTCTTTTTAAAGCGGCCTTGAGTCATTATTTTAATCAGTGGAAATTTGCACATCCTTATATGGAAGATTTCAGAAACTCAATCATTCAATATACACATGTTGATCTGAATTGGTTTTTTGATGAATGGATGGAAACATCTAAAACAATTGACTATTCGATCGTATCAGTAAAAAAAGGGAAAGGCGAGGATGAATACAAGATCACCTTTAAAAGAAAAGGAATGCAAATGCCAATAGATTTTGCTGTTGTAAGTAAAACGGATAGCATTTATAATTATCACATCCCGAATAACTGGTTTGTAAAAGATACCAAATCAAAAGTGCTTCCCCGCTGGATTGGCTGGGATAAAGTAAAACCAACATATACAGCAACTGTGACTATACCGAATGGAATCGCCAATGTTCTCATTGACCCTTCTACCAGGTTGGCAGATGTGAATATGTTGAACAACAATCAAAAATTCCCAATCAAATACCGTTTCGACTCCAAAATCTATAATCCTTCTGACTGGACCAGATATGAACTGTTTGCTAGACCAGAAGCTTGGTACAATGGTTATGATGGACTAAAAGTAGGATTGAATATGAACGGAAATTACATGAACTACCGACATATTTTTGATGCAACAGTTTGGTTCAATACAGGTATCGGTCAAAATTATCTTGATTCTACAACAAAAAAATCGGCTAAGGATTTGTACGACAATGTTAGCTTCAGATTGAATTACAGAACAGCAACAGATAAATTCATGAAAGGGTCTGCCGTTTATTTTTCTGCCAAGGCATTAGATGGTTTAAATGCCTATACTGCAGGATTCGACAGAACCGATATTTCAGGAAAAAATAAAGTATATCTGTTCTTTAAATCGATGTATAGAAAAGGCTTAAATGACCTTCCGTATTTGTTGCTTCCAAATGAATGGGAGCCTGCTCAATTAAACAACACCTTAAATGTAGGTTTGGAGCATTCCTATACTTATTCTTCCGGAACAGGTAATATTAACATTGGCATGCGCACATCAGCAATCATGAGCGATTACGATTATCAATCTGTCAAATTAAACGTAATTAACCGCACACGCTTAAGGAAATTACAGCTAAACACCCGCGTATTCGGACAATATGGAACAGGACAAAAAGGAGCAAGTGAGACCTCTTTATTTTTAGCTGGAGCAAATCCGGAAGAATTAATGGATAATAAATATACCCGCTCACAAGGCTTTTTTGATCCTGCATGGGCTGAGATCGGATCAAAAACAAATGTTTTCCAGCAAGGTGGCGGACTTAACCTGAGAGGGTATTCGGGTTATCTAGCTCCACAAATCCAAAGTGATGGAACGGTTGTTTATACCTATAAAGGCTTAACAGGAGCTGCCATTAATGCTGAATTAGAGTTCAGCGGTTTGGTTAAAATAAATAAACAAAACTGGCTGACAAAAACATTCCAATTAACGACTTATTTATTTGGTGATATTGGAACCATTAATTACAACAAACTGTCGGATGTTGTTTTAAAAATGGCTGACATACATGCTGATGCAGGATTAGGACTTACCTTAAAAATAAAAAAATTCGGAGCACTACAAACGGTTAATCCTTTAACGATTCGTTTTGATATGCCATTTTTCTTAAATCAAATACCCGCAACTGACAAAGGGTACATACAATATCGTTATGTTATTGGTATCAACAGAGCATTCTAATTTAAATTAATAAAAAAATGAAAAAACTATTTCTTGTATCTTTTGCAATAACAACATGCCTTTTAGCAGTTTCTCAGACAACGGAAGAACAATATGCAAAAGCATTAAAGTATAAAGTAGAGTATAAATACAAAGAGGCATTTCCCATGTTTCAGGCGCTAGTAAAATTGGACTCTAACAATACGAATTATTTGCAATATGCTAGTTATTGCTATTCGAAATACGGATTCTACTATGCACCGGAAGCAAGTAAAATGAGCTATTACAAATCGGCAGAATACCTTGCAAAAAAAGCGATCAAAACAAAAGAAGTTAGTGCAGATGCGCACTATGCATACGCAATGGCCTTAGGCCGTATCAACGAGAATGCCAGTTCAAAACAAAAAATCGCGAATGCTAAGTTAATCAAGGCAGAGGTAGACAGAGCCATTGTTTTGAATCCTAAATTAGCGGGAGCATATCATATACTTGGACGTTGGCATCGCACGATTGCCGGATTCAATGCATTTGAAAAAGTAATGATCAACTCTTTCTTCGGAGGTGTTCCTCCAGGTGGCACCTACTCGGATGCTATTAAATCATTTATGACAGCATATAGTATTGAACCCAAATACATGAATCACCAATACGAATTAGCTGAAACCTATTACGAAATGGGGAAAACAGTAGAAGCAAAATTATGGGCTCAAAAAGCACTAGAGATCACTCCTTCAAATGATGATGATATCAAAGCAAAAAAAGATTGTGAAGAATTACTTAAGAAGTTAAATTAAAAAACTCCCGCAGAAATGCGGGAGTTTTTTAATTTAACTAAATCCTATTTTTCTTTTCGAAATGAAACATAGCTATAAAACTCAGGAACGATGTTAAAAAAATAAGTCATTGCTCCGTAAACGCCTGTAATAACAAACGCTTTCAATATGATTGAAAAAACAGCGTTATGGAATGTCGGCAAAAAATAACTGACTAAAAAAGAAACACAGATCACGAACATGATCATTAAGCTGGATCGGTCATAAGGTTGCATTTTAAAATGCACTAAAATAATGATGAATTTGGTCAAATTATAAATCACTGCTAAAATCCCTGTTGCTAATGCTGCTCCAACTATACCAAATGCTGGAATCAACCACATGTTAAACAATAAAGCCAAAATCATTAATACAAAAAGAAGAATTGTACCATAAAGGTATTTTGAGGAATTAAAAATAATGGATGTATTTACACCAGTAGCTACATTTAAAAATGCAGCACAACTTGAAATAATCGTCACCCAAACTCCTTTACTATAATCCAAAGGCAATAAACTCAATAAATCATGAATATTTGAAACAATCCCAACAAGCAACAAACCACCGATTAACATTAAATATTTTACGGATTGATAGTAAATCTTTTTTACACGCTCCAGATCATTATTTGCAAACGCCTGAGCAATTTTTGCATGAGAGATTCGCTCCAATGAATTTAAAGGGATTTCGATGATGACTGAGATATATGCAGCTACTGCAAATACGCCTACAAAAGAAAGATCATAATATTTCCCGATTAGGATAGCATCTAAATGTTTCAGACTCAATGAAGAAACATTGGTCAAAGTAAGTAATAAACCAAAACCGATCAGCTTCTTTACGCCTACCGATCTAAAATAATTTTTATCAACATGAAAAGAAACGTTACCCACTTTAATCAAATACAAACACATGATAATTGTTTGCATCAAATAACTCAGAACAAATAAATAAATGAATTGCGAAAGATCAATCCATTTAAAATAATAGAGCACAATTAAAATAATGAATAGAATCCGAGTAAAAATACCTTCTAAAAAAGTAATGATGGAAGTTTTGAATAAAGAGGACGAATAAGCATTCATGGTCATGTTAAAGCCCATTATCGCAGCCAATG
>Ga0209596_1000973_pt1 | contig 25379 bp, 32 predicted proteins | sample M_130807_MF_Meta_FD_187314 | JGI IMG/M metagenome (GOLD analysis project Ga0209596, IMG submission 187314) | Freshwater microbial communities from Lake Montjoie, Canada to study carbon cycling - M_130807_MF_MetaG (SPAdes) (version 2) | ecosystem: Environmental > Aquatic > Freshwater > Lake... | reverse complement strand
ATCTTGTTCTTATGCCTATCACTTATTTTTTCCAATTCATCATAGCTAGTTGAGTCTGCAAATTCATCACGCTTTTTTGTAACCCCTTTAGTGTAATTTTGATAAGTGCTATCAATAACATAATCTGCCATCACACCATAAATTAAAATATCTAAAATATAATTATTTACCAAATCCAAATAGATGCCACTCAATGTACTTGCTTTTTTATCGGCTTTTAATTTATAATATAAAGTATCTCCAAGTATTGGATGCACATACAAATCTTGCACCGCACAAATGGAAGGTGTTAGCATCTCTAAAGGCACATTTGCATGTACTAGGTTTCTATCTTTAAAAACCTGCTCATTAATTAATTTTACTTGGCTATTTATCATTGCTATTTATTTTTACTTACTAAATTACCTACCCATCTATGCCTACAACTTGGCGAAGGAGTGCCACTTCCATCATTCCACCATCCACCTGCTCTATCAAATACACTATAACCCAATCTTGCGCTTATACTTTCAATGTCTTTTCTGCTATAATACTTGTCTAAGGCCATTAATCTTTGGCAAAAAGGCCTACTTGGATGCTCTGCAGTGTCCCTTTCACTCATTGGTATTTCATCTTTCCACTCGTAGCTGTACATTACTCTATAATCGGTTGCAGTTGGTTGCTCAATTATCTCAATTCCATTCGTTCCAATGCTTATTTTACCTTGTTTTTCTAGTTGATTTAGCGCATTTTCAACGTCTTTTTGGCTCAAATCCATCTCATTTGCTATGTCTTCTATCGTAGCATCTGGATTAACGGCAATAATGCCATATATATCGCTTATATCGGCTTTTGTAACGCTTAGTGCTATATGCCTTACAAAGTGGCTATAATCGTCTTTATTTGCCCCAAATTCGCTAAAAATAGCCAATAAATCATCATTTTTGGATTGTGCAATAGGTGCTGCAATTGGCTTAGGTGCATCTTGTGGCATTGGTTCGTAGCCTAATAATTCCCTTTGCTCATCAATTGTAAGTACAGTTGCAATAGTTGCGCTATCCAATACTATACCAATTGGATCTGTTGGCATCATTTGCATAACAGAAGTGTCTAAAGTGTCATTTAAATCTTTAACCAACTTCATTAACTCGTGATGCACTGCATCCCTACGATAATACACATAAGTATTATTGAATATTTGATAGCTTTCTTTTAGGTTATTAGTACCACCTAACTTGCCAGGAACACTAATCCCAAATAATTCTGGACTTGTAACTTCATGGCATGAAAAAATATTATTTCTTATCAACTCATCTATTGCACTATAATTTTCTTTTACTAAATCACTTACACCAAGATCATCAATTACTGTCTTTCTATTTATATCAGAAACAAAATCTAAAATAATACTTTCTCCACCTTCACCTGTGTAAGTGTCGCTAAATTTCTTTTTTATTCGTGATTTAATTTCCTCTGTAGGTTCACCATTTACTAAAGTTACATGCTTAGTAGCTTTAAAACCTTGCTTACTATTAGTATATGTGTGCTTACTTACTTCAACATCCGCAGCAATATAATTTAATCCTTGAAAATAATTAGGAGTTGGATAAACATTTGCAGGGTTTTCATTCTCTGCATAAAAAAATAATTCACGTTTGCCATCTGGATTTGGCTCGCCATAAATTACAAACTCTACTAAGTTATTTGCCCCAATAGATGTAAGCTGTGGATTGATAATATACCAATACTTAGTGCCATCATAATTTCTTGCAATGTTTCTATTTGGGATTGGATGCAAGCTAGCAACTTTGCCCTTTTTATTTCTTATAACCTCAATATAGAATGCGTTAAATATCTCATAATTTAATATGCACTTTTTAGCCAAGTCATTAAGCGTATCGGTTGCACTTACCTTTGGATTGTAGGCATATCCTTTGCCATAGATATACTTAGCCTTACCCTTAACCAAACTACCATGCTTTGGCGAATTTTGGAATAGGTACATTAAGTACTCATTATAATTTACATTATTAGTACTTACATTTAAAATAGCCTTTTCGTTATTTCCTACTCTAAATAGTGGATTATATGGCTTTAAGGCCTCTGCTAGTTTTATATTAAATCCTTCCATATTGTTATAAAAAAAGGTACACCTTTCACAGCATACCTTTTTTAATTGTTTTATTTTAAAATTAAGCAGTTAATGCTGCGATGATTGAACTATCTACTTCTTTAAATGGTGCTATCTCCTTACCTTTAAAAGTAAGCATTGAACCATTAAAGTCTGCAAACTTAGTACCACTTTCGCGGCTTCCTGACTTTGTCAAACCATACTTCTCACCAAGCAACCAATACTTACCATTATTATCTTCTGCAATAATACAAAGTGTATTTTGCGCTAATAATAATAGTGTGTTTCTAGTTGTTGTAGTTAGTGCATTCTTTTTTGCAGTTACTTCTATCACGTATTCTGCAGTGTCATTTTCTTCATCTACATTTTCAGTTTCTTTGAAGTTAATCACCTCTTTTTTGAAAATGAAATTATAGAATTTCTTTGTAGCTACCATTGTGATAGCTGTAATTACACCTGCTGTTTCTGTTATACTTGAAACATTTGCAAGTTCTGTTATTCTAAGGGATTTCGCGCCGCCATGTAAATCTTTACATGCGTCTAAAGTAAATCCTGCTGTTAAATTACAAGGCATATTTTTATATTGTTTTTTTGTATGTTATTAAAATAAGGAGTGGATAATTTTACCCACTCCCTACTAAATTAATTAAGCTAATTTGAAGTAAGCAACCTCTGATGTTCTTGCAAAAGTTACACCTAATTTGTACTTGCAATACAATCTTGTTTTCATTGAATATTCGTCATACTTCAATTCAACTACTTCATGCTCACCTTCGCCATCAATTGCCATTACCATGTTAGGCCATGCAAATGATAATATCATATTAGATCCATTCATACCATTTACAGGTATTACTCTTGTTGAAGTACCAGGCACGATAAACTCGCTTACACCATCTTGAGTAACTGTGTAATTAAATAAGTTTGCAGTAGTTAATGCTTGAGCAAATTTACGCGCTGTATCTGCGCCACATAAAACTACTCTATCTTGTGAAGTTGCTATTGATATTGGTGTTGCATTCTCAATACCATTGAAGATTGCAATTACATTTGATGTAGTAATACCAGTTGCAGTTGCAATTGGCCCACCTGTTGTGTATGTTGAAACATTACTATTTACACCGCCTGTTTGTACTTGTTTTAATAAACCATCAAATAAAGCTAAGTTTGCAGTTCCTGAAGCTGTATCTCCTTGAAATACTAAGTTTTCGTTTGCTTCTGCAATTCTTTTTACTTTCATATCAACTATTGATTGAGCAAATGCAACTTCATCGAAATTTTTGCTACCTTGCATCATAGCTAATTGAGTATATTTTGTTCTTACATCATCATAGCAAATTTCTTCCATGATGCTAATAGGTGCTACTGTTACAATCTTATCTGTAATAGTTGCTGACCCACTTGCATTCCATGTGCAGTTATTGCCACTTTGTAAACTTACTGGGCCATCTAATAACAATACATTTGCTGATGTTTTTACACCTGCTTGTACTGTTGCTTTACCTGCTGCCTCTGTTAAAAATTTAGTGCCGAATGTTGCGGCTAATATTACCTCATTTACGTTTTGAGGTACATAATTTGTTAATCCTGATACTACTGTTGCCATTTGTTTTTATTTATTTTTTTAAAAAGTTTGTAAATGCTTCGCCTAATAATTCTCTGCGAGCTTGTTTGTCTGATTTATTTATTTTGTTGTGTTCTACGTGGATTGGTTCTGCTGTTGGCATATCTGCTAATACTTCAATAGCTTGCTTAGTTGATGCGAAAGATTGGCTAATACTATTTTGCAAATCATTAATTTGCTTATTGTATTTTACTTCCATTTGCTTTGCCACATCTGCAATCATTTGCTCTACTTTCTCAATTGATAGATGCGCAACTGAAGCTGTTGGCATTGGTGCTATTTCCTCTTCTGGGATTTCAGTAGTAGCTTCGCTAATCTCTGTAATTACACCACCTTCACCAACTGCAACTATTGTCGCACCTTCTGCTATTGTGTATTCACCTGCTGGCACTGGCACTCCGCCCATTGTCATCACCTTGCCGATTTCTAATGCCTCTACTTCGTATTCGTTACCACTTGCATCTGTTACTTTCATTAATTCAATTGGTGCTGGATCTATTGATATTGGTTGTGCATCGAATTTAACATTAGTTAAAATGCTCTTTATTTGTTGCAAAATATTTGCTTTATTTTCACTCATTTTATTTCTGCTTTATTATATATATAAAAATCTTATTATATTTCCTTTATTAAGTCCATTATCTGCTCAAATGCACTATTAATACTCATTTCAGCCTTTATTTCTTTTTTTTCCATGCCAAAAAACCCTTCAATACTAAAACCTTTCAACTTACCTTCTTTTACTTGTTGCCATACCGTAGGATTGTTTACTTTCATTGATACAAACCAAGTGCCATTTGGTAAATCTTCATAGCCTGCCATTGGTGCAATGCCTCTTTGGCTATCACTTATAAAACTTTCAAATACAAATACATCTTTAGCCATTGATCCGTGCATTAGGTTCACATTGCTTTGGTTGCCTTGTTCCATATATCGAAGTACAACCGCCTCAATCGTATCTTTGCTAATTACAGTGTTGTATTCACCATTGGCATCGTTACGATAAATTAGCTTATCCGGTATCATTGCAGGGCCGCTAACTATCATCCTTTCGTTATTTGCAGTCCATTCAATCTTATGGCTGTCAAACATTAGGTAATTCTTTTCGATAGCAGGTGCATCTACTAGGCTAATTATATCTACTCCAAATTCATTTGTTTGTTCATCGAGTTTCAACTCGTATAGTGGTAATTCCATCTTATTTAAATTTTGTGTTTATTAATATTCTTTCAATTCTTTTTTGACCGTTGTTTATATCTGTTTCAACTACATAAGCCTTTACCGCCTTATCGTTAATCTTGTCTATGCTATCTTTATTTAGTTTGGTAGTGGTGTTAAATACTGTTGCACTTGGCGAGTTAGGTGCTACACCGCCTGCACTTGAACCGCTTGCCGTTCCACCACTATTTAATGCACTTAATGCTTTTGCAGTTGCTGCTACATTTGTCGCTATTCCTATACCTGCATTTATTTTATTTAGTGTTATTTCAGTTGCTGCTAAAGCTGGCCCACCTGGTAAAAGTGCATATTTTGCCGTTACTGCTGCATTAGCCGTTTGCGTATTAACTATAATCTTTGCAATACCTACTGCACTATCTGCAATCAATGCAGCCGCTTGTACTGCTTTTGATTTGCCAAATAAATCTGATACTAATTTTATACCACCTTCAAGAGCCATAAATGTGCTATCTTGAATTTCTTTTTTAGCTTCTGCAAGTAATTCTTCTTCTTCTTTTAGCTTTTGCTTTGTTTCTTTATCTTTCTTTAAAATATCATCATCTATCTTTTTTTGGTCTGCTGCTGCTTTGTCTGCATCTGCTTGTTTAGCTGCTATCATTCTAGCCTCATGTTCTGCATTTAACTTTTCAATTAAAGAAAATTTTTCTGTTTCTGTTTGCGCTAAACTATTTATTTCAGCTAACCTTCTTTGGTAATCTAGTTCCTCTTTTTTAACATTGGTATCTGCTAATCTATCTAACCTTTCATCCTCATATTTTTTATTTAATTCATCAATTTTTTTATTATGTTCTTCAATTGCTTTTCTTTCATCTTCATCAATTTCTTTATTTAATTTCTTTCTATCTTCTGCAGTTAATTTTGTATTTGCTAAAACTAATTTTCTACGCTCTGCAAAAGTTAGTTTTTCATTTTCTAAACTTTCTTTTAATGCTTCTAACTCTTTATTATAACCTTCCTTTGCAAGTTGTTTTCTTTTTTCTTGCGCATCTTTTTCTTTTTTTGCAGCATCATCTGCAGCTTTTTTATCAATACCTATTACTGATAATTTCAATCCTGCTTGGTCGTTTTTTAATTGGTCTAAAGTTTTATTTAATTCATCTACTGTAGCTTTACCATCTTTTTTTATCTGCTCTGGGTCAAATAATAAGTTAGCTTCTAAATTTTTAAAGCCATTTGCCAAATCAAAATTTTTACCAAAGGCACTACCTATTGCATCTATACCTTCTAATAATTTTATAATTGGATATTGTACAATATCTAAAATGCTAATTAATATTGCTTTATTCCTAACTGCAGCATCAACCGCAGCTTTATTTAAGGCTATTTCACTTTTTATTTGTTGTTCAGTAGCTTTAATTACTGCAGCTATTTGTTGTATTTTATATTCTAATATTTGTCTTTCACTTTTGCCTTGTAATTTTAAAACATTATCTTGTGAATTAATATGCTTTAGTTTATCTTCCTCCTTTTTTAAATTTTCTCTTCCTAAATCATTTAACTTTCTTTGTTCATCACTAACACCACTAATAGCAGTAGTTATCTTATTCCAATTAGCTGCAATAGCTGCAATAGCAATAACCAATAACCCAATGCCAGTTGAACCAATAGCCGCCTTTAATGCTGTAAATGCAGCTACTACATTTGTGCTAATTACTCTATATAAATTCCTAAAACCTTCTATACCACCATCCAAAAAACTACTTAACCCCTGCGAAAATGCCATTGCACTTTGCACTTTTAATAATGCCTTTTGCGTGTTTTCACTTTCTGCGCCAAATAACCCCATTGCACCCTGCACCGCTTGAAATGCACCTGCAGCACCTTGTATAGCTTGCGTTAATGAGTTAAACTTTGCATCTGGATTAAAGGCATCTACCATTTGCCTTGCATCACCTAATCTATCCTTTAACTCTGCAACTCGCTTTGCTGCATTGATAGCTTCTTTGGATGTCGCACCAAACTTGCCTGTAAAGTTTACCAGCTCATTGGTAGCCTCTTTTATCTGTGATTTTAAAGATGCCATTGGCGCACTCGCACCACTGGTATCTAATTCAACCTTTAACCCTATTATTTCTTCTGCCATTTCTAATATATATAATCAACTACCTTAATTAGTTCAACATTTGCCATCTCGTTAGTATTTACATCAATATCCTTTATAGCATTCAATTTATAATCTATTCCATGAATATTGATATAATTTGCAAAGTTTAATCTGAATAAATCCACCGTATCTAAATGCAATCTACAATTGAGCATTAAATTGCTACTATCTATCATCTCACCAATGTAAGGACTCCAATAGATGCTGTAAAAGCTAGTTGATACACCGCTACCACTTGGCAAATCATAATAAACCTCTGCAGGACTAGCAAACCCTAAGTTTAACCTATCTCCACTTGCCAAAAATCCACCATTATACGGATCATCTGTCATCCCTGCATAGCAATATTCAGATAATGAACCCAAATCAGTAGCACCATCATATAATTTGTGGGTATCACAAGATAAAGCCTTTAAAAATACCAATCTAATATTGCTATTTAATGGCAAATCACCACCTGCATCACGCTTAAAAATGCCAGTTGTAACCTTATCATCGCCACCAATTCCGTAAATATGGCTTGGACTAAACATTAATTCTATTTTTTCCTCACCTTTTGCGCTTTCAAATCCACTAGTTTCAATATAATCAGCCATTGTTTGGCCATATTGCTTATCGTATTTATCGTTTAAATAGTCTTTATCTTGCTTCCATTTAAAATTATAGATGTTTGGAGTAATTTCGCTAATTGGTAGCACCTTGTAATTATCTTTATCAAACTTATCACTCCAATTTAAAGTGCTATTGCCATTGTAATACTCAATATAAGGCTTAATATTCAATTCTTTTTTGTTGTACTTACTTTCAGTTACATAAAGATTAAATAACTTGCAGAATGATGTAAAAAGCTCATCCATATAAACATTACGTGGGCAATTTAAATCGTAATCAATAGGTTGGTTGTAAACTTGTTCAGTAGTTGTAAATTCAGTAGCTAATGCAATTACACCGCCATTTACATTTGATGTTGTAATGGTACTACTACCAACATTAGAACTAGTAAATAATAAAAAACTTATTTTATCTGTTGGTAATAAATTTACACTTTTATTAATTGATAAATTAATATGCCTTGTATTACCTGATGTCCAAACACTACTATTTGCAGCTAAAAATGAACTGCCATTTAAAACCATTAATAAAGTAAAATTAATTGTAGTATTTGCTCCACCACCACTAAAATCAAAATTATAACTTGCATTAAAATTTAAAGTTAAATCTTTTGTTCCACTATAAGTATATTCACAATTAGTTGCATTAAATGAAATATCTGTACTTAATCCTACTCCATTCATTTTTAATGCTGATGTTACACCACTTACTGAAACACTATAAGTCCCATTCAATGGTGTATCATTAATAAACTTATTCGTAAACATCAATAACTTCTCATTATTGTTAGGGATGAATATGCTGTTCTGCATGGCATCGGTATTAAACCATCCGCCTGTTATTGTATAGCCTAACTTTCTGAACATCTTAATAAATGCTCCGAATAATGGATAGGCAGGTCGGTAATTTCTTACTGATATATTAGGACTAATTTGATTAGCATAATTGATGTAAGGATAAACTACTTCCTCGTTACCTATCACTCCAATTTGCGCCCAATCTGTTATCCTAGTTTTTTCATAAGTATCTAATGTACTTGGATTCCATCCCAAATCTTCTAACCTTAATCGCTTACCGTTAAAGTTTTTCATGGCAAAATATAACCCACCTAATTCGCCAAATAAAGCTACTTCATACTCAAATACTCCTTCGGTTTTATTGACTTGCAGTAGCTTCATTGTGCCTGTAAATATCTGCATCCCATCTTTAAAAAGCTGTATGTCTGTGCTAATATTAGGATTGAAGTAAGTACCTACATTTGCATCTGGTTCGCTTAGGCTCAAGTTTTTATCAATAAACTTTTGCGGACTAAAAAACATCCCAAATAACTTATTATTATTCAAAGTACCAGGCAATGTAATTGTCTTGCTGAATGAAGTATTACGACTACCAATGTCCTTAATATCGTCTATCTGATATGTCAATGGAATACCCACCTCATTTGTTACATCAAACTTGTATTGCCCTGCTATAATTTCTATCATTAGTTAGATTGGCTTTTAAAGTTAGGCAATGATATTGTGCATTTTGCAACTGTAGCTTTGTCAATATTTGGCTTCCAAATACCTATGGCATTATTTGTAACTGATATTGGTATGAATTTATGCGTATAAATAAGTGGATCTGATGCAGGATTATTTAAAATAGGTACTGCTAAATACACCTCATTGCTTTGCATCAATTCAACAAATGCATTGTACTCGTTATAGTCTATTATTGTCTTTGCCAAATCAAACTTTGGATTGATAGTGGTGCTATATTGCTTATCGGCTTCGCTTGTTTGCTTGTAGCCTACATAACCACCCCCATTAATTGAGTAGCTTGCCATAGTATCAATGAATTTCGCTGTGCTATCCATTGCCTTGTACTTTACCTTTTCAATGTCATTTGTTTGCCTATAATGAGTGAATACAAATTGCTCAAATGCACCTAGTCTATTTTTAAAATATATCTCAATAAATGGCTTGCAGCTATCTATTGCAAAGATAGATTGCGTAGGATTGCCAGTGTATGAATGTGTTAATTTGTAACTCGCACCTAAATTACCTGCACCACCACTTGTAAACCTTGCAAATCTATAATTAGCATTACCACCTATGTAAGCTATGCCTCTATTAGCCACATATTTAAATGTAGTAGTAACTGCTGAACCAATCACTAACCCATCTGCATTGGTAGGCTCTACGCTTATGTTTGTGCTTACTGCTGTACCACCTGCATTATAGATTGCCCATGTAGGAATAATCGTTGCACTCGTTGCACTCCAATACATCTTTTTGAAGCTATTATTTAGCTTAGTCATTGCAAAAGTATCTTGATTGGTTGCAATTGTATCTTGCAATCCATTGGCTAAGTAATCGGTTACTATTGGATAGCCATTATATAGAAATCCTGTTACATATCCTAATATACCACTTACATTCACGCCATCAAACTCTCTTAATTCGGCTGTAAATGCTAATATAAGTGAATGGTCATCTGTTACACAAATATCACTTGCACTATTTTTAAAGCCATTTAAAAAATCCGTACTTCTAAAACAATTCTTTGCTACTTCTGCAATGTCAAAGTAACCATAATTATTCGCACCTTGTGGTCGCACTTGGAACTCCCCAATATAATCACTTTGCAAACCTGCATTCAATGTATTGGATTGTACTGTTATTCTGAACACATATCTAAAGTTCGTTACTCCCTTGTTCGTGCTATCTACTATTATATTTTGCCTTACTAATGCGCTTTTAAATTTATTCAAATTAAATTCGCTTCCGCTATTTATTACCGTTATTGCCATCTAAAAAATCATTTTTTATATTTACTTTTAAATCTTTTCCAAGTTCTCTACTCAATCCCTTAATAAAGCTATTGCCAAAATACTTTGCTGCAGGCTTATCAAAAAAGTGTATTGGCTTAATGCCGTTCCTTTTGATATAAACACCCAAGCCGTATGCACTACTTTCTTTAGCATCGGTTATGCTTTGCCTTTTCTTTTGCAATCCACTTTTGCCCTTGCTCTGGTCTTCGTTTTTGTTTGCTCTTACGTTAAACTTTTTCCACCCCATTAAACTTTTCAGGAATGCTTTACTAACTCCAATATTCTTAAATGAATATTCACTACCATGCTTTACCAAAGTACCATTTACGCCCTTGTTTACAAAGTCGTAATATTTATTTGCAGGATTGCGCTTATCATAACCTATGGTAATTGTAATCTTACTACCTGCTTTGGTAGTAGTTGTAACTATGTCCGATAGGTTACCTTTACTTACACTGCCATTTCTATTGATAATATTTTGCGCTTCGGTTATGAATTTACCAACTGCATCACTTACATAGCTTGCTGTGGCTTTAGTATAGTTACTTTTGCTACTGCCTGCTATATCTAAATAATCTAAATTATCTGCTTGCGACTTGGCGATTGATTTCATTTATAAACTCTGACTTCTCCTTTATATATAGCAAATCAGCAAGGAATGGTATCAAGTCCATGTTGAAAATGTCATCTCGTTTTACCCTTTCCAATTCAGCCACCAAATCTATTTGGTAGAGCCAACCATATTTTCCCATAAAGGATTGACTATTTTCTCCACTTCTTTCTTTGGCATCCTGTGCTTCAACATCATCTTCCAAATCAGTGTCATCTTTTGGCTCTCCATCTTCTTTTGGGAAGATTGTTGGGAATCCACTTTCCACTGCTCGTATACTCGCAAAAAAAAACCAATCCAACCCATAGCTACGGTAATTGGTATTTGCTGTAATTCACTTGCGTAGGTTTCGTATTCTTTACTATCGTATGGCACATCTACCCACATCCCTACCCAATTTTTACGCTGTGGTTGCACCATTGAAGCTAATATTAAGTGCATATTAGGGATGTAATCCTGCGCAAAGTGCTTTACTTCGATATACCTTGCTACTGCACTCTTAATCTTTCGGATATCATGAATGAATTTAAACCTACCAAATCGCTTAATCGTTACATCTTGTATAGGTTGCTTAACGACAAATAGGCAATCATTAGAAAGTCTATTAAACTCCGATATTGGCATTGCATCCAATTCTTCAATATCTATTCTTTTACAAATAGATACGGTGTGATAGGCTTTATCTAATGCCTCGAAATCCTTATCAATTTCATTAAGTTGCTGAAATTGCTCTACTGTTATATTTTCCCAATTCATAATTTAAACTATATTATATATTCCTGTTCCTCGTTTTTTCCAAATATTACGCGCTAGTGCTAGTGCATTCACTGTATCATCGTGCATCCCATCAGGTGCGTTATACTTTACACCTGTGCGAGTGTATTCAAATTCAAATGACTCCATCTCATCTTGCATCACTCCTTCCAAGATTGATACTTCGCCAAGTTGTATAGCATTCTGCAATCCTATCATTAACTGCTGCTTACTTTGGCTACTATATTTAAACCCATACACATTACTACCTAATCTTTGCAACTCCTCAACTATTGGGTCGCCTACACCGGTAGCATCAATATTTTTTTCAATGCCTTTAGGTAGTTGCATAATCTTGTTCTTTGTAACACTCCAATCTGCTTGAAACCTATCAAAATAGCAAACATTACTATCATCATCTAGTCCAACTATTACCGTATAATCAAAGGACTTTGCAAGGTCTATACCGTAGCAAGATGCTGGCTTATTACTGATTGGCTTAATGCAGTTACGTATTGCAGGAACTCCAAAAGGATTAGTACCATTATCACTTGGTATAGCTAAATATAATTCATCAAATACCTCTTTAGGTAATGTTCTTTTAGCATCTTCTATTTCTGCTATGTCAAGTAACCCAGCATCAACTGCATCATAGGCTGTTATTTTAAAGAACTCCCAAATACCACTATCATCATTCTTTGCCCTTTCACCTAACTTGTAACCCCATCCCTTGCCCCTAGCATTTCCAATAAACTTACATTTACCTTTTGTTTTGGTTAAGGTAGATCGCATGGCATACCATGCCGCTTCTCGCATCCTTGTAAACTCATCCATCACAACTGCATACACATCTTCACCGTATAGATTGTCTGGCTTTTCTGCGCTTTTAAAGTGTATTACCGTACCTGTTGGAGTGGTAATAGTTAGATTTGAATTATTAAATCGATATAATTCCCTTGCACTTAGTTGGTCTTTTAACCTTGTAAATGCAATTTTAGCTTGCATATACACAGGTGCTACCCACCAATAGTTATAACCTTGCTTACCTTGTAATGATTGCTCATGCAACCACACTACATGGCTTGCAGTTTTACCGACCTTAGTAGATGCTGCAGTTACTGTGTATCTTGCAGTGCTATCAATAATTTGCTTTTGATAGTCATAAAGATGTGGTCGGTTGTAAACTATATTTATTGGCAATTACTTTGCTTTTTTTGCACTCGTTGTTGCAGTAGCTTTCAATTCAGCTTTAGCTTCCTTTAATTTATCTGCAAATGGTGCTGTTTCTCTGTATATCTGTCCTACTGCATCCACTACACAACTTGCACAATTCCAATCTATCTCTTTATGGCTGGCTATGTGGCTTGTGTATATTTTTGAGTACATTTCCTTATCTGCTTTTGTTGGGGCTTGCACTTCTCTTACTTTTACATAGGTGATATTATCTACCATCTTTTCGTAAAGAAAAACTATCTCATTTGCTGTTAGTTGTATTGCCATTATATCTGTCTTTTAAAAATATATATATAAATATGCTATAAGTTGCACTAATAATAGGTAATTGGTATTCAATAGGTATTAAATAGCTAAAAATACCTACCCAAAATGCCAGGCATGATTGGCAATTAAATGGTTTTACCCAAAATATTAAATGCAGTTTTGCTACATCAAACCAATAGATAAGTATGCCTGATGTAAGTAGTATTGTAGTTATTAAATGTTCTATCATAGTCCTCGTTTATTTATTTCATCTAGTACCATTTGGCAATATTCGTATTGCTCATTCTTTATTAAACTTCTATATAAGTCCAATAGTGTCTTATCGTTAATTATACTCAAATGTAAGTACAAATCATCTTCATCTATTTCGCTAATCATAATAATCATCTAAATAAAGTTAGACAAAAGTACATCCTTAACCTTTACACCTTTCAATTGACTATTCAATAATTTATTCACATCTGACTTAATGGATGTTATACTTCTATTGTGGTCTGCTACTTTCAACTCCACTTTGATAGTGATGGATGTTGCAATACCTTGCTTATTTATTCGGTTTTTTTCTGCTATTTCTTTTGTCATATCTAGTAGGGCCTTATAAGGTATTTTAGTTTGATTGCTTAGTTTTTTTACATTGCATCCAACATTCACCAATGCACTCACCAACTCATCATCTACCGCCCTTAATGTAGCTATGTCCATTTCTTGATAGCTATCCATTTGCTTTTGCATTGGTAGTGGCTTTCTATACTTGATGTAAAATGCACTATTGGTGCTTTGTATTTGCGTTTTTGCAATAGCCACCGCAAACTGCTCTACCTTATTATCATTAACTAACTGCTCTAATACTGCAGGTTTCTTTTCTGCTAAAATTAAATATACTTCACTCTTTAAATCTTGCTGTAAATCAGATGGATGCACGCTATCAATATATTTATTGAAGGATGCGGACTGCTCTAAAATTAAAAGTATTTTATTTATCATAAGTTTAAAGTTACTATTACATCGTGTTTTACTTCGCCCTCAGTTTTTTGCTCAACTTTTTCAGTTAATCCATTTAATCTTTGTGTAATGGATGGATTGTATTGCCCTACCATGCCACCTTCTATCTGGTCTTGCTTAATTTCTAGCTTTATTGCGCGACAGATGGCAATATAATCTGTATATCTTGCATCCCTATTCTCAAAGTATTGGTCTATACATCCTATCACCTTATAGCAATAATTATAAAACCCTTCAAATGTCAATGGTCGTTCTAATCTATTTTGCCTTTCTTCAAAATCCTTACCACCAAATACATTTATTATTCTAGGATTGCTTTTAACTTCATTCCGATAATCTTCAAACAATTTCCACATCTTTTCAGGTGTTTCAATATACTTCGTTCCTTTAGGTCGTGCCATAATGCAAAAATAATCTTTTTTTATAATATATAGATAAATATCATCAAAATATGTGGGTAATTCTGGCTATTTGCCCATTGTTTTTACAATGCAAAAATCCTTCTATTGCCTTTATACTAAGATATCCATTCCTATAATGCCAACTATCAGTACCACTTGGACTTCTAAGGCTCTCAATTGTTATACCGGCATAATCTTTACTTGTCTTATGATGCACATGGTGTGTGTACACATATCTGTGTTTAGTTGATGCCCAATCATTAGAAAATTCCACTGCCATAAGCAAAGGTAAATCCTGCAACTTCGCACCATCCCCATGCGTAGTGCCTATAAGGTTATTATGGTACTTAAATGCCTTACGATGTGCTATTGAGCAATCAAAAGTAATATTTTGGCAATTCTTAAAATATGTTTCAATTACTTGCGCTAAAAAAAAGCCATTGGTATAATCGTGATTACTTGGATTAAAAGTAAAATGTACATCAGCAATTGATAAAAGCATTTCTAAAATATCAATATAAAGCTGTTTGGCAATTAAAAAATTATCATACCACATACCATCAGTATCTTGCGAAGTTCCTGCTGTTGTTGTTCGTTTTGGATTATCAACGTGTAAAATATCGTTACCACCTATAAATAATATCTTATCAATATTAAAAGATGATATTTTTTGTAAAATACCTTTTATTCCATCTAGCACTCTTGTAACTGCTATTTGGTTGGTGTAATCTTCGCCTGTTTCGAATGCAGAGCATAGTTTACCGATGTGGATGTCTGCTGGATCTATTACAAGTAAGTAGCTATCTTTATTTTCAATTCGCTCTATCTTGCTAAATATTGGTGCATAGGCTTGCAGATCATTTATCAATTCATTTTTTAAGTTAGATAAGTTGGCTTCAACACTATCAACATATTCTGGGTTTTTTACAAATAAAGATGCACTTTTATTTTTTAACCATAAATGCTTTACTTTCGTATTTGGTACATCAAGTTCCTCGGTTGCATTATAGATGCCTTCATTTTTATCTAATAACTCCGCCCTGTTCCTTCTGATATGCTGGGTTAAACTATTTACATCCGTACTATCATCCTTTGTGTTGGTTGTTTTTAAGATAGTTTGCGCTGCAAGATGGTTACTCATTGACTCATTGCCTTGTAAAAGTGCAATTATCTCGCTATTATATGCAGTCCATTTACCCAAGTTTTTTAGTTTTAGATTGAATTAAAGTAGGATGCAATCTGATGCCTTCCTTTTTTATTATCTGCCTTACCAAGTCATTCAAATGTCCATTTAGCCAAGCTAGGTTCTCATAGTCATCATTGCCACCTGCCAGGTCTATTGTCCTATCATCTAGTATAAAAGTAGATACATGCAGCACTTCATGGCTTATAAGATTATTGGTAAGTTTATCATAGTCAAAAATCAAAGCATATTTTGTAGTATCATTCTTACAGCATACTGTAAATCCTTCAGCATCCAACGCTTCATCATCCATCTTCCACCTTTTAAATAATGCCTTTAGTGCTTTTTTTACATCATCAGTAAATATCACTTCTAATGTATATTCATAATTGGCATCGGTGTATAAATGGCGTATCATTTGTGCAAAGATATATATAAATTATTAGGTTATTTACCAAATGTTTCGTTGTAGTATTGTTTGCCTAGTTGCAGCCCGTCTAGTGCGCCTTCATTAAAAGTTCCAATTATCTGCTCCTTCTCCATTTCTTTAGCTTGATATAATATAGCATACCATGTTAATTTGTCTTTTGGTGTTTCCCAAAGTTGCTCAAATAGCCAATCTACTGCTGTTTTTTTCATATCTCTTTACTGATTAAATTTGACTTAAAAATGTTAGTTGTTAAGGTGTTCCATAGTGGCTCTTTAAAATGCTTTAAACTTATACATGCTCCAATAGTGCTAAGGCTATCAATGCCAACTACTACCATAGCTTTAAATAACTCTTGACAATTATTCACAGCATCTATTAGGTTTATACTGCTATCACTTTGCCCATATTGGTTAAACTTTAAATAAAATGCTTCTAATATTGGCTTTAGCTGTGCTAATTTTACTTTCAATTCCTTTTGCTTTAATGGCTTGCCAAAGATAGTTACATCTTTGTTATCCATCAACTCCAATGTCTTTTCAAGTGCTAAGGCTTGGATGTATGCAAGTTGCAAGATGCTACTAGCATTGGCTTCGTCAAAGTGCGCTTCTGGTATATCAATTTCTCTTAGCATGTTGGTACTTGATGTGGTGTGAAAATAACGCTTTGTGATATGCCATTATTAGCTAGTAGGTACTTATGCAAATTATCTTTTGCAGTAAAGTATAATTCACTTTCCATAGGTTGATTGGCTCTAATATCAATATAATCATTGATTGTCTGTATGGCATGGATGGTAGTGGTGTGATCTCTACCACCAAAGTAATTTCCAATCTTTACTAGGCTATCTTTGGTAAATTCCTTTGCCAGCTTCATTGCTACAAATCTCGGTTGCACAAATTCGCGCTTTCTACTTTTGCCCAATATCTGCTCAATTGGTGTGTTAGCTGTCTTTGCAACTATCTCTGTTATTTTTTCTATTGTTATCATTTAATTGAAATGTTTTTGTGGTACTTTAATTTATCGTCAATAATTTTCAAGGTGTCTTCAATAATTTCATCAACAAGCCATTTATGACTATCTGAATCCAGATGAAACCACCCATACTCTTCTTCAAGTATCTTCTTGATATTTGTTACTGTAATTTTCATAATTTAGTTACCTATGCTATCTATTTCGCAAAGTTCTTTATATAGTTCTTGAATGTAATTTTCATGTTCGCCAAAGTCTGCATCTTTTAGCTTATACCTTAATTTTTGCCTAAGGTCTGCAATAGCTATTGATTTTTCTACTGCATGTAAAAGTACCTTAGCCTCATCTTGGCAGTCGGTTGTAATTGTTATTTGTGTCATAATTAAAAGTATATTTGATAGGTTTTACTGCAAGCTGCTAATAGTAGCAATGCGAATACTATTATTACAGCGTCTTTGTGTTTGATTAGTGTTTCCATAGTTGCAATATTATAAATATATATTCATATATAAATATAGTTATTTTTTATAGGCTATTAGTATTGTTTATATGTATGAAAATATATGTGCAATAACATCAACTGTCCATCCATTACCTAACATCTTATATCTTTGAGTATCTGAAACGTGGTTCGTGTAATTGTCTGCAACTGTCTGCAATCGTTCGCATTCCGTTGGTGTTAATCTTCTTATTCGTGAATTTTCAATAATTCCAACACCTTTTAAAACACCGCCAGCATTTGCCCTTAAACAATCCTTTTTACCATTTATATCATTTGGTGCATCTTGTCTATAATTAAACACCAAATTATCTTTTGTTACAGTAGTTAATGAGTTGCTTTTATTCGTTCCATTTGTTTCAAATTGTTGCTCAATATTGCCTTTTTCTCCTCTTCCTCTCATTGCAACTATTTCAACCGCATTAGTATTTCCTGTATCAAGGCAATAAGTCTTACCATCATTTCTGCTTAAATGTCCAGTTCCACCCTTCTTAGGGTTTCCACTTCTTGGCATTGTGTTGTGGACTATATATTGTCCATCCGTTGGTATTTTATTGTAACCAGCAATTAAACAATTAAATTTGTTTGTTTCTTCATTTACATAAGGCACACTTCTTTCACTTTTAAGAATTGTTTGAATTCTTTGTTCACTTAAAAAATACTTTTCATCAACTTCATTTTCTAACACATCGCGAAGCAAAATACCTTTATCTTTTGGCTGTTTTATAATGCTTTCCAAATTTCCAAACAATCCTGAGGGTTGCATTCCGATGTTAGTCCAGTAAATGCGTCTTCTGTTTTGAGCTGATAGCAAAGCAGAATTAATGTGTATTCCATTTACACCAATAGCTTTGCTTAATACCTTTTCCCACTTTTCGCCCATTTCAACATTTTCTAAGAGAAAGTAAGTTGGTTTGCATTCATTTAGTAATCTCATAAATTCCCAAAATAAATAAGATTGACCTTCAAATTCATAACCTTCAGACTTTAATTGTAAGTAATGTTCAAGAGTTAAAATCTCAGTTTCGCACTTGGTACTCATTCCTTTTCTCTTACCAGCAAAGCTAAACGATTGACAAGGTGAACCACCTATAAGAATATCAATCTTTGGTAGTTTATATCCATCAACATCAACAACACTACCCAATTGTTTTGTATTAGGATAGTTAGCCATTGTAACTTGGATGGCATATTTATCAATTTCAGATGCAAAGTAATTATCTACTTTTATTCCTGCTCTTTCAAGTGCTTGCTGACCGCAAGACATTCCGTCAAATAAACTTAATATATTCATATCTCTAAAATGTTTTTTACTATTATACTTTTAAAGCCTAATTCTTTTAATTCTTTTTGCCTAAATAATTGCAATGCACTTACTACTCCGTTATCGGTTTTAACCTCAATAAAAAACGGTACTTCATCTTTTTTTAGGCAAAGCAAATCAGGAATGCCCTGCTTATTTGTCTTTGATAATTTTATTACATAATAATCTTTAGACTCCATTAACTTGATTATTTTACTTTGTATTTGTTGCTCTTTCATAATATTTTGCTGTAAAGTTCTTTTTATTTTTTACCAAGTTGTAAATTTTATTTTCAATACCACCTTTAGCAAAAATCCAATGCACATTATTTTCAATTCTGCTGGCCACCGACATACGGTCACGAGCCTGGAAGTAACTAACTGCACTAAAATCAATATTATAAAAAATTAAGCAATTTGCAGCACTTAAATTTACTCCTTCACGACCGCTTACTATCTGCAAAGCTATTGATTTATCAGTATTGTAAAATTCATCTAAGTTATCTGTTAAACCATCTAGGTAAATTGATTTTAATGCCTCAAATTCAGCCTTAAACTTGTAAAATATAGCTATCTTACCTGCAAATGTTTTTTTGATGTATTCCGCTTTAGAATAATCAAATACTTTACTACTCCCATCTTCAAACTTTATAGTGCCACTACATAACTGATGTACTTTCATCATCTCTTTAACCGCAGTATCTGCCAGTATCACACAGCTTTTACTTTCAATTACCTTATCAGATTTTAGTTTATTAATTATTGCGTATGTACTAGGTTGCATCTCCACATAATGCACATGCTCATTTACTATACACTTAAAGCCTGCATCTTGCTGAGTAGTATAGACAAATAGATGTTTGGTTGCGCTATCAATCATCTCTTTATTTGCCTTGCTATAATCAGCTACCTTACCAAAACCAAAGTCCTTTTGTGTAATAATTACATATTGCTTTGACCATCCGTAAAAGTTTTTCAATTGTGCAAATGGTGAATAATTGCTGCAATAAAATTGATGGAATAATTGACTGTAACTTTCAGGGGTTGGCGTTCCACTCATTAATAACATTGGTAAATGCGAAAAGTGTTTTTTTATGTGTTTTACTTTATTATTTGGCTTAGGAAAACTGCCCAACCCATGCGCTTCATCTAAAATAATAAAGTCAAAATACATGCCTTCTATTAAGTGCATACTTTCGTAGTTTATCACATATAAATTATAACTGTACTGCATAGCTTCATAATCCTTTTGGATGCTGGCAATAGCTTTCTTTTTAGTTATAAATAGCACATTCTTATATTGCAGTAACTTTGCCACATTTAATGCGCTAATGGTCTTCCCAGATCGCACTTCGCCTGCTAAATAGGCAATTTTATATTTTAATAAAATAGTTGCTGCATCACTGCTAGCTTTTAATTGATTTGTTCTAATTTGCATTTTTTATATTTTTGGTCTATTATCATTGGAACTGTATTTACCCATTTTATTGAATGATGTAATCTTGGGTTATTAGCATTCATCATACTAATTTTAACACTTGATGGATTGTACATAACTGAAAAAAATGCTTTTACATAAGTCCCTGTTTTTATATAAGTATCAGATAATCCTAGTCCTGTTACTTGAGTATCTTTTTGGTCTAATTGAATAAATGGGAATGTGCAAAATATTTGCCCTTTAGCACCTAAATTAACATAAGTAGTAACATCTTCATTTAATCTACCCATAAACTCAAATGTTCTATCCGTTGAGCAAAAAAAAGAATTCATTGCTTTTCTTCTAAATTTACCATTAAAACCACCAATGTGGTCACCACCTTGAGAAAATGCTATTGTTTTAATATTTGTTGATTTGTAGAAATCAACTATTTTATCAAACACAAAATCTAATCTATTTTTAATCACCCTTGAACCTGTATCATATCTATAACTTAGGCAATAATAATCATCACACATTATGCAAAAATATTTTTTTCCAATATCTTTAGCTATATTAAATATTTCATTTGCTTTGTACATTGTACTTCTCAAATCGCCACTATTATCTCCTGAATCATATTTATTAATAATTGATTTTTTATCAAATGTAATTATAGCATTCCCATAAATATTTTTATATTGTTCTAATGACTTACTATCATTATCAATAACTAAAAATATATCTCCAGTATATCCACATCTTTTTAAAGTTTTATATGTATAGCAGTTTTCTGGCCTATCATGTACCATTATAAATACTGCAAAATCTTTATTCTCCATATTCTTCTAAATATTGTTTTTTAATTTCATTACAAAGTTTTACATATCCATATTCTATTGCCTTTTCAAAGTCAATTATTACTAATCCACTTCTCTCCATTAAATGTTGCATTTCAGGTGAACTATGCGCATAATAATCAGCTATATTTTCATAATTAAATACATTATGTCTTTTAGCTGCATCTATTAAAAATGTTTTTTCTTCATAAGATAAACTTGAATTATCAATTTCTCTTATTAGCCTATGTGTTTTAGTTTTATCTACTAATTCCATTATATGAGGCTTTTTATTTTTTGGCTCATAAATAGGAGCTTCAATTTTAGATGAATATTTTTTTTCATCTTTGCTAGGGTCAAATTCTTGACCAAATAAATTTATCTGTTTCATATTTTTTTAATTTTCTAATTCGATTTTAAATCTGTAAATTGTTTGTCTGCTTACACCTAATAATTCTGCTATTTCTCCAACATTTATATTATTATCCATCTTGTAAATTTCGCTAAACTTTTCTTTGGTGCTTTTCTTTTTTGCAGAATTAATTGTGCCTTTCATATCATTTATAGATGTGCTATTTACCTTTATCTTTTTAGCATGTGCAATAAAATACTTACTTAGTTTTTCAGCCTTAATCATGCTATCTTTAGTAATAACTTCCAAATTATCATCATTAAACATTGAATTGAATACATGAATTAATAGCGCAAATCTAGGTAGGTAATTTTTTTGCTTGGGATACATGCTTTTCATGTACTCATTCTCATTATCGCCATTCTGTATATCCACATAGCTATCGTATATTCTTACATATTCATCAAAGGCTTTTGCATCCATTGTGGCTAATTTAGGCTTCACATTAGCATCTGGAAAATACTCTATAATCTTATTCTTAAACTCGCTATATAACCCACAAATAATATCACTGAACCACTTTAATTTATCTTCTCTAATTTCGTTTCTATTATACTTTGGCACATGCAAATCTGGATAGCACAATAGCATCCTATCTATAAACCCATTATCCTTTTTTTCATCGGTATAAAGTGTATTTAATACGGCTGGTTGTATTCCGCCAAGTATAGGTATAAATGTTTTATCCAAAAAACTACTTTCTGCCATCTTTCTATTCAAAGTATAGCTTTCACCACCCCAACTACTTAACCAAAATTGCAAGTCTGAACCTTCCCTATACTTATTCATGTCCATATACCACCCTGCTAATTCATCTTTAAAAACTCCAATTGAATGCTTATTATCTTCATGCAATCCAACTAATGCCTCTAGTGTAATATCATCTACTATGAATTGCGTCTTACTTGGCTTTGGTATCTCCAGGCTATTGTTCTTTTCAGCTTTAGTTAAACTTTCATATTCCTTATGCTGTTTATTCTTTTCTATGTAGTTTTTTATTTCTTTATTGTTTAGCTTCTTTAGTGGGTTGATAATGTGGTTAATGGATGGCGTTTTACCAATACCTGCCTTACCAACTAAGCTAATCCAAATAACTGCTGGCTGTGTATATCCATTTTTTATTTTGATGTGCAAACTTTGCCCTATTGATAGGCTAATTAACCATAATAAACTGCATCCCATGTAGTCTGGCACTAATCCAAGTGTTACTTCACTTTCGTTTATAAAATCTTGGATTTCTTTTGGAAAAATATCCAAAGGAAAGTTTAAATCATTCTCATTTATTATAATCTTTTCTTTAGGCTCTGCTTCTTTTATCTTTGGGATGGATCTACTACCATAGCCATCTTTGTATAATTGCCCTGCTGCATTCTTATAATTGCCATTATGGTATTTGATGGAGTATGCTATGAAAGGAGTGATTAACTTTTCTGCTGGGTAATTAGTGCCAGTGCTAAATAAGTACATACATCCGCTATTTTTAAATATGCTCCCACTCGTTGCAGATTTTGCACCATTTCTAAGTATCTCGTACCTATTTGATAAGTTCCTAACTATCTTAAACTCATCTTGCACTATATCAAAGATACTTACCTTAGCGTTATAATCCGCCCATGGAGTAATTGCGCTATCTTGATATTCTTTAACTTGGTGCTTTTCAACTTCTATATTCTCAACATAATTATAAGATTTACTAATGGACCAGATGCACTCCGCATCCATGTCGGTAATAGTTTGTATTTCTGAATAAGCTAATTTACTAATCTTATTTTCGTATAATACAACCATGCCACCTAATCCTCTACTTTCAATTACAGCACCTGCATGTCCTTTTAACTTAGCTATTTTACTATTCTTTTTTACATTGCTGCATCTGTAAAGTATATGGTAACCTTTATTAATAGTTTTATAGATAACAAACTTATTTTCAAAATCATCTATATTATCCTTCAAGAATGACAGATATTCATTCCAAAAGTTAGTCTGCTCTTGCAAAGTATCAAATACTTTTAAATCTACATCAATTACTTCAAGTCCATTGTATCCAGTTAGCAATCCATATTTAGGCGAATGTAAACTGTCTATATCAGTAATTGCCCTTGCATTAGTTTGGTATTGCTTCCATTCTCCAATAGGCTTCTTGTTATCATCTACTGGAATTATTGAGTAACCTACGCTTACCAACTTTTTTAAATATTCTTTACTTATCATAGTTTAAATAGTAAAGCCACATACAAAAGCATTTGGGGAATAAATGCTGATGCAGTGGCTTAAATGTTTTTTTATTAAATTAGTAATTCCCCTACTAATTCTGATGCAAATATATAAAATTATTGCTAACATCAATTTATTATTTTATTTCTTAACTTTTGTTATGTAACATTATTTGTAACATTTTTACTTAACATTTATCAATTTTGTTACACTTTTACATTGATTATCAATAGATTTTGTAACATGTTACAAATGTTACAAAAATATTTTGCATTTTTATTTTTAATACATTTTTTTTTAATGTAACATGTAACATTGTTACACTTTTCATTGATAATCAATGCTTTTGTGTAACATTTGTAACATTTCTCCTCTCAATCCAAGTATTTTTTAATGTTGGATGTGGAATGCGCTCTATTGGATAATCCACTACCTTATTTTTGTAAAGTCGTAACTTGCGCTTCTTTTCTTGGCTTTCTTTTATTGATTTGTACATAGTTTTTTTAATTAGCTATTCAGTTGCTTATGAAGCTGTAGGCTATACCGGCTGAATAGTTGGTTATTGCCTAGAATGGTAAATCTTCTGTGCTTTCTTTTTTAGGCTCGGTTGGCTTGCTACCGTTGTAAGTATTTAGCTTGGCATAAGGCGCACCATCTTTACTGCGAAGGATTTGCAATTTAACCTGCTTCTTCCCTTGATACTCCGTTAAGGTTTCAGGATTTGTTTTTGCCCAAGTGTACAGGTCATCTAATGTAAGTACCATGTCGGCTATTACAAATTCTGGTGCGTTTGGATGCTTGGAGAATAATCTCACTCCAGCGATCATGTTGTTGTCGGTTGTTTTTACTTCTGATTTTTGCATATTTATTTTAATTTTAATTTTTTAAAAAATTTGTTCGATTAGTTTTTCGTAAAAGAAATCTGCATCAATCATTTCAATTTGCTGTTGCGTCATCTCTTCCCCATCATACTCTGCACTTACAATGTAAGCATCGCAATAGTCTGGATAATCCATATGGTTGATGCCTTTAAATTCAATATTGCTAATTAAGCTATAATTTAGTTTTTCCATATTGTTTATTTGTTTAAAGTTAATTCAGTTTTTTTCGCACTCATTAAATCCAATAGGTTTCTATCGGTTGGCTTGTATTTAGTGTAGATGTTGGTTAATTCTGCTAATGTTTTAGCTTCTTTTATTGCAGTTTCTAAAGGTACACCTGCACTTGTTTTTCTATCTGCATTGTCAATATCATCTTCGTCAGTTGCAATGTGAAAAAACTTTAATAAAAAGTATCTTTCAGCATAAGTAAGTGCTGAACCAAGTCCCTTTTCCCAATCATTTT
>Ga0209596_1000970_pt1 | contig 25444 bp, 31 predicted proteins | sample M_130807_MF_Meta_FD_187314 | JGI IMG/M metagenome (GOLD analysis project Ga0209596, IMG submission 187314) | Freshwater microbial communities from Lake Montjoie, Canada to study carbon cycling - M_130807_MF_MetaG (SPAdes) (version 2) | ecosystem: Environmental > Aquatic > Freshwater > Lake... | reverse complement strand
CGCAAATCTGAGGCACAACGTGCATTAGATCTTTACGCAGACAAGATGTTTGCTGTACTCAAGCAGTCTAATTTTGATATTGCAATGGGTGAGTTCTTGCTCGATCTGTCTGTGGGTACTGCAGTAATGCTTGTGCAGCCAGGCGATGCGGTAAACCCCATCAACTTTATTCCTGTTCCACAATACTTGGTCAGCTTTGAAGAAGGCGTTAATGGCCAAGTAGACAACGTGTATCGCAAGATGCGTATTAAGGGCGAGTCTATCCAGATGCAATGGAAAGATGCCAACATACCACAAGACTTGCAACAACGTATTAGCGAAAAGCCTACAGAGGATATTGATCTCATCGAGGCTACAGTGCTTGACATAGCAAAGGGTGATTTTAATTATTATGTTATCCACGAAAAGAGCAAGACTGAAATTGTTTATCGCAAATTAAAGTCTAGTCCTTGGGTGGTATCACGATATATGAAAGTGGCAGGGGAAATATATGGGCGTGGACCTGTATTGACTGCATTGCCAGACATCAAGACTCTTAACAAGGTCAAAGAGTTATTGCTCAAGAATGCAAGCCTGGCCATCACTGGTGTCTACACGGCAGCTGATGATGGTGTGCTAAACCCAGCCAATGTGAAGATCACGCCTGGGGCGATCATTCCAGTGGCCAGGAATGGTGGACCACAGGGTGAGGCGCTTAAACCGCTGCCACGTGCTGGTGACTTCAACGTCTCCCAGCTGGTGATCAATGACCTGGTGCAATCCATCAAGCGCACACTGCTCGATGAGAGCCTGCCACCAGACAATATGTCGGCCAGATCTGCCACTGAGGTGGTAGAGCGCATGAAGGAGCTGGCTCAAAACCTTGGCTCTGCATTTGGACGATTGATAAACGAAACAATGATTCCATTGGTAACCAAGATATTGGAAGTCATGGATCAAAATGGCATGATTGATTTGCCATTGCGTGTAAATGGGTTGGAGGTCAAGGTGTCTCCCGTTAGCCCATTGGCAATGGCTCAGAACATGGATGAGATTAACAACATATTGCAGTTCATGCAAATAGCACAAGGCATGGGTCCAGAGGCTCAGTTGGCTATTAAGGCAGGCGCTGCGGTGGATTACATTGCTGACAAACTAGGTGTTCCTCAGATTGTGAGAGCCACTGCCGAGGAACGTGCAGCTCTCATGCAACAGATGGCACAGGCTGCAGCCATGGCACAACAGCAGCAGCAGACCTTACCAGCGCCAGCAGCTGCAGCACCAGCGGGAGGTATGTAATGGACTATGGTCAAAGAGCAGACAAAACTCAAAAAGGCATGGGGTTCTTTGGTGAATTAAAGCGCCCTGGTGGTGGTGTATCTACTGAGATATCGATAGGCGTAGGCATCTATGGCAAAGAGATGGAGATTCCACTAATAGTCCCATCTTTGTCTAAGCAAGAGTTGGATTACTTACTAAAGACGCCAGTTAAATCATCTAAATTTTTTGACAATATGCCACCGTCCATATTGCAAAAAGCTATGGATCACGCAAAGGTGCGAGTTGACCAGGAGAAGTCTCCATTTGCTGGACCTGACGAAATCATGGAGCCACCTAAGTGAGCGGGTGGGATGACCTAGAGGCAGAGCCTGCTGCCTATGAACCTGATCAAGACAGGGTAGATCTGAACCTCCAGGTGGCAAAAACCTTTGCCAGCGCTGAAGGTCAAAAAGTGTTGGCGTGGCTGCGAGAGTTTTATCTTGAGCAACCATGTTGGCAACCAGGCTCGGAGTCTTCACTAGGAATGTTCAGAGAAGGACAAAACAGTGTGATCCGAGATATTGAAAACCGCATTAGAAAGGCGAAACAACGATGAGCGAAGCAAATGACAACCCTGGCCTGCTTGAATCTGCAGCATCTGAGGATGCACCAGAGGCGCAGATAACCGAGGGCCAAGAGCAATCGATCAGTCACGTACAAGGTGACCCACAAGCAGACGATACACCACTTGAAAGACCAGACTTTTGGCCTGAGAAGTTTTGGAACAAAGACGAAGCAGCTCCCGATTTAGAAGGAATTAGCAAGTCTTATGTAGAGTTGGAAAAGAAGTTTCGAGCTGGTGGCCACAAACCCCCAGAGAATGGCGAGTACGACATTGAGACATTGGGACTCAAAGGGGATGACCCAGTAGTGAAGTCTTATGTTGGATGGGCGCAAAAGTATGGCATCAGCCAACAAGCTTTTGAAGACCTGGCACGGGAAGTTACAGGCATTGGCAACGACAATGTTGCACAAACGAAACAATCTATTCAACAAGAGTTGGAAGATCTTGGACCTAATGCCAAAGCTATTGTTACCAATATGGCTCAGTGGGGTAGGGGCATGGTTAGCAAAGGTATTTGGAGCCAAGATGAGTTTACCGAGTTTACCCGCTGGGGAGACACGGCAAAGGGCATTAGAACGCTCCAAAAGTTAAGAGAGACGTATGAGGGCAGAGTGCCAACAGAGACGCTTAAAAACGATTCTGGTGGCTCTGTGTCTAAAGATGAGCTAGAGCAAATGGTAGGAAACCCTGAGTACAAGACCAATCCTGCCTATCGTGCTAAAGTTGAAAAGCTGTTCGATAAGATGTATGGTTGAGTTGGCATGATCTCCTGTTGGAGTTTGACCCCTTGACAGGGGTTTTTTTTTTGGCATAATAGATTCTGTCAAGCATAGCAGTTAGACAACCCAAAGCCTTCAAGCTCTGGCTTTCTATCCCGAAAGGGACACGCTGCTATGTGGAAAGCTAGAACTTGAGGGTTTTTTCGTTTTCCTGACTCGCAGGCTATGCGGTACGTCAGTGGTAGTCTGTTAAATAAACCTGTTACACGGCAAGCCAAAGCAGGAATGGTGGGCTAAGAATAGAGCCAGGTGGTAGGTCAGCAATGACTGCAAGTCTGTTCAGTGTGATGCGATGGCATGGCTCCGTAGGGCATACCTCAAAGCATAAGCGAACTGTTGGTCTTTACCACGGTAAGGCTGTGCTTTGCTCCAACATTCACCATAGGGCAGTTATAGGAGATAGCAGCAATGAGGATATGTGCTTGTGGTGGAAGTATAGAAGTAGCAGAGTTGACTAGTGGCAAGGTGTGGATGTATTGCTCTTGTTGTAAAAGATATGAAATATTTTAAAATAGGGTATTGACAAATTCTGAATATGGCTATAATAGTGTTACTGATAACCGCAAGGCCAGTGACGATAGTAGTCTATCCAGGGGTGCGCTGTAAGGCACAAGTCTTGGCCCAGAGTATTCTGGACAACCGTTGGCGATAAACATTTCATCAACCGTTTTCTAGGAGAAAACAAATGGCGATTGGCATTTCCACCGCATTTGTAACCCTGTTCGACACGGAAGTTAAACAAGCGTATCAAGCTGATGCTGTCTTGCGTAATGCTGTCCGTTTGCGTACTGGAGTTACAGCAAGCACACACAAGTTCCCCAAAATTGGATCTGGCGTTGCACAAGTTCGTGTACCCCAAACTGATGTGGTTCCTCTTAACGTCACTTATTCACAAGCAACTGTTACATTGACAGACTATATTGCTGCTGAATACTCTGACATATTTAACCAGGCTAAAGTTAACTTTGATGAGCGTCAAGAACTCGTACAAGTTGTTGCTAAAGCTATTGGCCGTAGATCTGACCAGATGATCATTGACGCATTGGCAGCATCAAGCACCAGCTTGACTGTTGCTACTAGCATCGGTGGCGCTGGTACAAACTTGAACATGGCTAAATTGCGTGAAGCTGCACGTTTATTGAATACAAACAATGTGCCTGCAGAAGATCGCACAATGTTGATTCATGCATCACAGTTGTCTAGCTTGTTGTCTGAGACTGCTGTCACAAGTTCTGACTTCAACAGCGTCAAAGCATTGGTGCAAGGTGATATTAGTAGCTTCATGGGATTTAACTTCATCACTATTGGTGACCGTTCTGAAACTGGTTTAACTGGTGGTGGTTCTGGTCAAACCCGTAAGGTGTACGCTTTCCACAAGATGGCAGTTGGCATGGCTGAGAGCATGGCAATCCGCAGTGAGATCAACTACATTCCTGAGAAAACCTCATGGCTTGTTAGCTCGATGTTCTCTGCTGGCGCTATTGCTATCGATGCTGGTGGCTGTGTTGACATCACCTGTACAGAATAAGGAGTACACATCATGGCTTTTTCTTCAACGGGTTTAAACCCTATCGGTGGTCAATCAAAGGCTGGTAATGCTCCACAAATTTGGACATACACCAGCACTGATGCTCAATCGGTAATTCGTGCCTCTGGCTACTTCAACTCTGTTGCAGCTTTAATTAAGGTAAACGACATTATCTTTTGCATCTCTGCTTCTGGTGGTACACCAGTATTGTCTACTGCTTATGTAAATTCAAACACAGGTACTGTGGTTGATATTACTGACGGTGTGACAATTACTGCAACTGATACTGACTAACCTTAGTGTCTATTGAGCAGGCCAACTACTGAGCAATCGGTGGTTGGCCATTCTTACATCTGAGGTGATTTATGGCGAGTGGCGATACAGATTTAAAAGTATGTTCCGATGCCCTGCTGATGCTTGGGGCTAAATCTATATCTTCATTTAATGAAGGCACAGACTCATCTAACCTGTGTGATCGTATTTATCCTGACGTTAAAAAGTCTACATTGCAATCTTATCCTTGGAGTTTTACATTCAAGAAGGTGCAATTAGCACAGACAACCAACACCCCTGTTAACCAATACAAATACGAGTATCAGCTACCAAGTGACAGACTTGGGACTATTCGTAGAGCTTACAACTCTGACCAAGTTGGCGCCAGAACATTTAGCGATTGGGTTATCCAAGGCGATAAATTGTTGACTAATGAAGAGACTGTGGTCATTGATTACCAGTATTTGCCTACTGAGTCTGAGATGCCTAGTTACTTTATTCAATTGCTTAAATACATGATGACTTGGCATTTAGCTGATCCTATTACTGATCAGATTACCAAGACACAGTATTGGCAGGGCATTGCTACTGGTGGTCCTAGCGAGAATAATAGAGGTGGTTTTTTAAGAACTGCTATGGTCATTGATGGCCAAGGCAACACCTCGCAATCCTTTGAAGACTTTAGCCTCATTGCTGTGAGGAACTAATGTCTAGACTTGTTTCATTTCAAACTAACTTTAGCAGTGGTGAATTAGACCCATTGCTACGGGCAAGAGTTGATTTAAATCAGTATCAGAATGGCGCTGAGACATTAACTAACGTGGTTGTTCAACCACAAGGCGGTGTACGTAGGCGTGGTGGATTAAAGTATTTATTTGAGATACCCAGTGCTGCATCTCCATCAAGTGGCACTAGATCTGTTCCATTTGAGTTTTCGGTGGATGACAGTTATATGTTGATATTTGCTAATCAGCGTATGTATATCTTTAAAGACAAAGTACAGATTACCAATATCAATGGCGGTGGATTAGATTATTTGGCGGTTACTGCGGTGACCAGCTCTATTTTGGCTAATATGTGTTGGACTCAAAGTGCTGATACTTTGATCATTACACACAAAGACATTAACCCAATTAAGATTGTGCGTGGGGCTACTGATGCTGATTGGACTGTCAGCAATGTAACTTTTATTGGCATACCAAAATATGCTTTTACATTGACTCTATCCAACCCAGCAGGCACATTGACACCAAGCGCTAAGTCTGGTGAGGTGACTCTTACTGCTAGTTCTGCTGTGTTTAGCTCTGGCTCTGTTGGCCAATACGTTAATGCCAACCCACAGGGACGGGCAAGGATTGTGGCTTACACAAGTACAACTGTAGTGAGTGCAGTGACCGAAATTCCATTTTTTGATATAACTGCTATTGCTAATGGATCATGGGAGTATGAGTCAGGATATGAATCAGTATGGTCAAGCACTAAGGGATGGCCAAGGACTGCTACATTCCATGAAGGTAGACTTTACTTTGGTGGATCTAAGACACGTCCATCAACTATTTGGGGTAGCAAGGTAGCTCAGTTCTTTGATTTCCTGCCTGACCAGGCTTACGATGATGATGCGGTTGAGGCCACATTAGATACCAATAGCTTGAACATCATTACTGACATTATTAGTGGGCGAGACTTGCAAGTGTTTACCACTGGTGGCGAGTTCTATGTTCCACAAAATGGACTTGATCCTATTACACCTACCAACTTCTTTGTGAAGGCGGTGAGTCGCAATGGATCTAGAGAAGGTATCAGGGTTCAGATTCTGCAGTCTGGCACGTTGTATGTGCAGCGCCAAGGTAAAGCACTTAATGAGTTTCAATTCAGCGATACAACTTTGTCCTATGTCAGCCAGTCTATTAGCTTATTGTCTGGTCACTTGATTAACACGCCTGCTGAGTTGGCATTGCGTAAAGCTACAAGCACCGAGGAAACAGACACGCTGTTTATGTTGAATGGAGATGGCACAATTGCCAACTATTCAATTCTGCGCCAGCAAAATGTGGTTGCTCCAAGCAGGCTTAATACGGATGGATTGTTTAAGGATATTGGCGTAGATGTTGAAGATATCTATGTGGTGGTCAAGCGCACATTTAACTCTGTGGACAAGTATTATGTTGAAGTATTTGATACCACCATATTTACAGATTGTGCATTTACTGGTGGTGTGGCTACTACAATATCTAGCCTGCCACACATTGGCGAGACATTGAATGTTAAGGCTGATGGCGCTGTGTTATCAGATGAGGTGGTGAGTGGCGGTGGATCAATCACGATGGACAGAGCCAGCGTTACTAGTTATGAGGTTGGCCTGCCATTTACTATAAGCATTATTACTTTGCCAATTGAACCAAGATTGCAAGCAGGAGCCAGGACAGGATTTGTTAAACGTATTGTTGAGGTCAATGCCATTCTGTATCAGACTCAGCACATTATTGTGAATGACAACCTAGTGCCAATTAGAACCTTGGATACAGTTGGAATATTGGATACTGATGTGCCTGAGTTTACTGGCACTAAGTTAATTTCTGGCATTAGCGGATATGACCAAGATGCACAAATTACAATCACACAAACTTTGCCACTCAAGCTTAATTTGCTTGGGATGGAATATAAGCTTAGTGTGTATGGAGGCACATAAATGGAAGCAATAGCACTTTACTTTGCCGAAGCAGGAACAGCAGCAACAGTTGCAGAAGGAGCATCTTTTGCAGAAGCATTAGCACCAGCAACAGCTGCTGAAGTTGCTTCATATAATGCCCCATCTTTTTTTAGTGCAGCTAATATGCAAATTGCTGGCAGTGCTTTGGGTGCTGTATCTAGCGTTGCATCTTCTCAACAGCAAGCTGATGCCTACCGATTACAAGCTTCACAGGCAGAGCTACAAGGCCGCCAAGGAGCTTTAAATTACAATAGGCAGGCATTCCAACTGTTTGAGCGCCAGCAACGTCTGGCAGGCACTATAAGGGCTAGAGCAGTAGCTGGTGGTGTAGACCCATTGACGGGTAGCCCATTGAGTGTTGAGCAGTCTAATGCTTACAGAGCAGGAAACGAAATGCAGATTCTTAGCGAAAATGCAGGCTTGGCATTGTCTGGTGGATTGGCTGTATCTCAAAGTTTGAGAGAAGCTGCAAACACCACAGAAAACATTGGATTACTTAAAGGTGCTGGAATGGCTGCATTGGGTTATGGCACTTATGGCACAACAAAGTTACCAAAGACTGCATAAGAGATGGCAACATTACCTACCTACGAATACGCTGGCGCTCAGTACGCAGATTTGCCAAGGATAAGCACTGCTCCACAGCAGGCTGCTGCCCAAGGCTTTAATGTGCTGAGTCAGCAACTTGATAGGATGAGTGCATTCTTTACTGATCAAGCAACCAAAGACGCTCAGACTGCTGCTCTTAAATATGCGGTAGAGTTTCCACCAAGCAAAGAACAATTAGAAACAGCAAAACGAACTGGCACACCACCAGTAGTGCAAGGATCTGGGCGAGTATTCCAAGAAACGTACAACAAGGCATCTGCCCATTTACTTGGATCAGATATTCTTTCTAACTTTCAAAATCGTCAATCAGACAGATTATCTAGGATTGAATCAGGTGCGCCAGTAGACCCAGTTAGATTACAAAAAGAATTGCGTGATGATATTGATGGTTCGGTTTCTTTATTGACAAATTTAGATCCTGAGACATCTATTAGGTTCAGAGCGCAGATGACTACTGTTGGCCATACTGTTTATGCACAGGCTTTAAAGTTTGATGAGAAAGCAAGACAAGCAGCATATCAAGTTCAAATGAAGCAAAGTATTGATAAGTTACCAAAGATGTTGGAAACAATGATTGATACATATTCCAAAGTTCCATTAGGTTGGGAAGAAGGAACAGCATCAGCGCAAGATATTGATGGTATATTGCAAACTACCATTGCACCATTTCTAAGTAAGCAATCAATTGTATTGGCTGGTGGAAATCAGCTTGCAATGGAAGCTATTAAAGCGGTTGAAAATGCCAAATCAAATGCTATTGTTGGTAAGTTAAATGATAGAGATTTTGCTCCAACTGCTGGAATGGCATTTAAAAAGTTTATGGCTGGTGATGTTGGCGAGTTAACAAGTTTGTATAAGTCAATGTCTAAAGATCAACAAGTTGCTATCAGAACAGATATGATTAAATCTTATGCTGACCAAGAGCAGACTCGCAAAATTGACGAGGCTATTATTAAAAGCGAAAATAATGATAAAGGTAATGTCTTAAAGTTGGAGTTTCTTTCTGCGGGAGGTGGTAGAAAGAAAGAGATTATTAGTTCACTTGTAACTATGGGTGAGTTAACTATTCAGTCTGCTCAAGAATTACTTAAACCTAAAGACCCAGTGGCAAACCCAATGTTGGCCATGTCTTTGTATGACCAAATAAAACGTGGTGTGATTAACAGTTGGGATCAGATTGCTCCTTATTCAAATAGTATGAGTAGATCAGAATTTGAGTCTATTAGCCGAGCTGTTGTAGATGATCAAGGACGTAAAGCACATGAGCGAATTGATCGAGAGGCTGGCATTACTAGCCCTTATATTGATCCTGGCAAAGCCAAAGCAGAATTAAAGATTGAAGTAACTAAGTTATATCTTGAGGAGCTTCAAAAGAAAGAACCTAATTCAGAGGGTGTGCCTGTCTACAAAAGTCCTGATAAAGCTGTTGAAGATGCCATTAGGCGATATAACGGGGATAAACAAGTTATTGATAAAAAAAAGAAACGTGATGAAGCTGAAGCACAAGTTGATGCTGTTATGAAGACTGTGCCTAATTCCAAATTGCCTGATATGCCTATTGACCAGATTGACTTTGATAAAGTTAAGGGTTTAAGTAAAGGTGAAGTTGATCTCTTGAAGAAAGCTCAAAAAAAATACACGGATAATATACAAAAACAATAAATGGATAATATATGAGCCTAGAACGAGAACTCCGCACCAACTGGGATAATGTCTATTATCCAGAGCCTGATGTTGTTGAGCCACAGATGCCTGCTGGTCAACAGCCTGGTGATGTGTTGATGGCTGAAGTGGGTGCTAGTAAATTGCCACCTAGCTCATACAGTGGTGTAATGCCTCAAGGCACAACGATGACAGATACGGGTGGCGGTGCTGCTGTTGGATTTAGACCAGCTGCTCCAAAGCGTTCTACTGGCGGTGCGCTTGAAGTGCCAATAAACCCAATAGCTAGAGTTGTCTCACAAGCTGCAAATTGGTTTGGCGATTTGGTTGATAAAGGTGCATCTTTGTATGACACCATGAATTTAATTGTGCCAGGCGGTATTGATCCAAACGCTACAGTTAGTTTACCGACTGGATTTTCTCCAAGACCTGGACAGATAAACCCAGCTACAGGCGAGATGATGCCAGCTACTTTGGGTATGAATCCGCAAGAAGTTAACGTCAAAGCGTTATTAGAATCTATGCCCGTATCAGAGACAATAGGTGTGCGTGGTTTGTCTCGATTAGCCGAGTCATTGGGTACAGGTGAAATGCCTAAGTTCTTTGATGTACTTGATAGTCTTGGTTTAATCCCTGCGGGTACTGGTACAGCTGGAGTGTTAAGGGCTACTGCTGGTACTGCTGGCAAGGTTGCTAAAGAATTAGCGCCTACAGCTGGTGAGATGGTCAGCAAAGGTATGTCTAAGCTTGGCACACCACTACAGACAAACATAATCCCTGATGGGCCATCATTATCTGGCCCAATAGAAATAAGTAGACAAGAAAAATCTGTAATAACTACGGCTACTAAACGCAATCCAGTATTAAATCAGTCTGCAACAAAAGCAGTTGAAAATTTACATAATAACTACCCTGTATCTGATGGATGGACACCAGTAGAAGTTAACAAAATTACATTTAAAAAAGGTAAATCTGGTGAAAAAATACCAGAGATTGAAACAAATCAAATACCTTATGATTTCCACACGCCACCAGAAGGTGTGCCGAAAGAAGCATGGCAAGCAACTTTATCAAGCCGTATTGTTGATGAGGTTCAGACTGTTGTTGATAGAGCAAAATCTGGCGATCAATCTGCTAAAAACATTATTGCTGAAGCTGGTTGGTACAGGGCTATGCGTGATCAATTGAGATCAGAGTTTGGTGGTATTGGGGATGTCTTTGCTGACGTACTTGGGACAACATCTGCACAAACTGATGTGCGTCAAAACTTTAAAAATGCAGTTGCAATATTAAATAAATTTAGTCGTGGTGATTATGATAATGCCTTGGCTGCATATGAAAAACGAGTTAGCTCTGGTCAAAGTGTTGATCCTAAAACATTGAATGAGCTTTATAAAGCAGGAGAATTTGATTTAATTAGAAGTGATGCTGGTGCATTATTTAATACAAATAGCCCAGCAAGTATGGGGGCTTTACTTGATATGTTTAGATCAGTTAAAGCTGGTGATTCTCCAAAGACACCTAACTTTACAGGCAATTTGATTGGTCTTACTAATGAAGCAACTATAGATGTATGGGCTGCTAGGATGTTAAGACGTATGGCAGATTTACCAAGAATACCTCCACCAGCAGAAAAAGGTGTTGCTGGAAAACATTTGGCAGGCTCTACTCTTTATGAACCAAATGTTGGAAGTGAGTTTGGTTTTGGTCAAGATGTATTTAAAGAGGCAGCAGCAGAAATAAACAGCAATGGAATGATTAAAGGTGTTGATCCACAAATTGGAAATTTAGGCCCTGATGATTTACAAGCTGTTGCATGGTTTATTGAAAAAGAAAAATGGTCTACTAATGGGTGGACTACTAAGGCTGGCGAAGGTGGATCTCTTGATTATGAAATGTCATTAGCTGGATCTCCAGAGCAAGCTAGGATTGCAGAATTACGCAAAGGTCTTAATGCTGGATTTCAACCACCACCAATGCGTGTTGGTGAAAAGCGTGAGATGCGTGATACTTTGCCAATAGATCCAAATACAGTTGGCCCACCTTTACCGCCAATGGTTGGGCCATCTATTTACCCAAGCAGAGCCGATCAAGCAAGACAAACTGATATAGCTAATAAGATAGCAATGCGTCAGGAGCTTCAATCTATGAAGACTCCACTTGAAAGATATCAGCTCGGTGTATCTGGTGAGCGTCCTAATAAGCCAATGAGTAATTATGGCCAAGCAGAACTGGCTGCAGAATTTGATGATGTTGTACGCAATGACAAATCTGTTGTGACATACAACCTTGCAAATACTTACGGTTCATTCATGGGATCTACAGAACGTGCATTAAATGCAGAATTTGTTGTACGTCAAGATTTTTCCCCAACTACTCTTGAAAGACGTTTGATTGAGCAAGGTAAAGCATATGACCAAGATGCGGTCTTTATGTCTAAGGTTGTCAAAGATGGCACTGCGCCAAATGCAAGACCTGGTGTAGAAATCTATTTCAAAGAAAAGATTACTCCAGATCAGATGGCTAAAGTCACTGAGCGTCTACGTCAATATGGCGTTGATGGTTTTACGTATGTCACTGATATGCGTTTTTCTGATAAGGTCAATGTGCAAGTAAAAGCTGGTGCAGCTGAAACAGCAGGCTTAAATGGAATACGTTTTCAATACATACCAGAGTTTGATGACTCCTATAACGCTGCCAATAAAACGCAAATAATGGTTGAAAAACAAAGATTGTTTAATAAAATTGTTAGTGATACAATTCAAGATGGAAATGTATCAGATGCCAGAGTGGTGTACTACGATACTAAAGTCCATTTTAGGAGTGACTACGATGCTTACCTTGGAAGAAATGCTGAAGGAGGAAATCCAACGTCTGGGACAGGATCATCCAGCGGTGCAAATGCTACGCAATCAAATAACAGCGGAAAAGTCGGGCAAGACTTTGCAAGAGGTGTATCTGACAGGCTCCGTAAAAAAGCAATCAAGTCAAGCGCCAGCATAGGCAAGGGTCAACCAAGTGGGGGTACTGAGTAATGGCTATTCAACCACTTGACTTACGACTTGACAAACTTAATCAGCAAATAGCTGATACTGATCAACGCATTGATTTAGCTACTCAGCCAAAGGTTGACCCTAACATTGATGCTACTGTGCCTACTGTGCCAGAAGACATTAGGCAAGATGATGTACAAGTAGCAGGGTTGTTCTCTGTGCCTGGCATGATTGCCAAGGCTATTAAGAATGTAGACATACGCAAGCCTCCTACTCCACCAGTAACACCAGAGGCAATTGCTGCTGCAGCCATTGAAGATACAACCAAAGCTGCCGTTGCTATTGGGGTCAGCACTCCTATCCCTGCTAAAGTTGTTACCAAGGTTGAGCTTGCTAAACAAGGGCGCCCTGGCATGACTCCAGAGGCTTTCCTAAGTCAGCGTCAAGAAGTTAAAGACTTAAGACTGACCACAGATCCTGCGCTTGAGAAACCACCAGAGTTGGAATTCAATCTGCCATTGATGGCTACAGAAGAAGATGTTAAATCTACTGTTGAAACCATTAACAAAATGGCAGGCATTGAGACTAAGCGCATTACCTTTGATGATGTAAAGACTGCAGCAGAAGGTGCTGGCATTGGTCCTAAGTTTATTGATGAGATTACATCAGGAAAACTAAAGGTTAATCCTGATAACACATACAAAGCATTAAATGCAATGGTAGCCAGTGCCAAGAATTTGGATGGACTTGCCAATAAAGTAGCTAATGGAACAGCCACTCCAACTGAAATAGCAGAGATGGCGCAGACTGTCCACTTTCATAGTGTCTTACAGCAAGGGGTCAAAGGCTACCAAACTAATATTGCTCAGTCATTGGCTGTCATGCGGATACCTAGAGATGGATCTGTAGACATCACAAGCATCATTGAGAACTTTGGCACTGAGACAGACATGGTTAAGTTTGCTCAAGCCTATTTGGATTTAAAGACTCCAGAAGGAAAAGCCAACCTTATCAAAGAAGCTGCTCAAGGTAATGTTTGGGAGAAGCTGTTTACTGTTTACATTAACGGTATCTTGTCTCGCCCTGGCACACACATTAAGAATGCACTAAGTAACACGGTATTTTTACCTTATCGTATGGCTGAACGTGCTGGCGCTGCGGTGCTAGGTGATCTACGTGCTGGTATTGGTTTGGGTGGTGATACATCTTATGAGCTAATGGAAGTACCTACCATGTTGGCATCTAGTCCTACTGCTATCAAAAATGGTTTGCAGTTAATGTCTCATGCTTTTGCTAATGGTGTACCAAAGGGTTGGACAGATCCTGTCAAGATTGCAAGACAGCAATCCCGCATGGAGTTGTTTAACTATAGGGCTGATGGATCATTGTTGTCATCTGGACTCAAGGCAATCAACTATGTAACTACTTTGCCTGGCAGAAGTCTGATGGCTTCAGATGAGTTTTTTAAAGGTGTTAACTACACATATGAGTTGGCTGCTGAAACTGCAAGACTTGGAATACAAACCTATGACGATGCGCTCAAAGGTGGTTCTAACATTGCTGATGCACTCAAAGCCAAAGATGATGCAATCAATCAATTCTTGCTTGAGCCACCAGACTACGTAGCTAACCTTGCAGAGATTGGTACTTTCACACAGAAACTAGAAGGTACAGCTGGCAAACTGCAAGCAAGTCTAACACCCAATACGGCAACTGGCTTTGCTTTGCGTACCCAGATGCCATTCATTGCAACCCCTGTAAACATTATGGGTGAGGTTGTCTCTCGCACACCATTGGCGCCATTCACTAAGTCTTATTATGCAGCCATGAAAGCAGGCGGCAAAGAGGCAGACATGGCCAACGTAAAGTTAGGTCTTAGTTCTGCTGTTCTTTATGTATATAGCCAGGCTGCTGTCAATGGTGAAATTACAGGCTCAGGACCAGGTGACAAGGGTACACGACAGGCTATGGAGCGCCAAGGGTGGCAAGCGTATAGCGATGTTTATGATATCTCTAAAATTAAAGAAGATGTACGAGATGTATTTTCTCCATTCCCTGGCACTCGATTTGGATCAGGAGATTATGCAGGCAAGGTCTTTGTGTCTTACCAAGGCACAGAGCCAATAGGCGCTTTTAAAGGTGTAGGTGCAGATTATGCAGACTATGTACGGTATGAGCAAGATGACAGTCGAGTCAACGCATACGTTGGTGGCATAGTCTTTGGTATTGCTAACTATATGTTGGAGCATCCATTCCTGACAGGCGTATCTAACATTGCTACTTTGATGGGTGGAAACATACCCAATACAAGAGAGCATCTGGTTACTATGGTTAACGGCATAGCCAAGATTGGCGCAACCACAATGTTCAAAGCTGTTGAGCCATTGAGTGGTATGGTGACTAGCGCTAAAGAAAAAATAGATCCTATGCGTAGAGACTACCAAGCAGATCCTAATTTGCCTGCTGGCCTCAAAGGTTTGATGGATGGGTTAAACAAATGGAAGTCTGAAACACCAGGGCTTTCCGAGTCATTGCCACCAATGCTTAATATTTGGAGTGAGCCTGTATACCATGAGTTTGCATGGTCACCAATCCGCATGAAGGAAGGTTCACAGCGCCCTGTTGATCAGGCACTTATTCAGCTTAATGCTAATGTGGCTATGCCTGCTAGAACTGTGAGTAGACGAGATGAGACAACTGGCATATTAACTCCTACCAAATTAAAGACTGAAGAATATAATGAGATGCTGAGAATAGCCAATCAAGAAATGAATCTTGAGTCTGAGGTTATGGCTGCAGTTAATGTGGTGAAAGAAGATAAGAATCCTGATAACTTAATCTTTCATCAGAATGTAGTTAAGAAAGTATTTGGCGATGTGTTTGAAGGTGCAAAAAAGAAACTGATGGAAGATAGTATGTACTCAGATGACATCAAGAAACGTATTGCTGATAAGGCACAGCGCCTTAAACAATTTGGACAAGGAGCGAAATAATGGCGTATCCAATTAGTGACGTACTACGCAGGGTTGTCTACACAGGCAGCGCTGGTGTAGGACCGTATTCTTTTAGCTTTGAGATATTGGCCAACACCGATATCTTGGTTTACAAGAATACAACTCTGTTGACACTGACAACTAACTACACAGTTACCATCAATGCCAATGGCACAGGCTCGGTTACCTTGGTTGTTGCTGCTACAAATGCAGACACCATCACGATTGCTGGAGACAGGGCTATTCAAAGGGCTACAGATTTTGTGACTGGTGGAGATCTTTTTGCCAATACTCTTAATGATGAGTTTGATAGCCTTGTAATTTTTAGCCAGCAAATTGATGAGAAGGCTGATCGTGCGCTTAAAGCACCAGTAACAGATCCAACATCCATTGACATGACATTGCCTGTTAAAGCTAGTCGGGCTGGCTATGTGCTGTCATTTAACTCAACCACTGGTAACCCAGAAGTTACTACCACAGTAGGGGCAATTAACTCTGCAGCTACTGATGCTGCTAATGCAGCTGCTAGTGCTAGTGCTGCATCTACATCTGCTAGTGCTGCGTCTGCTAGTGCATCTGCTGCAAGTTCTAGCGCAAGCTCTGCTTCTGCTTCTGCTGCTTCTGCTTTGTACAGAACGTCTGCAACAGGATCTTTAAACACACCAGTAGGTACAACTGCACAAAGAGATAGTCCTGCGTCTACTGGTTTTTTTAGATTCAATACAACCAATACACAGTTTGAGGGATACAACGGAACGGCATGGGCTGGTGTAGGTGGTGCTAGTGGTGGTGGTGGCAATCCAATTGTTTACGAAAACGACATCACGATTAGTGTGAACTACACAATCACAACAAACAAGAACGCAATGAGCGCAGGGCCATTGACGCTCAATTCGGGAATAACCGTGACCGTTCCAAGTGGTAGCACTTGGGTGGTTCTATAAGGAGTATCTATGGGAGTTAAACTCGTCTCAGCAAGTGCAGGGTCTGTCGAGATTGTTGCACCTACAACTGCGTCAAATTACACCGCTACGATGCCTGCGGTTACAGGTAATGTTGTAATTGATTCAGCAACACAAACATTAACAAATAAAACGCTGACCAGCCCAACAATAGGCGGCACACCTGTAATGGGCGCAAGTGTTATTACTTCGGGTACATCAGTATCTACTGCAACTTGTTCGTTTACTGGCGTAATTTCTACAACAACTTTAACTGCGTCTGCCGTAACGGGAACTATTGCGGTGGGTCAGTTAATTACAGGTACGGGCGTAACGGCTGGAACTGTTATCACGGCTCTTGGCACAGGCACAGGCGGTGCAGGAACATATACAGTTAGCGCATCACAAACAGTTTCCTCTACAACGATTACAGTAGTTGGATTGGATTTTTTAAGCATCCCGTCTTGGGTTAAGCGGATTACTGTGATGTTTAATGGTGTCAGTACAAATGGAACTTCTGACCCTTTAGTTCAAATAGGTGCTGGAAGCATTACAACAACAGGCTATTCAAGTGTTGGGTCTTATATTGCAACTGGCAACGTAACATCTACAAATACAGTAACTAACGGTTTTAATATTCGTGATGCCGCCGCTAACGCTGTTAGGAATGGGCATATGGTAATTACAAACGTATCAGGATACATTTGGGTATCGAGCCATACATTGTGCGATTTACCAAACGGAACATCAAATGTTGGTGGTGGTGGTTTAACTCTTTCTGGTGTTTTTGACAGAGTTCGTATCACCACTACCAACGGCACAGATACTTTTGACGCTGGCTCAATTAACATTCTTTACGAATAAGGACAAGATATGAGTGTATCAATCAACGGCACAACGGGCATCACCCTAGCTGGGCAGTTTGACTCTGCCAGCACCTTTGGGTTCAAGAATAGAATTCTAAACGGCTCAATGATTGTTGACCAAAGAAATGCGGCGGCATCACAAACATTTACTGCGGCGGGGGCTTTAGCTTATTCTGTTGATAGATGGTATGGGTACTGTACAGGTGCTAACGTCACGGGTCAGCAAGTTGCGGGTTCAGGAGCAGTTCAAAACAGATACAGGTTTACAGGTGCGGCATCGGTTACCGCCGTAGGCTTTGGTCAACGCATTGAGCAGAAAAACTCTTACGATTTGGCAGGGTCTACTTGTACTCTATCAGCAGATTTGGCTATATCTGCAACGCTAACAACTGTCACTTGGACGGCTTATTACGCTACCACCACGGCGGATACTTTTGGCTCGTTGGCAAGCCCAACAGTTACATCAATTGCGACAGGCACATTTACAGTTAGCGCAACAGTTACTAACTTCACCACAAACATTAGCATCCCTGCGGCGGCTACTACGGGCATACAAATCTTGTTTACTGTTGGCGCATTGACAGCGGGATTGACTTGGACGATTGGTAATGTGCAGTTGGAAAAAGGCTCAACTGCCACATCGTTTGACTATCGCCCGTATGGTACTGAGTTGGCGTTGTGTCAGAGGTATTATGAAATTATTGGTGGAGGTGGGCAAAGTATTTATGTAAGGGCTTATAGTGCGGCAAGCGCACCACTAACGCAATACATTCCGTTCCAAGTTGCCAAAAGAATTGCTCCAAGTCCATTAACAAAAGTAGGTACATGGGCTGTTTCTAATTCCGCCCAACCAACAGTGCAGACTGGGTCAACTCAAGGTTTTAATATTCAAGGAGTTGCAACGGCGCTTGCGGATACATATTATTTGGCAAACACAAGCAGTGAGTATGTAACTGCTTCATCGGAGTTATAAAATGTACAAACAAGTTAAAAACCCAATTGGTAATATTAGTGGTGTGCAAAAATTAACAAACAACGATGACTATATTTTTATTCCTTTACCAGCACAAGGACAGGCAGGAGAAGAATACCTTGCTTGGCTTGCCGAAGGCAACACACCACTACCCGCAGAGGAGAACGTATGACTATCACGCTAAATGGCACAACGGGAATTAACACCCCAGGCGTTGTTAACACGGCTGCGGAGACCGTTGCCACAACATTGGCGGTTACGGGTGTATCTACACTAACGGGTGGATTTACTGTTGGTGCAACTGCCGCCCCTGCGTTTAGTGCTTGGCAAAGTTCTACACAAACACTTACGGGGGCTACTTTTACTAAAATATCGTTACAAACAGAAGAATTTGATACCAACTCAAATTTTAACAACACAGGGGCAACTGTTGGCTCAACACCAGCATACGCATTTCTTCCTACTGTTGCAGGATACTATCAATTTAATGCGGCATTACAAGTGGGTGTTTCTGCAAGTACCGCATTGATTACTTTTTATAAAAATGGAAGTGAATTTAAAAGACCAACATATATGTCAGGCTCATCTGTTGTAAATAGTGCTAGTGGTTCTGCGTTAATTTATTGCAATGGAACTTCTGATTATGTTGAGTTTTATGGTCTTTTAGGAACGGGTCAAGCATTGAGTCTAAGTGCGATTGCTACATGGTTTCAAGGTTCAATGGTAAGGAGCGCATAACATGACACTCTACGAAAAAATAATGGCTTTATATCCTAGCCTTACAATTGAGGATTTCTTAGACACCATTCGTTTGCAAAACGACAGCGATGGAAAAGGCGATTACATTGCTAAATGGGAACACACGCTACCTAAACCAACAGATGAGCAGTTGGCATGATGCTTGACGATACTGATAAACAACTAGCAGTTCATGTTGCTATATGCGATGAGCGTTACAAGCGCATTGACGAGAGTCTGTCTGATGGCAGTAAGCGCATGACCAAGATCGAGTATCTACTGTATGCGGTGATTGCCTGCGTATTACTGGGTCCTGGTGTGGCTGCAACCCTAGTACAAAAACTGTTTGGGATATAACGTGTGGACCCGCTTACGATTCTTGCAATGGCAAACGGTTGTGTCGCTGCCATTCGTAAAGGTTGTGAGTTATACAGGCAAGTTAAGGGAACTGTTGCCGATGCTCAAAAGACTTTCAACGAAGTTAAGACCATTACCAAAGAGGTGGGTGGCTTCCTTGGTTTCTTTACTAAGAAAGTGGAAGTTGAAGTTTCAGTTGAATCTAGACCTGTTGCTGGCAATAAAAAGTCTGTCGTACAGCCAGATGAAAACAGTGTATATGCTGATTTGGCGCAAAACCTGTCTAAGTTATTTCGCTTACAAGAACAACTTGCTAAGTACATTCGAGATGAAGAAGCAAAGTCTAAGTCTGTATATGACCCAGACAAGAATCTCATGGAGTCAGCCCTCCAACGAGTCTTGGTTCAAGAGCAAATGGACAAACTGGCAGAACAAGTCCACTGGGAAATGATCTACAACTCTCCACCTGAGTTGGGTGCATTGTTTACCAAGTGTCACCACATGAGGGTTCAGATTATCTCTGAGCAAGACCATGCCAGAAGTAAGATTGAGAAAAAGAAACGAGAGGCACAGCGCAAAAAAGACGAGATGACATCAAAGATTCAAGATAACCTGATCTACTTTGTTGCTGTGACGTTTGTATTGCTGGCATTGGCATTCACTTGGTGGGTAATTGTTATGGATAGAAAGATGAGATATGGCTGGTAGATATGAACCTAGTAATTATTTTGGTTTGTGCTGTTATCTTTGTGGTCATCTTGCCACTGATTACTAGCGTCTACTTAGATATTAAGCAGACTCAGAAAGAAGTACAGATGGAGATGAAGAAGGTTGAAATGCTCAGACGTAAAGTTGACCGAAAGGCTGGTGAGAATGAGTAAGTATCTGTTAATCCTGCTATTGCTGGTGGCCTGTGAAGATCGTTATCGGTATGCCTGTCAGAATCCTGATAACTTTAACCTGGCTGAGTGTCAGAAACCTCGATGTCAATTTACACAAACCTGTCCTGAGTATTTAGTAGCCCCTGTATTGGAGAAGAAAATTGAACCTGAACCCATTCAAATCAAGCCAGCAGTACAAACTAAACCCTGACGAAATCGAGGTCAGGATCTGGGGCTTTGTGGTTGTAATGATCACAGTCATATTGGCAGGCATTGTCTTTGCCCTACTGTACTCGGTGACTTTTGTTGTCCAGCCTATCAAGAGCATGGCGCCAATTGACCAGGCTTATACCAAAATGTTAAACGACATCGTGTTGCTTATTGTGGGTGGCATTGGTGGCATCGTTGGCAAACGTGCCGTAGGAGCTGTGACAGGATCAAGCACTACACCTAGTATTCCTGCACCTACATCAACGCCTCCTAGCCCTGTTTCTGTGGCTCCTGTGGCTACTGGTGCATTGCCAGTATGGGTCAACCCACCATTGGATGAGAGCTGGACTCCACCGCCACCACCTACAACACCACCATCCTTAGAGGATGACTACGAGCGCCAGCTCCAAGCTGAAGCAAGGGCAAGTGTGCAATGATTAACCCTTATTTTATTTTGGTTGCAATTGTTGCCTGCACATCAAGCTACTTCTATGGCCACCATCGTGGCTGGGATGATCGAGACATTGAGATGCAAGCACAGATTGCCAAGCTTAATGAGGAATCCAGAGCTAAAGAGCAAGAGTTAAACAAATCTGTTACCGAGAAATCTTACGCATTGAGGAAAGCAAACGATGAGATCACTAAAAAACAGTCTGATATTGGTAAGCTTGTTGATGCTGGCAGCCTGCGCCTCCCGTCCTCCACAAGTTGCGTACAAGCCAGTGGAGATGCCAGCCCTGCCACCAGAGATCGGCCAGAAGCAAAGCCCGACACTGACCGAGAGGTTATTAAAGCTCTTGTCTCAATCGCCATCGAAGGAGACAGAAACACAACCCAGCTCAACAGCTGCATCGACACCTACAACCAAGTGAGGGAGACAATCAATGGTAAACGCTGAACAACTTACTCGCCTCCACATCGATGCCAAGTGGGTTGATCCACTGAATGAAACATTCGAGCGATTTGGTATTAGCACTAAGAATCAGCAAGCTTGTTTCATTGCTCAGTGTGGCCATGAGTCTGGTAACTTTAGATTGCTTGAAGAGAATCTCAATTACAAGGCAGCCACACTAATGAAGTTGTGGTCCAAGCGGTTTCCTACAATGGAGATAGCAAGCCAATACGCTGGTCAACCACGCAAGATAGCTAACAAAGTTTATTCTGGCCGTATGGGTAACAGAGATGAGGCGAGCAATGACGGGTGGATGATGAGGGGAAGAGGGCTGGTTCAATTGACTGGGGCCGATAATTATCACCACGCCAGTAAAGCACTGGGTGTTGACCTGGTAACCCAGCCTGATCTAGTATCAACTCCAAAGTATGCCGTGCTTACTGCTGGCTGGTTTTGGTCAACCCACAAATGCAATCCCCCAGCTGATTCCTTGGACCACACTAGGTTAACCAAGATAATCAACGGGGGGACAATCGGCCTCGATGACCGAATCAAGCACACTAACCAGGCTTTACAAGTCCTCGGTTAATTCCTCAACGTCCTCATTAAGCTGGGCGCCAAGGCGTTTGAGTCTGAGTGTGTAATCAGCAACCAGTTTGCTACGGTTCTCAGGCTCAATCTTGAGCATGATCTGCTCATTGGCCTCATTCAATTCACGCAGCTTTGTCATCTTGGTGCGTGTTGCCAGGCTAGACTTCTCTACCTTTGTACGCAACTCAAGCATTCCTGCCAAGTAATCTGTACCAGTTGAATACAAACGTGGCTCTTTGCCTGGCACTGACAACTCGAAGGCTGGCGCTACAGTTGCAGGCTTGATGGCATCGAGTGGGTTAACAGCTGACGCTACTCTAGATCTAGATGCTGCATTGCCATCATCATCAGCAAAGGATGGCTGCTTACCCTCTGATTCTGGACTGATACCGCAGGCGCTCATCAAAGAATACCTACGGGCATAGGTTAAACATGAGGCAAAACCTTGAGCATCGTGTTTACTGGCTGGAAAGTGGATGATCCCAGTCTCTAACATTTCACCACTCTCATGGATAAATACAGTTTCTAGCATCACACCATCGGCACAATCATAATTTTTTTGGAGCAAAAAGATGCCATTGTCATTTAGTGCATCAATGACAGCTTCAATACAGGCAGACAGGTCTGCATACTTGCTGCGAAAATGTGGGTTGGTAGATGTCTTCAGTGCTGGACCGAACTGACGCTGGGCTTTGACCAAGGCTGTGGCAATTGCTTTCATTTTGATTCCTTAATTGTGAGAGTTGATTGACGAATAGAGTAAGCAGCTTTTGCTGGTGTAATTTTTTCTGCTGATTCTTTGAAGTGTCTCATTGGCCACTTGATGGTGTAACCACCAGCTTTGCCAACTGTGGCATCTTGCATTAAAGCTTTGAGATCTTTCTCGCAGATATCAATGTGGCTTTCTTGCTCCTTGATATTTTGCTTGGCCATGACAATCTCTTGAGCAAGGTACTCAGCGTGTTCTGATAACACTACCTCTGCGTCCTTTGCGTGTGGCCAGATCAGATCTGCATCTTTGCTGTTGCTCGCAGGGTAGTAGTCCACCTCACCAGTCTGTCTAAAGTGTTCGAGCTTTTGCTCAAACTCCTCGGCCATCACAGTGATCTGATCTTGTGTTGTTTGATGGGTTTTAAACAAATAGATGCGGAGTTCAACGCCACTGTACAAACAACCAATGGCTGCCCATTGCAGGCCAGTACACATCATTACACCTTGGACTTGGATTGGACCACGGTACAGTGGCAGACTATCTTCTGGATGGCCACGGGTCAGCTTAGATTCAAGCACACCATATCCTGTTAGCTCGATTGAATCCCCATCTACTACATAAATGCCATTGGCAGGATTGTGCTGGATGACTTGTTTGCCATCAGGGTAACCAATGGCATCAGGACTGGCGCCAAGGGGCAGGTTGTCGTGTTTAAAGGCTTCCTCTGGCATGGTAAAAGACTTGAGGCCAAGGCGCTTGGATATCTCAGCAATGATTGCAGGCTCAAGAGCATTGCCCCAGTCTGCTGCTTCACCAGCTTTGAAGCGAGCATCTTCGCCAGTGATACTCTTACAGCAGAATGTAAGCGTGTCATTGGGAGTTGAGTATGGACTGACACCAAAGAGTGATGGCAGCTGTGAGCAGGACAGCATTGTGTCCGAGGTGAGTTTAGGCATGATGTTTTCCTTTGATTTTTAAGACTCGCTGTTGACGACCAGAACGACCAGGGCGAGTTAACCCAGTGTCCTCTACAAAACCTTTGTCGAGCAAGGCACGAAACCGAGCTGTAATACTAGGGTAGGGATAGCTCACCAGATGAGCCAGCACTTCATCTTGAATACAGCCATCAGGAAATTTGCCAATAGTCTCATACACCAGCTGCTCTAGCTTGGTGGTGTTGACCACAACTGCAGCCTCCACGGAGGTTGCTGGCGCATTGATGCGTACTAGTTTTTTCCAATGTGTGCCAAAGAAGTTCATACTACCTCCCATTTGTTATGTTTAGAACGATTTTCTTTTGCAGTGATAACACGCAAGTTTGATGGAACGTGTAGCCCACTAACACCCACCCCTTGTAGCGGAATTATGTGGTCAACGTGCCAACCAATACCTGTTTGTTTTGTTTTGTCTGATGCCAATTTATATATGTTTTTAATTGCTTTTCTATCTTCATTGGTTAACCATTGAGGTGTGCGCTTTAATTTTTCAGCCCGTCTTTTTGCGGTGTGAGGATTGAATCTCCACAAGTTATTTTTTGCCCAAGTTTTTTTCTTTTCTAAAATTACATTGCTATTTTTTTCACGATATGCTTTTTGTTTTTCTAAGATTTCTTCTTTGTAAAACTCATAATAAAACAAGCTGTAAAAATACAAAGTTTCTTCATTAGCCTGCTCCCAGTTTTTTCTTGATAATGAATTCCTGTACTCAGCATCGTATTGTTTTCTTTTGTTTCTAAACTCAATATCTTTGTTATTCTCTTGAAACTTCACAGCCATACACTCTATACAGTTTCCTTTTTGCGTATGTCGTTCAGATATGTGTCCAGCTTTGTCGCAAGGTTTACTAGTAAAGTAGCGTTTTAAACCTCGTTGCATTGCTTCTTTTCTTGTTATTAACTTTACAAAATCAATGGCTTTATTTTTCATTATTTAACTCCTGTAATTGATCCCATAATTTGTAATAGCCACAATTGTCCAATGCCATTTCGTAAGATCCATCTTTACAGCATTTCCAACTTGCATTTTTATCTTCTAGTTCTTTTATCTTTTTTTCTAACTCTTCTTTGGTTAGGATTTGTATTGCTTTCATAGCAGATCCTTAAGTATTTCAATAATGAAGGGGATTGAGAAGACCAAGCCACAAGCAATGGCGTAGGCAAATTCTTTGATAGTCATGCTGCTTGTCTCCAGTCTTGAGCCATTTGCTGGATGTCGATTGTGTAGCCAAGCTTCTCGATGAGATCGAGAGTCTGTGGTGTGAGTGTGCGTGTGCCTGCAATCGTGGCAAACAACTTAGCCTGGTCACATACTGGGTAGATGACTTGGTTACCGTAGACTTTAGTAATGCGAATTGTGATTTTCATTTTGCCTCCAACTTTGTAGCAGATGCAACAACTGCACTATCAATCCAATCACAAATTTGAATTGGATTCCAGCCATTCTTTTGTTGTTTGCCACGATAGATATTTGCTAAATGACAGTATGTATTGCCATCACGTTCAGCACCAACACCAATAATTCTCCATGCTTCACCCGAATAAACAAGTGTGCAATCAATTTTTGTACGATCACCAATTTTAATTTCTGTGTTTTCCATCTTCATTCTCCATAGTTGGAAGGTTGTGAATACGCTGATTGCTATCAACGTGCAAGCATCTTAACATAGTAACCCAGTCAATCGTAGGTGTTTTCCCTAATGTATCTATTTCACAATGCAAGCAATATAATCGGGGTATGAATATCAAACACTCTATCAAACCAAAGACTGACGTAGTACCCGTGATGGTACGCATCAGACCCGTAGCAAAGCAGTTGCTGGTGCAGGCAGCCACAGATCAGAGGCGCTCGCAGGCCAGCATTGTGGATATGTTGAT
>Ga0209596_1000969_pt1 | contig 25452 bp, 12 predicted proteins | sample M_130807_MF_Meta_FD_187314 | JGI IMG/M metagenome (GOLD analysis project Ga0209596, IMG submission 187314) | Freshwater microbial communities from Lake Montjoie, Canada to study carbon cycling - M_130807_MF_MetaG (SPAdes) (version 2) | ecosystem: Environmental > Aquatic > Freshwater > Lake... | reverse complement strand
GTTAGTATTGATAGTCCGTCATTAACAGTTACACGAGCATTAGAAGCAAATGATCAAATTACTGTTAAAGAATTCAATCAAACATATGGAAGTTATGTTCCAAATACACCTACTAAATTAGGATTATATCCTGCAACTATTCCTAGTGTAACACTAGATACAGCTTATAGTCCTGCAACATATTTCATAGTGGGACATGATGGGTCATTTAATAAGCTGTATGGTAGCTATGATCCAACTACAGATACATTAGTTGATTTCAGAGATCAAGTATTACTTGAATATGAAACTCGGGTATACAACAATTTAAAACTAAGTGAAACGGTTCCTGCAGGTTCATATCAAGGTGTAATTATACCTGGCTTCTTTAGAACCACTGATTATTCAACTGATGAATTTTTACAAATTTACAGTGAGTTGTTTTTAAATTGGGTTGGTCAAAACAGAATTAATTATAAAACACAATTCTATAATACGAATAATAAGTTTACTTACAACTATAGAGACAGCGGCAACAAAATAAACAATCAACCAATTGAACAGGGATATTTCAGGGGTGCTTATTTGTTCTTTTATGATACAAGTACCCCAAACGAAACTCCTTGGCAGATGTTAGGTTTAGCAAATCAACCAACTTGGTGGACTAGTCGTTATGGTCCTGCCCCGTATACAAGTGACAATTTGGTGTTGTGGGGAGACTTAGAAACTGGTACCGTTTGGAATGACGGCACCCCGTTTATTAAACCTAGCTATGCTCGCCCTGGTTTATCAAAAATAATACCAGTCGATAGTAATGGTGATTTATTATCACCGTTTGATTCACTGGTTGGTAATTACGATCAATATCTATTCCAACGTGATTGGATAGTAGGCGATGTTGGTCCTGCAGAGTTCAGCTACCGTAGAAGCAGCACTTGGCCCTTTGCCTTGATGCACATTCTTGCAATAACTAAACCGGCTGATTTCTTTAACTTAGGTGTTGATGTTGATAATTACAAATACAATGTGGAATTTAATCAATATCTAGTCAATGATAGAAGTCATTTAGTAATAAGTGATGTTCCCATATATGGGGCAGGAACGCCTGCGACTAGCTATATCAACTGGATAGTTGACTATGAAAAACAAGTTGGAATAGATGCAACAACTAACATAACTACATTGTTGGATAACTTAGATGTTCGGTTAGTATATCGTGCAGCAGGTTTTAGCGACAAAAACCTGTTGAAATTCTACGTTGAAAAGAGTTCAGCAAATAGTAATAATAGTTCATTATTAATACCTGACGAAAGCTATGGCTTATTATTGTACGAAAATCAACCATTTGATAGAATCATCTATAGTGGTGTAGTAATACAAATAACTGAAAATGGTTATAAAGTTTTTGGTAACTCACAAACCAATGCATATTTCAAAACACTTACTCCAAAATTTGGTGGTAATATTCAAACAATTACGGTTGAAAACTTAACAGTAAAAGTTACTGATAGTTTTACTGCCGATACACAAGTAATTCCTTATGGAACTGAATTTTATAATACACAACAAGTAGCACAGTTTTTAATTAACTATGGTGAATATCTAATAAGTCAAGGTGTAGTATACGACGAAATTGAAAATGGTATTCCAATTCAATGGCAACAAATGATTTCTGAATTTTTGTATTGGGCACAAACTGGATGGGACCTTGGTTCTATTACCACTATCAATCCCTCAGCTAACTTAATAACTATTGACAAAGAAAGCAGAATTGTTCAGCCATTAACATTAAGTCAAAAAAACTTTTTGTTGAATCAAGAATTATATCCAATCTCAACTAGTAATTTAAATATTACCCGTGACGGTACTGCATTTGCAGCCAAAACACTAAACGTGGGTGATGCTATTAGCTATGGTCAATTCAATATCAGTAACATTGAAAATGGCATAGTTTTTGACAATGTTACATTGTTTAATGATATAATTTATAACTTAGTTACGGGGCTAAGACAATATCGTATATCTGTTAATGGATCATTAACTGCTGATTGGACTGGTAATATAGATGCTGCTGGATTTATTTTAAATCAAGACAATGTAAAAGAGTGGGACAACACTATTAAGTATACTGCCGGTTCTATTGTACAATATAAAAATAAATATTGGTCTGCTCTTAGAATAATACAACCAAGCATATTGTTCAGGGAACTTGATTGGAAAGAAACATCTTATGATGAAATTCAAACGGGATTATTACCAAATAGCCAAACACGTTCATATGAAAGCACATTGTATTATGATGTGGATAAAGTTAATTTAGAAAATGATGCTGATTTATTATCATTCTCTTTAATTGGATATCGTCCGAGAGATTATCTCGCATTAATTGATTTGACTGACGTTACTCAAGTTAATGTTTACAAAAACTTAATTAAAAATAAAGGTACGTTGAATGCAGCTAGCGCATTTAAAGGTACAAATTTACCTCAAGGTGGTATTGATTATACCATATATCAAAATTGGGCTATTAAGTCAGGTGAATTTGGCGGAATACTCAATAACAACTTCATTGAGTTTAGACTTGATCAACCAAAATTAGTTGGTAATCCTTCTATTGTTGGATTAACATCTGGGATATCTATCGACGGTGTGCAACAAGAAGTACCACTATACAGTGTGTTTAACTATGGAAGACCAATAACAACTGTTAATATATTACCTACTATTTCAAACTTACAACCATCATCATTGTATCCCACTGCTGGATATGTTAATTTAAATGATGTTAAAATGGCTAGTTATTTTTATTCTGGACTACCAACAGCGCAAAATGCTGCTGGAACTACAATTCCTATTAGTCAATTCTATGTGCGTGATTATGTTTGGTTGGCAAACTATCTTTCAACATGGCAAGTTTATACTCCGGCTAGTTTGGGATCAGTTATCAATGCTAAGAACAATTTAAACAATACTGTAACTATAACGTTCAGTCAATCTCATAATTTGACAAAATATGAATCTTTTGCAATCGTTAATTTTAATGTGGCAATTGATAATTATTATATTGTTGCTGCTGTAGTCGATCCGTTCAATGTTATTATAAATCTTTCATTGAATCCGCAAATAAAAACTATTAACGGTCAGGGTGTTGGCTTTAGATTACAAAGTCAACGTGTGGCAACTGCACCGGAAATAGGCACGTTGCCTTTATTAGACAACGAGTTTAATAAATTAAAAGTCTGGGTTGATACCAACAATGATGGTAGCTGGGCTGTATATCGCAAAAGTTTAAATTATCAATACGACAAAGAAATTGTAAATCCAGCAAGCGGAACGTTTGGTAGCGCAGTTGTGTATACTTCTAGTTTTGGTTACCTAATAGGCGACAGTGTTACCGGAGAAGTATATCGTTATACATATGACGCAATCAGCGATTCTTACATACCATTCCAAACAATAACACAAACTACATCATTTGGTGCAAACATATCGTATGTTAACAACTTGTTTGTTATTTCTCAACCAACAGGTACACCTAAAGTATATGTATATCAATATATTAATACTATTGCACTAAACACTTTATCATTATATCAAACTATTGCAGCTCCTGGTGGAGTAACAACATGGGGAACTTCAACAGCATTATCAGGTGATCAAAACTGGCTTTATATTTCTGACATTGATAACAATAGTGTTTATGCTTATCGTAGAGCAGCATACAGTGTTACTAGTGGTAACTTTGTTTCAGGTAATACCTACACTATTACTAGTGAAGGTACTACTGATTTTACATTAATTGGCTCGTCTAGTAATATTGTAGGAACAATATTCTTAGCAACTGGTGCCGGAACTGGCACAGGAACTGCTACAAACTCTACCTATGAATTTGCACATGTTATTGACGGTGACGCATTGAGTTTAACAAGTGCAGGCGACAATTTTGGTTACAGTATATCAACTGATTACTTTGGTGATACTGTGATTATTGGTACTCCTCAACAAGATTACGATGTTGACACTCAGAATTATGGATATACTTATGTGTTCTCTAGAACTGTTCAGAATTTTGAATCACAGTCAAATAGTCAAGCATATGTTCCGATAACATTGTCATTAGCTTGGACACCAATTACAGTAACACAAACCGCAACTGCAACAACCGCATCTAATAATAGAATTACTGTTAGTGATAGTACTGGATTTACAGTTGGTGATCCTGTAGTATTTTCAGGCACTATCATATCTGCTGGCGCGATTGCTCTGAATACAGTATATTATGTTTTAGCTAAACCAACATCAACTACATTCACTATCTCATCTACCCGCAATGGCAGTGTAATACAATTATCTGATGATACTGGTACAATGACAGTAACAGTTCAGTCAACCCCTTTGTTTGTTCAAGTTAATGGAACTTCACTTGCAGATAACTATTACGCTGTAATTGGTTCTATATTAAACATCTATAGTGGAGCAACGCCTACATTAAATGCAGGTGATATAATAAATGTAAGTGGTTCTAACTTTGCATTAGCACAAACATTAACTAATGAAGAAACACCAAGAGTTGGCGTACAATTTGGTTTAAGCACTGATACTAATACATTTGCAAATGAAATATTAGTTGGAGCTCCGTTTGAATTAAGTGCAGAGAACTACGAAGGTGCTGTTCATAGATACACTAATGGTGGCGAAAGATATGGTACTATCATTGGCACTACCGCATGTAATATAACTACTCCTAGAACTATTCTATTGAATGGTTACAAAGTCGTGTTACCAATTGGCAATGCAGCAACTGTAGCAACAAGTATCAACTTATTAAACCTTACTAACATTCAAGCAAGTGCAGTAAACAGTAACTTAGTAATATCACTAATCAATGTTGATTTGGGTATTGCAGGTAATAAATTAACATTAACAGTGTTAGATTCAGCTACATTGGGTGAAATGGGAGTTGAATTGTACAACCAAACACAAAAGGTATATTGCCCGCATGTGCAAGGCCGTACTCAGTTTGGCACAGTAGTCAAGTTTGATAAGTCTAATTCAGGTTCATTTGTAGCAAGTGCTCCAGTTGGAACCAGATATTCTAGTACAACCTTTGACTTCTTTGATGATGAAATAGATAATGACACTGTATTTGATAACAACGCCACTCAGTGGGTCGACACCTTCACTAATGCAGGTGCAGTGTACATGTTTGACTATTTGGCAATGTACAATGAAAATATAAATAATCCTGGGCAATTTGTATATGCTCAAAGCACAAATGCTCAAGATTTGGATTACGGCGCACAACCATATTATGGCTCTGCACTAGATTTTAATAACAACAGAGTTACTATCGGTACACCAAACTTTGTTCCAACTGTAAATACCAACGGTGTCTTTGGTCAAGTTGTTACTTATGTAAGTACAGCAAGCACCCCGGATTGGGCAGTATATAGAAATTCTTCACCAATTGTTGATGTTAACGGAATATTCAATATTCAATTGTTTAGTGCAACCACTAATCAAACTTTGGCAAACTTAGATTACATTGATCCTCTACAGGGAAAACTATTAGGGGCAGTATCAGAAAATATTGATATTGTGTCAAATATAGATCCGGCAGCGTACAATTCAGCTGGGTCTAATCAAGGTGGAAAAGTTTGGGCAGCAGATAAAATAGGTAGTCTTTGGTTTAATACGTCAAATACTCGCTTTATAAACTATCATCAAAATGATGTAGAATATAATAGCCAATATTGGGGTAGAGTATTTCCCGGAAGTAACGTAACTGTTTATTCTTGGATCGCAAGTCAATCAATACCTTCACAGTATTCAGGCACTGGTACACCATATGATGTTAATAGTTATTCTATTCGCGGAGTAATTAATGCAGAAGGGTTGATAACACCGATTTATTATTACTGGGTAAGGAATACAAATATTGTATTTTCTTCAGTGGGTAAAACATTAGCAGATAGCACACTTGAATCTTATATTTCACAACCACAGCAATCTGGTATCAGTTACTTTACTTCATTGTTGCCTAGTGTATTTGGATTATATAACTGTGCTGAGTATATTAATACAAAAGATACAGTATTGCACATTGGTTATTCAGAAACCACCAATGATGATGTAGCACATAATCAATATAGTTTGATTCGGGATGGTTACCCTGACGATTTCTTAAGTGGAATTCCTGGCTCAGGTGCAGCATATCAAAATCATGCAGCAGTGGGTATAACAGAACCCATTGGTTTATACAATAGAATGCTAGACAGTATGTGCGGTGTTGACAACATCGGCGGAGTTGTGCCTGATCCATTACTACCAAAAGCGGTACAAACCGGTATATTAGCTAGACCAAGACAAGGTTTCTTCTATAATAGATTTGGCGCCCTAGCAAATTACTTACAGTACGCTAATACTGTATTGGCACAGTTCCCGATCAATGAGTTAAGAAATCCTAGATTCTTATATAGAACAGGTGAATTCTTTGACACTACTGATTATTGGAATAATATCAATTGGTGGTCAATTGGTTATAACGATAATACTAAATCATCAATACAAGTTCCCGTATATGCGGATTTATCTACACTAAATGTGCCTAATGGTACTATTGTAACGGTCGCTTCAAATGGTGCAGGTAATGCAGAGACTTACATTTATTCTGGCGCCGGTATATGGACTAGAATTGGTTTGGCTAACGGTACTATTGAATTTAGTAGTAAACTATGGGACTATGCTGAAGCTCAGTTGGGATTTGGGGACAACTTCTTTGATACTACCCCATATGATGAATATCCATCAGAAGAAACACGCTATATAATCCGTTCATTAAATGAAGAAATTTACACTAACGAATTGTTAGTTTTTAGAAACAAGAGCTTGATATTGCTATTTGAATATATTCAAAGTGAAACTATTGAAAGTCAAAACTATCTAACATGGTTAAACAAAACATCATTCATAGATGTATCTCACACTATTCGTGAATTGCTTCCTTTAGAAGTGTTCCGTTCTGATAATCAATTATTCTTAGAAGGATACTTGAATGAAGTCAAGCCATATCATGTAGTAATCAAAGAATTTATCTTTAGGTATACTCGCACTGACATATTTGAAGGAGATATAACCGACTTTGATTTGCCGGCTCAGTACAATTCAACGATAGAACAATTTGTTACTCCTGAATTAGTGTATGCTAATCCAAGTGGGGATAATCAATATCTACCGTCAGACCCAATATGGCAAACTGCTCCTTATAGTCAATGGTTTAGTAACTATGGTTTAAGTATATCTGGTCAAGACGGATATCAAATATCTGTCTTAGCATCTTATATGTCATTGAATTCAACGTCATGCTATGTTGACAATGTAAATGGTTTTCCCGTATCAGGTAACATAATTCTTGGCGAAGAAGTTATGAGTTATGCTAGTAAAAATCTAGCAACTAGTGAGTTGTCTGGAATTTCACGCGGTATAAACGGTACTACTCCAACAGTACATATACCCGGTGAAGATATCTTTATAAACTTACCTGCTGTGTTAGTGCTTAATCAAGGTAGAGGTTATGTAAACCCTCCTAGAGTTACTGCATATATTGATACTTCTATATATCCTGCACCAAGAGTTATTGCACAATTTGAACCAGTAATGAGTTTGGGAATTTTAATTGGAGTAAATGTAATTAATCCAGGCGAAGGCTATGCTGTTTTGCCTAAGATTATTATTGATCCTGCATTCACTGTTTCAGTAGATAGCACACAGGTAAATACTGTAACAAATACAATTGGTATAACTGAACCCACATTACAAACAGGTGATTTAGTAATTTATACAGTGGCAACAAATAGTACACCAATCTTAGGATTAATTCCGGGTCAACACTATTATGTAAACCTACTAGAGATTACTCCATCTCCTGTGTTTGCACTTTATGCATCATACTATGCCGCAATAAACAATCAATCCCGAATTATTTTATCATCACAGGGTATCGGATCACAGCAGTTTAGTGTAAGTGCATTTGCAAGTTGTGTGACTAGTTCAACTCCAACAAGAGAAAATAATATTGCATTGCGGTTTGATAGAACAAGCTATACTTCTCAAGTAATAGACTGGGTACCCTCAGGGTTTTATGGTTCATTTTATGCCGGAACAATTGATAATAGCGCACGAATCTCATCTTCATCAATTACATTGGAAAATACAAGACCACCAATAAGTCAGATTCTGGCTAGTGCCCATGGTGTAAGTTTTGAGGTGTTGAATACAACAAATCAACAAACATTGACTTGGTCTTCAAGAACAAGAGACACTGTACAAACTTATGGACCATCAACCTCTTACCCAAATGCTATTCGTATTAATCCAAGTACAGGCGGCGCATCAGTTGAAGGTAATATTGGTTCTACTATAGGTTTTTACATTGGTATGCCTATCAAGTTTGTTGGATCAACAATTGGAACTACATTAACAAATGGTGTAACTTACTATGTTAAATCATTGATACAATTACCAAATCCTACTACTAGTGTGTTAGAAGATACTGGATTTACTATTTCCGAGACAGTAGATAACGGTAATCCTGGCACAGTACTTGCACAAAATACGGCTACAATTGTAACTGCTGGACTTATATTGTATGTAGGTCAATTGACAAATCTTGCTGTATTAACAATTAACTATGATGGAATTAGAACTGCTACTAATACAGTTTCTGGTACTAATACTATTACGGTTCAGTTAACTCCTATTGGATTGGCAGGGACTACTGGATTCTATTTAGGAGCTACGATATTCTTTACCGGTAATGTATTTGGTGGAATAGTTGAGAATGAAATTTATTATGTAATAACGGTCATTGACAATCATACCTTTACTATGTCAACCGATAGCGATCCTACGACATTTAGCGTAACTGCAACTTCATCTAGTAATAATTCTATCACATGCGAAAGTGCTACTGGTCTAGTAGTTAATGACCCTGTAATATTTACTGGAACAACATTTGGTGGGATAGTTGCAGGTACAACATACTACGTAAGAGAAATATTTTCAGGTAATACATCATTTTCTATTGCAGCAACTTTTAACGGTTCCGCAGTTACATTGACTGATGCCGCAGGATCATGTACTCTTACAAATCAAACTAATGCATTAGTGTTAACAACTGCTTCAGGTAGTATGACATTAAATGTTGGACTACCGGTAAGTCCAGGACAGGTTGACGGACAAGAATTTGAGTTCTATGAAACTTCCATACCATATTCTAATGTATCCGGTACTGCTTCTAACTTGTTGACAAGAACTATTAGCTCAACTCTTTCCACAGTTAATAGAATTTGTTTAGTTGAAAATTTAACAAATATCTACAACAATTTAGAATTCAATATTGCATCTGATGTAGGTGGACTAACCGTAGCCGGAGAACCATACACTGTTAATGGGTTTGACACCACCACAGTAATAGTTAGCAACACCGTCGGTGCCCCTGATAACTGGCTAACATTACCTGTAGCAACTAATCCAAATACTACTGATGTATTGTATGTTGGTATGCCGATAGTATTCACTGGTACATCATTGGGTGGAATTTCAATTGGTGTAACATATTATGTTTACTCAATAAATGCTAGTCCATCAACAAATACAGGGCAATTTACTATTTCTCAATATAGCACACTTGATGAAGTATTTGCTATAACAACTGGTTTTGGAACAATGACCGGTACAGGCGACAATTACTTGACTATTAGCGGTGGTTATTCATTAATAAATTCAGTACAAACTGCAACGATAACTAATGCTAGTCCGGCAGTAGTAACAGTGACCGATGGTGGTGCATTCCCGAATGGAACAGCTATAACATTTGGAACATATGGTAATTTGCCGGTGCCGTTAAACGATGTAACAACATATTATGTTATTAATAGTAGTGGTAATACCTTTAATGTATCATATAGCTCAACTGGAGCTGCTATTAATACACTTACTGCCGGTTTAGGACCTCATAGAGTTTCACAAACTAATGTGATATTAACACAGCAAACTATTACTGACCCTGTGTTTGATGTTAGATATCTGTTGGGAGGTTATAGTACTGCTATCATTTCAAATGGTAGTGGATATTCTGTAAACAACATTATAACAATACCGGGAACACTAGTAGGAGGAACAACTACTGCAAATGATTTAGTATTAACTGTTGACAGTATCAATTCAACAGGTGGTGTTACCTCAACGATTGCAAGCGGAACACCTAATGGACTAGTATCTCAATACTACTTAAAAGTATTGTCAGAAAATCAAATGGGTGTTTATAGCAACCCTAACTTGACAGTAGCAGTATCGGGAGAAAACTTCCCGTACATAGGTACTATTTCAACAGCCGCAACTGCTACTAGTTCTAGTAATAATAGAGTTACTGTAACAAGTTCTGCAAGTTTTGTTGTTAATGATGCAATTGTATTTACTGGAACAACTTTTGGTAATATTGTACTAGGTCAGACATATTACGTTGCAAGCACGCCAACAGCAACCACTGTAACTATTTCCGAAACGATAAGTGGAACTACTTTTGTGTTAGCTACTAGTTCAGGTGCGGATATGATAATGGCTAAGTCAGGTGACTTTATATTCTTATCGGAACCATTCTTCTTTACACCAAGTATTGTAAAATACAATAATAGTGTGTATCAATGTATTATAAGTAACAATGATGTTGACTTTATTTTTGGTAAATGGGAGTTACTAACATCGGGTGATAAGAAATTGAATGCATTAGACAGAATTGTAGGTTACTATCAACCTACTGTAAATATGCCTGGTGTTGATTTGACTCAATTGGTTACAGGAATAACATATCCAAATAGTACGTATACAGGTAATGCATTTGCTCCTGATGATGAATATGAATTAAACGTTTTGTTACAAGATCAACCATTCTATCCAGTAGGGATTGATTTAAAAGCTATTATATGGAATGGATTAGTTTATATTGCTGTTTCAGATGCTGGTACGTATTCGGCAGTTAATGTAAGTGCAGATGCCACTGACTGGTCAATCAATCAATTAGCTAATCAAGAACTATCTATTACTGACTTAATATATGCGGGAGGAAGTTATGTTATTACTACAAATAACAATGCGACCCCCATATTAATAAGTGATGACGGAGTTACTTGGAGTAGCACCGGTGCATTTAATGTACCAGCAGAATCATTGAATAATATAATTTATCAAAACGCAATATATGTTGCGGTAGGTCAAAACATTGTAACATCTAGTGATTTAGATTCATGGACTGAACGTTATGCATTTACTAATGGGTTAACTAATATATTCAACGGTGTTTGTTATGCTTCAACTGCTGGATTCACTGGTTATATTGCAATTGGTTTAGGTCAGCAAGTAGTTGGTGACACCGCGGTTAATGTTGCAATCATATATTCAAGTTTAGATGCACTCACCTGGACACAAGTTACATTTACTGCTACATCCCTGGGATTTAATAGTATTGCAGCAAACAGTCAAACAATAGTAGCTGTAGGGGATGACGGAATCATATATACTAGTTTTAATGGTACTACGTGGTTTGTGCAATCTTCAACTGTTGCTAATACGTTAAACCATATAATTTGGGATAATTACAACAGTAGATTTGTTGCAGTCGGTGATAACGGAACAATATTAACTGGTACTAATAATGGTGTAACTTGGACAAGCCAACCTTCAGGTGTATCTTCAACATTAGAAAGTGTTGTTTGGAACAATACTGCACTACAATATGTAGCAGTTGGTTTTAATAACACAATTCTAATTAGTGATGCTAATGCAACTATGTGGACTGTCTCTGCAACATTTGAAATTCCCCCAGATGTATACACAATTCAGGGTGATGACTTTACTCAAGGATACGGCCCAGAAGAATTAGTACCGGGTGTAATAGCTGATACTATTATGATGACTGTAGCTACTCGTCCGGGAACAAACTGGGACGAAACTGTTTATCAACATGTTGGTTACAACACTGTTTCTACCGAAATAACTCCAACGGATGGTTCTCAGGTTATATATAGTTTTGAAAATTTAGTTACAATACCTGCTCAACTTGCGGTTTTTGTAATAAATCGTACAACTAACCTAAGCACTTCTTTGTATGATGTAACCAACTATACAGTTGATTGGTATAACAAAACTATAACATTAAATACACCTATAACTTATATTGCACCTGGCAACACAGATCGTTTAAGGATTGATGTATATGAAGTAGGCAACGGTGATCAGTTAGTTAAAGCTAATACCGAGACAGATGCATTGCGTCTTAATACAACCACTGGATTCCAAGAGATATATGTAAACGCAAATTTCAGCGCAAGTATACGTCAAGGATCAGGTGTGATCAGACCAGACACATCACCAATATCTGTAGATGCAATTAGTACTTCTAGTACTACCAATGCAATAACATGCGATAATGTTACTAATTTTGTATTGAATAGTTCAGTAACCTTCATTGGTGAAGTCTTTGGTAATATCGTTGAAAATCAAGTTTACTATGTTAAATCAATTGGACTTACTACAAATAGAATCACGATTTCTGATACTTATAATGTAAGTACAGGTACTGCAGGCGAGACTTTCTTGTTGGCAGATGCGACTGGTATTATGGAGGCTGTAATTGCAGTTGGTACAGGTTTGCCTTGGACTACTCCGTCAGTCTTGTACAACGGAAACTCATTAGTATTAGGAACTTATGCTTCAGTTGTACAAACATCTGCTAGTACTAACGTAATCACAACTATAAGTACAGGTGGCTTAATAGTGAATACACCAGTGGTATTCAGCAGTACAATGTTTGGTAATATAACCCCGCAGGTAGTGTACTATGTGCATAGTATTGTTGACGGTAACGACTTTACTATATCGGCTACACAAGGTGGCTCTGTGTTGGTATTAACGGATGCAGTTGGTGGTGCTACATTAATTTCTAACGACTATGCGTTTACTGTTGCCGATAACGGAACTACAGCAGCACTAGTATTTGCAAATACATATGATGTTACTACAGATTATCTAACATATACAATTATGGGAGAAACATTGCCTGTTCAGTATGGTTATACACTTCCACAAGTTCAACTGTTTACTGGAAATAACTCAACAGTATCATTTACCTTAACAAATTATGTTGGTGACAATAATCCAAACAATGCGATTGTAGAAATCGACGGGATTAGACAAACTCAGACAGCGTATACTATAAGTTCTATAAGCAATACCATACTATTCAGCAGTCCTCCTCCTGCAGCTTCTACTGTAGCAGTAACAACTTATAACCAAACTCAGCGTCAGTATTTGAATACTCAATACAACATCACAGGGTCAACTGTTTCCAATATTGTTAACATTGACAATTCCCTTAGTACGGTAAGAGTTGTTACTGGAATAAATCATAATTTTGCAGAAAATGATTTGATTCGTATTGACGGAGTAAGTGGTTCAATACAGTTAAACAACAATACATATTATGTAAACATAATAAACAGCACTGAATTTGATTTGTATAATCAACCATACAATCCTGCAGCAACTAACTACCCAGTAACTGGTGTATCAGCATATACTTCAGGTGGTTATGCTTGGTTAGATCAATTGTTTACTGTTATTGATACTGTTGCAACTCGCACTACTGCAAACGGTAATAGAATTACTGTTGATAGTACCGATATTATAGTGCCAAATACTCCAGTCTTGTTTACTACGTTTGGTGCAAACATTGGTGACAATATCTTAGGTGGAATATTAGCAAACACTCAGTACTATGTGTATGAAGTAAACCCTACTATCTTAGCAGGTAACTTCATTGTAGGAAATAGTTACCAGATAATTGAGTTAGGTACAACTGACTTTACTACGATTGGAGCAGCAAGCAATACTGTATCTGTTATTTTTACTGCTACCGGAGTTGGTAGTGGTACAGGTCTTGCTTCTGGATTGCAAGAATTCACGATTACATCTGACAGATACCCAAATCAAGCTCAAGTTGTATTGACTGATGCGACAGGATCAATCAATGTGTCTGAATTTGAGCAAGTTAATGTAGACAGATTATGGGTAACAGTAAATGGTTACAGAGTTCCATCTAGCGCATTGAAATTAAATCCGTTCAATAACTTAAGTATTTTAACAACTATTCAAACCGGTATACCCGATGACCAAGTTATTATCACTAGCATGATGCCAACGGCAACACCAAATGAACAAGTTTACTTACTGAATGTATCAATGTCAAATGAACCCACAGTTTACAGGGCAAATACACAAGCTAGAACTTGGTTGACTCAACCTCTACTGTTTACTGATACTACAATATATTTGCACGATGTAACTCATGTTACAGACAATGTTGTACAGAATGTAATATGCCCTGCGGCGGTTGACGGGAAATATAACATTGGGTTAACCGCTGATAAAAATGCAATATGTCTTATTGTGGTCTACAATGAAACAACTTCAACTATGGTAAATCCTGCAAACTTTACAATAATTATTGTAGATACTTCTCCAATATTGCAAATCTCTAGTCAAGTGACTGTTGGTAACTCATTGACAATTACTTCAACTGTTGGACGTTTTGTCTATATTAATGGTGAGCAAATTGCATTCTCAGAATGTGACTTGGATAACAACACACTCAGTCAATTGATTAGAGGTGACAACGGTACCGGAGTTAGAGATTATACACCGATATATACTGAAGTTTTTGGACTGATTCCTAGCAATGCTATGTCAGACGTATTGTATTCAACCGTTTGGAATCCGATTCCAGGGATATACAATACAACCGAAGGCGATCCATTACAGATTGCTTATAGTCAGGGTGCAGATTTCTTAAGAACGGATAGAAACTAAAGATAAATAAATATATGAATGAACCAGAAGAAAATAAACAAATCCAGCATGAACCAATTGGACAAAAGCCTAACGAACAAGTGGGCTTTTATTTCTCTTCGGGTATAAAAATAACAGATCCTAATACTAAAGAAGTATTGGTTCAAATGCGAGGCGATAATTAATGTCAGTAATAACACTATCATATAAAATAGAAGGATTTTTGAAAATCTATGATCCCAATGACGGGGAAACATTTGTAGACAAGAAAAATGCTATAAATTACGAAACTATGTCAATCGCTATTGCAGATACATTAAGCAGTCGCGGGTACGGGGAAATCTACGAAATGGCTTTTGGTAACGGCGGCGCAAGTGTGTCCGATACCGGAGTTATTACTTATTTGCCACCAAATGTAACTGGGCAGAATGCTGCACTTTACAACCAAACATATACCAAGATTGTAGACGATACTAGCGTTTTTAACTTGGATCCTACACGTAACAAGATGACAGTTACACATACGACCGGTAAGTATTACACTGACATTTTAGTACAATGTTTGCTAGATTACGGCGAACCAGCAGGGCAAGCAGCGTTTGATAATAGTACACAAACCGATAGTTCTTATATATTTGATGAATTGGGTTTGCTTGCTAACTACGGAACTGATAGTTCAGGGTCAGTTATCACAAGATTATTAACCCACGTGATTTTTCACCCGGTGCAAAAGAGTTTAAATAGACAGATTCAAATTGATTACACCGTTAGAATTCAAAGTCTAACAAACTTAGTAACAATTTAAGATAAATAACAGATATCAAGAGAGATTTCAAAATGGCATATACAATTGTAAAAACTAATGGTCAAGTATTAACGACCATTGCTGATGGTACGATTAATACAACTAGTACTTCACTAGCATTGCCGGGTAGAAATTACGCCGGTTACGGTCAATATTTAGACACAAACTTTGTTCATCAACTTGAAAACTATGCTAATTCAAGTCCGCCCGCAAATCCATTAGCCGGTCAATTGTGGTATGATACAAATTCTAATACTATGTATGTTTGTCCGCTGGATGGAACTACATCGGCTAGTAGCTGGTTAGCACTAACATCAACATCTAGCGGCGGCACGACAACATTTGGAGCAGTCACTGTAACTGGAAACATAGGGGCAAATAACATCACTGTTACAAATGCTATTTCTTCTGATACCATTACTGTTCGTTTAGCAACTGTTACCGCTAATGCTACTATAGCAAATGCAAATGTTACTACTGGTAATATTGGAACATTAAACACCGCTGTCATAACAACTGGCGCCGCTGCCACCGCAGGTACATTAACTGGTACTTGGACTTTAAATGGCACAGGAACTGCAAATTCTGTGGCAGGTACTGGTATTTATATGAATTCAGGTAACATCGTTGTCAACAATTCAGGAAACACATACGGTATTAAAACAGACAGATACATGTATGCGAATGGAACAGCAATAAGTTTTACCGGAACATATAATAACGGTAACGTGTTTGACTACCTTACTGGATCAAATTTAGTATCTCAATTCGCCGGTGTTATTGCTCCTTCAAGCGTAACAACAGCAAATATCACAACAAGTGGCAATACTGTAGCTGGTCAATTGACAGGTAATTGGGCACTAACTACGGGTAGTAGATTAACTGCGACATACGCTGACTTGGCTGAACGTTTTGAATCTGATGCATACTATGATGCAGGTACTGTGGTTGAATTAGGCGGGGAAAAAGAAATTACTAGCGTTAAGTACGAATTAAGTGAAGACATATTTGGAGTTATTTCTGATACTGCTGCTTACTTGATGAATTCAGGCGCAGGTGACAATATAACACATCCTCCTGTAGCTATGACAGGTCGTGTACAAGTTAAAGTAACTGGTATCATTAAGAAAAGTGATCGTCTAGTTAGTGCAGGCAACGGATTGGCACGTGCTGCTCAATCAGGTGAAGTAACTGCGTTTAACGTTATTGGTAGAGCGTTAGAAAACAAAATCACAAATGATATTGGAACAGTTTTGGCAATTGTTACAGTGTCTAAATAAGGATAATACATGACATACGCACAATATTCAACAATATTAGCCGCAGACTTTAATGGATTAGTAGGAGGAAATCCCACTACAACTGCTAACACACTTAATACTACTTGGGCCACAGGTGGGGGCCAAGCAGGATATGGACAAACTGCTCTTGCCAATGTAGCAGTAGGTGATACCGTTGCAGCAACAGGACAGTGGGCAAACTTAGTAAATTTAACTGCAAGTGCAGCATCACACCAAGGAACTTCTATTACTTCGGTGACTGCACCAGTGGCTGGTGGAACAATTACATATCTTTCTGCGATCCCTACTAATTTACAAACAATCTATACTAGTAGATTAAATGCAACTACACAGGGTAGTACTAGTGCTAATTCTGCTAACCGTGCATCATCTTGGAACAATAATCTAGTTGCAACGTTTACTGCTAGTTTTGCAAATGGCGATGCTGCTAGATACTTTTTTAATGCAGGTGGTTCACTTAAGCTAACATTTAGTCATCCAACCGGATCAACAATTGATAACTCACTAAACGCACTTGCAACAGCAATTGGAACGGTTGTTGTTGCTGCCCCTTCATCCGGTACTATTACAGTTGCTTCAGTTTCATACACCGGTGTTACTAAGATAAGCGGAAGTGGAACAGTAAACTCAATATCAACCAATTCAGGTTATTGGGGATTAACTACATCTAATACTACAATTTTTAGCCAATTGGTTGCATCTGCTCCGGTAGGATATACTAATACTAACATCAATATTGTTGCAAAAACTACTGCTACTGTAGGGTCTAATGCAGATAATGGTAATGTTATCACTATATTTTGTAATTGGGCAGAACTTAATTCTACTGGTCTAACCGCAGCAGCAGGCTCAAACTCAATACTAACTGTAGCGTATCCGGAAACAACATACCTAACTGCTAATTCTTGGGGAACGGTAACTACCACTGCAGTGGTTACTGGATCATAAATTTTTACGGCTACGTGATATCCATCTAAATACTCGTAGGAGTAGAAGATGGATATCAAAAACTTACTTGCTGAATCAAAGGCAAGATTCAATCATAATTCGGCTAAAGCATATCTAGCAGAAAAATTCAAATCAAAACTAATCGTCGCTGAACAAGGTGGTTTATGGAAAGCTGATGCTGAAACTATCTTATTGCTCAATAGCTTTACCTCAGCTAATCTAATTCTTGTTGATACTTTTAACAACCCAGTCAAAGTAAACCGTCAACAACTTTTAGAAAAACTTCAACAAACCTACGACACTACTATGGAACAATGGTATGCTGAATGGCAAATACTTGAGAGCAAGAGATGACCCGCGGCGCAATTTTATTTGCTTTCAATACCGAGAAATTTAATTATTACAAAATGGCAGAATATGCTGCCAAACGCATAAATCATTTTCTTAATCTACCAGTAACCATCGTTACTGATGAAGATTCGTATCCAGCAGATACCAAGTATGTATGGGACACTGTAATCAAAATTACACCTGACAAAAGCAATACTCGTGTGTGGGGTACTTGGATTAATAAGGGTAGATGGCAAGCATACGAATTTACACCATATGATGAAACATTGTTATTAGATGTTGATTATATAGTAAACTCATCAAACTTGTTAAAAATATTTGATTTTTATGACGATTTTTGTTGCCACAATACCATTGACTTCTTAATGCAACCAAATACCGAACAAGAAAAATTAAGTCATTATGGATATAACTCTCTTTGGGCTACAGTGGTTGCATTCAAGAAAACCAACAAAGTTAAAAACATCTTTAACTGCATGAAGATGGTGCAAAACAATTATGAATTTTATATGAATCTGCATTCATTCAATACAGGTATCTATAGAAATGATTATGCGTTAACTATCGCATTAAGTATTATCAATGGGCATTTAACTGACAACCGTGATTTTATCCCCTGGAATTTGTTACATATAGGAAGCAATACACAAATATACAAGTTCAACGAAAATGAATTAGATTCTGAATTTACTGTAACATTTGATAATTGGCAAAGAGGTAAAATACGTAAAGAATATATAACGATTAACGATTTGGATTTCCATGTCATGGATAAAGAACTCTATGTGGGAATTATTGAAAATGGAAAATAACAAAGGCTTTGTGATTATGGCTCAAGGCAATGACTATGTGAAATGCGCCCAAGCCTTAGAACTTAGTATTAAAAATGTAATGCCCAATGCCAATGTTACTATTATAACAACTGAAATGTTGCTGCACGGTGATCAGTGCCCTGATGTATTTTGGAAATTACAAAACGATTGGCAAGTCTATGAAGCTAGTCCATATGAATATACTATCAAGTTAGAAGCAGACATGTATATCCCTCGGTCAATTGAATATTGGTTTGATTCATTGAAAGATAGAGATGTGGTAATCTGTACTAAAATAAAAAACTTCATGCAAGAAGACTCTAATGTGAAGTTTTATCGTAAATTTATTATAGACAATAAGTTACCAAACACATATAACGGAATTACCTATTTTAAGAAATCACAAGTAGCTCAACAATTTTTTGAAACAACTAGAACTATTTGGGAAAATTGGAAAGAGATACGAACTACACTACAATGTAATGTAAATGAAGTTGCTACCACTGATTGGGTATACGCAATTGCATCTCACATAATAGGAGTAGAAAAAACCACACTTCCGCAATTTGAACCAATGTCAATGATTCACATGAAACAGTATATCAATAATACTCCTTCAGAAGATTGGACAGATATATTCACTACTGAAATTCTACCACATACAATTCGTGTTAATACTATTCCTCAGTTATATCCATTTCACTATCATGTTAAACACTTTGCAGATACTATATTGGAGAATTTGAAATGACAGAAGATAAGGATGATTCTATATTTGTTTGGAATGCACCATCTATTGAAAAGCCTGAATTTAGGTTGTATTATGATGAATTAGGTAGTATAATATGTTATTCTGGTGATAAATTTCAAGGTAACTATATAGTTGTAGATGCTCAAACTTTTGCTGAAGGTAGGTATGATCTAAGAGTAATTGACGGTAAAGTCATTAAAAATTCCACTCACGCAACTATCGTTAGATTGACACCTAGCGACACTGGAACTTTATGTGCTAATGAAGACTTAAGTGTTATTGTAGCTGAAGAAGATGAAGTTGAAAAACAATATTGGAAATTAACTGTTTATGAATTTTGAAAACATAATAGATGTGGCTGATTTAGATTGTATATATTTAAGTTATGATGAACCGCAAAAAGAAGAATTTTGGCTCAAGATAAAGAACATGGTTCCTTGGGCTAAACGAGTTGACGGTGTTAAAGGCAGTGATGCTGCACATAAAGCAGCAGGTAAAGCAAGTGATACTGAACGCTTCATTCTAATTGACGGTGATAATATGCCAGAAGAAAGTTTCTTCAACATGCAATTAGACTTTACTGATAAAGACCCTAAATACAAATTAGCACAATATCGTTGGAAAGCAATTAACAGTATCAACGGATTGCGTTATGGCAATGGAGGTATGAGCAGTTGGACAAAGACTTATGTTGCTAATATGCAAACACATGAAAATCAAACTGACGGGGATGTTTCACGTATTGCTGATTTTTGTTTAGATAGTACAGATAATTTATATTGGGCAATGTATGATTGTTACTCTACAACTTATCCTAATCATACTCCGTTTCAAGCGTGGCGTGCTGGATTCCGTGAAGGAGTAAAGATGGTACTGGACAAAGGGGCTAAACCTGATATTGATACATTCAAAGAGACTGCTGCCAAGCGTAACCTAAACAATTTAACTATATGGCATAATGTAGGGGCAGATGTTGAGAATGGGTTGTGGGCTATATATGGCGCACGATTAGGTACATATATGACTATGTTGGCTGATTGGGAGCATACTGATGTTCAATGGTTTGATAACTATGTCTCATTGTGGGAAGAACATAAAAACGTTGACCCTGCTGTTGAAGCCGCAAACATCGGGGACTCTCTTAAAGATAAGTTAACTTTACCCATGTGTGTTTTAGACAAAGAACAAAGTAAATTCTTCAAGCGACACTATAATGCTGATAAGTACAATGTTGGTCCATTAGTAACCGAGATGGATGTAATAAGAAAGATTGAAGGTTGGTGATGAAAAAATTAAATGATGTAATTTGGATAAAGAATAATTCCGGTGATATTGTTTCTAATAAAGAAAATATACAAACTGTAAAAAATCTATTAAATGATACTGGGTGTGGGTTTTGTTTAGCAAAATTTACACAAGTTACTATGCATCTAGGAACAGGTTTGGTACATTCATGTCACCATCCTAAGGCACATGTTATTCCATTAGAAGAATTAGCAAATAATCCAGCAGCATTATTTAATACAAGCCAGTTAAAAACAGCACGTAAACAAATGCTCACTGGGGAAAAACCAAGTGAATGTGATTATTGCTGGAGAGTTGAAGATAGAAATAGTCCTAGTGACAGGTACTTCAAGAGTCTTGAAAATTGGGCATTACAAACCCATGACATGGTACTTGAAAACGGGCACGAGATTGACTATTATCCTACTTACTTGGAAGTTGACTTTAGCAATGTATGTAACTTTAACTGTATCTATTGTGGTCCCGAGTACAGCAGTATTTGGGTAGAAGATTTAAAAAGAAATGGCCCGGTTAAAGTATTAGAACACACTAGTAAAGTGCAATGGATACAAGGATGGCAAGACTTGGATTCTATTACTTATAAGAATAGAGAACATAATCCATATGTTGAGGCATTTTGGAAATGGTTCCCTGAAGCATATAAGAAACTTAAGTTTTATCGTATTACAGGCGGAGAGCCATTATTAAGTAAAGAAACATTTAGAAGCATTGATTGGTTAATTGAGAATCCAAATCCTGAATTAGATTTCAGTATCAACAGCAACATGGGAGTACCGGATAAGTTGTGGTATTCATTTTTAGACAAGATAAAAGTATTAGCAAATGGAAAGTATGTTAAGAAGTTTACATTGTTTACAAGTGTTGATGCCTGGGGAGAAAGAGCAGAATATTTACGCCCGGGATTAGATTTTGAATTATTCAAAAAACGATATGAAGAAGTCTTGCAAATTGGCGGGGTAAGATGCGTAATCATGTGTACATTTAACTTATTAAGTGTTACTAGTATACAACAGTTATTAGAATGGCAATCTGATTTGCGAAGCAAATACAATGTTGACAGAGAACTATTACAGTTAGAAACTCAGTTTGGTGTTAATCTAGGTGGAGAAATTTCTCACCTTGAAAGAAACAAATTATCTGGAAATCATTTTGCAATAGTTGGCATTGATATTCCCTACCTAAGACATCCTCAATGTTTAGATGCTCATTTTTCAGATAAGAATTTGATTGAGCAATACTTAGTCCCGGCAATTAACTTTATGTCAAAAAATACAGGAAGTTCACATTGGGGATTGCATCAAGGTTACGAGTCATATGAAGTTGAAAAGATGAAAAGAATTGTATTTGATATAATTCATTTTAATTCAACACATGATGAAAAAAATCCAGTTGTAGTTGAAGGTAGAGCAAAGTTTTATGATTTTGTTAATGATATGGATAGACGCCATGGTAAGAATTTCTTAGATGTTTTTCCAGAGTTTAAATCATTTTATGAAAAATGTAGACAAAATAAAAATGACATCTTAAAAGAAGAACATAAATTAAAGTAATATCTATCTAATATTGTACGACTAAAATAAAATAAAAATCAATGTAAAAATATGATTACAGCAACTTATGACAAAACGATTGATCCGATGACGGGGGTTACCTACCCAAATATGTGTGATAAAAATTATTTGAATGGGTCTACCAAACGACCGTCAAACTTTGACGACCACATGTTTCGTGTTACACAAGAAATTGAAACCTATAAAACACATGTGTTAGTACCTTATCAAAAGGTAGAGTATGTGCCATTGGATAATGTTACTGCAAAGTATTTTTATATCGTTAATACCTTTAACGTTAATTTCTATGACGAAATGCGAGAGGTGGGTTTTGCACACGTTAATAATAAAATCATAGAAGATGCAAATGAAGGAAACTGTAAAATTATCTTTATACAAGATGTTGAAGGTATGTCCGGTTTAATCGGCACACATCATGAATATGAATTTAGAACTATCCAAGAATGGTGTACTAAAGCTAATATTAATCCAAACGCTGTACATTATATTTGTGGAAATTTGTTATCGGCTAAACGAGCAAAAGAACAGGGTTGTACCTATCATGTACATCCAATTACAACTCAAGAAACTTGGAATAACATCAGAAATTTTCCCTCTGCTGTAACCAAATTCAAACCATCAAAACCAAACTATCTATATTTGAACTACAATAGACAATGTAGATTTCACCGAGTTTGTATGCTATCCAAGTTAATAAAACACGAATTGTTTGATAAAGGTATGAATAGCTTTAATACACTGGGTAGTCCATTTAATGGGTTTAGCAAAATACTTGAAGATTTTGAGCCAGGGTTATCTGTCTATGGACAACAATTATTTGACCGTGCTCCTATTTTTGTAGACATGGATAACTCAGCTATTACTAGTAGTGTGGGTGATTTATCTAACTACACAGACACTTTTGTATCATTAATTTCAGAAACATTAACTGATCCGGGCACATTGTTCTGTAGTGAAAAGACCTGGCGATCAATTATAGTAGGGCATCCCTTTATGATTTTGGGTAGTACCAATGCATTGAAATACGTAAAAACGCAAGGTTTTGAAACATTCAGTAATTGGATAGATGAAAGTTATGATGATTATGATAACTTGGATAAAAAAATTAATATTATCCTATCTAATTTGGAACGGTTCAACAAAATGACATTGGATGAATTGAAAAATATTCGTAATGAAATGGAACCTGTATTGATTCATAATAAGAATCATATGAGAGAATATTCAACAAACAAGTATTATTATGATGGTATATATTCATGCAAGAAACCAGTTGAAATAATATTGGTTGACATTTGGAAGCAATTTTATAATGGAGATATATGAAAAAAGTTATAATATGTGGTGCAGGTGGATTTATAGGAAGTCATTTAGTAAATGATTTGAAAAGGCGTGGGTGCTATGTCATTGGAGTTGACTTAAAGTATCCGGAATTTAGCCAAACGGATGCAGATGAATTTGTGATTACTGACCTAAGAGTGCATTCAAATGTTGACCATGTCATTAAAAGTGATGTAGACGAGATTTATCAATTGGCAGCAGACATGGGCGGCTCCGGATATATCTTTACAGGTGAGCATGATGCTGACATAATGCACAATAGCTGCCAGATCAACTTAAACGTATTAGACGTTATGAAAAAGAAAGGTATTAAAAAAGTGTTTTATTCTAGCTCTGCATGTATGTATCCAAGACACAATCAGGAAGATACTAACAATCCATTAATGAGTGAAGACAGTGCATACCCTGCAGCACCTGACAGTGAGTATGGTTGGGAGAAACTATTTAGCGAACGACTATATCTTACCTACGCACGTAATTATAACATTGATGTTCGTATTGCACGATTTCATAATATATTTGGTCCTAATGGTTCTTGGAATAATGGTAAAGAAAAAGCTCCGGCTGCATTATGTCGTAAAATAGCAATGTGTGAAGATAAAGGTGTAGTAGAAATATGGGGTCCGGGAAATCAAACACGTAGTTTCTTATATATTGATGAGTGCATCGAAGGTATAAATCGTATCATGGAAAGTAATTGTACCGTACCGTTGAACTTGGGTTCAACACGTATAATAAGCATTAACCAATTAGTATTTTTAATAGCTAAATTAGTAGGTAAAAATGTTTCAATACAAAACGTTGACGGCCCTAGAGGTGTACTAGGGCGCAACAGTGATAATAGATTGATAAAAGAATTGATTAATTGGGTACCCGATGAAAACTTAGAAGACGGGCTAGTAAAAACATATAATTGGATTAAGCAACAGTTATGAAGTTTCTTACTTTCTTAAACTCAGGGTGCATTACTATATGTAAAAATATGCTCGTATCTGCTAAAAAAGTAGGACTGAATCCTGATGATTTTATAATTGCTTGTTTGGATGAGAATACGTATAATCAATTTAAGTCATATAAGAATGCATACTTGGCAATAGATCATCCTATTAAAAATTATGTAGATTGGTCATATGATTCTAACAGTGAGTTCAGGCAAATAGTTAAACACAAATGGGCACTGATTGCAGAACATTATGCAGTGCATAAAAATCTTTGTTATCTAGATACTGATATCGTTTTTACTAGTAATCCATTGACATATATTGAAAATAATAGTAAAATATTGTTTCAAAGATCATTGGGAGAAGATGGAGAAAAACCAATCGATGCTAGCATATGCTCAGGTTTTATGGTATTTAATGATACCAATATATGTGTTGAACTAATA
>Ga0209596_1000968_pt1 | contig 25516 bp, 21 predicted proteins | sample M_130807_MF_Meta_FD_187314 | JGI IMG/M metagenome (GOLD analysis project Ga0209596, IMG submission 187314) | Freshwater microbial communities from Lake Montjoie, Canada to study carbon cycling - M_130807_MF_MetaG (SPAdes) (version 2) | ecosystem: Environmental > Aquatic > Freshwater > Lake... | reverse complement strand
AGTAAAGCGGTTGCCGAAATCATTATTTCATCGTACCGTTCTTCATTTTTTAATCCTGCGAAAATTGATGTGCATCAAACTTCAATCGCATCTGTGAGAGCCGGCAATGTCATAGGCGGTGGTGATTTTGCCGACAACCGCATCGTTCCCGATATCATACGAGCCATCAAGAAAAATGATCTTGTCACCTTGCGAAACCCGCATGCAACAAGACCATGGCAGCATGTACTAGAGCCATTAGGCGCGTATCTTCTATTAGCTTCTAAAATGGTAGATGATCATACAAGATATAACACATCATATAATCTCGGACCTACTAAGATGGATGTGTTAACCGTCGAAGAACTCACACAAATCGCAATTGCCAAAGCCGGCAAAGGATCGTATCAGATCGACGACAATCCAACTAAAGTACACGAGGCTTCTACACTGATGCTTGACATTGACAAGGCAAAACGAGAACTTGATTGGAGTCCGAAATTCGATTCAAAAACTGCCATCGAAAAGACAGTGGAATGGTATATTGATGATCATACCGATGCTGCCACAAAATGCCAGCAACAAATTAGTGCTTACTTTGAACAACAAAACCCTTCGTAGTCTAGTATGAAAATTGAAGACACATCTATTGGCGCCGTCAAACTGCTGCATCAGTTCAGAGCCGATGATCGCAGAGGAAGTTTTGTAAAAACATTTCATCATTCATCGCTCATGGCTTCGGGTATCGATTTTGAATTGAGGGAAAGTTTCTATTCAGTTTCGAATCAACATGTCATTCGGGGTATGCATTTTCATCATCCTCCGTTTGATCATGACAAGATTGTCTTCTGCACCGAGGGCGTTATTCTTGATGTAGCCTTAGACCTGCGCAAAAATTCATCTACTTACGGACAGAGCGTTTCATCTCAACTTTCATTTGAAAATAATGCCGCCTTATACATCCCTAAAGGCTTTGCACACGGGTTTCTGACCCTCAGCGAAAAAGCAACCACCTTTTATCTAGTGAGCGGTGAATATAATCAACAGGCCGACGATGGTATTCGTTATGATAGTTTCGGTTTTGATTGGAAGATAGCGAATCCGATTATTTCGGACCGCGATCTTGCATTTGATTCCTTGTCAACGTTCAACAATCCTTTTTAATTAATAGACTATTTATGAAAATATTCATTTCAGGCGCTTCTGGTTTGGTTGGCAGTAATTGTTTAAAACATTTTACCGAGCAAGGCGCTGATGCAGTGGGTTCGTATTTCAGTTACCCTACATCAAACACAGTCTACTTTAATACGCTTGACCTGAATGATGAAAAGAACTTTGATGTGGATGCCTTCAACCCTGATGTCATCGTGCATTGCGGCGCGCTGACGCATGTCGACTATTGCGAAGATCATCAGGACGAGAGTTATGAAAAAACTGTTACATCAACAAAGAACTTGATTTCGTTGGCACACAAACTGCATGCAAGGCTTGTGTATATTTCGACTGACTATGTCTTTGATGGTCGCGAAGGCCCCTATATGGAATATGACGACGTAAATCCATTAAGTGTGTATGCAAAGCACAAACTAGAAGGAGAGCAACTAAGTTTGAATGCATCCGATAAAAATCTAATCTTACGGGTAACGAATGTGTACGGAAATGAAGAAAGGAATAAAAATTTTGTATCGCGCATCGTAGAGCAATGCCTCAATAAACAGAAACTTACGCTCAAACTTCCATTAGACCAATATGCCACACCAGTGAATGCTTGGGATGTTGCAAGAGCCATGTATCTTTTATTGAACGATCATCATTCCGGTATTTTTCATATTGCTAGCACCGATTGGATGAACCGCATCGAACTCGCCTTGAATGTGCTTAAATATTTTCCTGAGGCCGAATACGAACTAATCCCGATAACGACACACGAAATGAAACAACCTGCAGCGCGACCACTGCGCGGTGGACTTCTCAAAAGCAAGTTCGCTGAATTATATCCTGCATTCCTGTTTGGCAACGTGGATAGTTTTGTACAGGGCCTTGTCCATTTAAATTATTAAATTACTTTTACAATCATAAATTCGGTATCATGAAAAAATCAATCCTACTTGCATGCATTGCTATTTCATTTTCATCCTGCTTGCAGGAAAAAAACTACACCTGTGAATGCACCTATGTTCCCTCAATACCGCCGAATCCGGTGGGAACTGCAAACAAAGTGGAAACTACCACCGTCAAAGGAAGATTGAGGGAGGATGCAGATGTGAATTGTGCCTTCGAAGGAAAGTACATGGCTCAGTTTTATTCTGGCACCTGCACCTTGAAATAGTATCATCAAAAATTTCGCGCTTCATTAGTGCATTTGTCCCTTTTACATAGAGGTCGATGAATACGCTTACTACAAACTTTATTTTTTTGCAGGGAAATAAAAAATTAATTTCGCAACATGCAAAAAACAGGTCTCATGCTGTGCCTTATCCTGCTTCTAAGCGTGTTAAATGCTTGCGAAAAGGACGTGCAAATGAACCTAACGTCTAAGGATGCATTGATTGTCATCGAGGGCATTATTGAAACGAATCAGCAACCCTATGTCTATCTCACAAACAGCATTGGTTTTTTTGATAAGATTGACTTAAATGCTGTTTCCTATATTAAAAATACGATTGTGACTGTGCAGGATTTGAATACAGACTCCATCGTACAATTGAAGGAATATGACATTGATACCGTCATAGGCACAAACACATTTTCGTTTTCTATTTACGCACCAGATATCAATGACCCTGTGGCATTTGCGTTTAAAGGACACGTTAATCATTCATATAAATTGACCGTAGTAGCTAATGGAAAAACGTTTGAGTCTGTGACAAAAATCCCAACAGGCAATGGGCTAGATTCGTTATGGACAGAAAAAGTAACGAACCGTGATAGTTTCCGCACACTGCGCGCCATCTATGTTGACCCTGATACATTCGGCAACTCCGTAAGAGTGCAGACATTGGTTCGCAAAGCAACAAAAACTGGCGAAGCAGAAATATATCGAACAGGATTCAATTCAGTCTATAACGATGATATCGTGAATGGAGCTCGCTTGCCTATCACGATCGAAATTGGGTACGACAAAACAATAAATTATTCGCAGGCTGAATTTCGGACTCTCGGTTTTTTAAAAAAAGGCGACACTGTAACAGTCAAATGGAGTGCTATCGACAACAAGGTTTTTAAATTTTGGGAAACGATGGATTATTCACAGGGAAGTTTTGGCAATCCATTTGCTTCACCCACAAAAATACAAAGCAATATCCCGGGAGCCCTAGGTGTATGGGCCGGCTATAATGCAAAAGAATTTACAATCGTGGACACGTTAAAATAAAGTGCCCGCTAAAAAAATAGAATAACAATACATCAACGAACAATTATAACTTAGTAACAATTTAAAGAACGCATTATGTCAAACGAAATCGAAAAAGTAAAAGTACTCATCATCGGCTCTGGTCCTGCAGGATACACTGCAGCTATTTACGCATCTCGAGCCAATCTCAATCCAGTTATGTATCAAGGACTGCAACCTGGCGGCCAATTGATGATCACCACTGAAGTAGAAAATTATCCAGGCTATCCTGAGGGTGTGATGGGACCTAAAATGATGCAGGATTTTGAAGGTCAAGCAAGACGAATGGGCGCCGATATCCGATGGGGCATTGCAACAAAAGTCGATTTTTCTGTTAGACCGTATAAGGTTGAGATTGATGAAGAAAAATGGATCGAAGCAGATGCCATTATCATATCGACAGGCGCTTCGGCCAAGTGGCTAGGTATTCCTGAAGAAGAGCGACTTGCAACCACCGGTGGCGGCGTGAGTGCGTGTGCTGTTTGCGATGGCGCCTTTTTCAAAATGAAAGAAGTGGCGATAGTGGGTGCCGGTGATACAGCTTGTGAAGAAGCCATGTACCTCAGCAAACTTTGCAGTAAAGTACATATGATGATCCGGAGTGAAAAAATGCGTGCGAGTAAAGTGATGCAAGAGCGAGTGTTAGCCACACCAAATATTCAAGTCTATTGGGACACCGTGATTGATACAATTCACGCTGAAGAAAAAATTAGTGCGTTGACAGTAAAAAATAATAAGGACCAATCAACCATCAATATCCCGGTGAGTGCCTTGTTCGTTGCCATTGGCCATAACCCAAACAGTGAAATATTCAAACCATTTATCCATATGGATGAAGTTGGTTATATCAATACGCATCCCGGAACAACCCACACAAATCTTGAAGGCGTTTTCGCTGCAGGTGATGTTCAAGACAAAACCTATCGCCAGGCCGTAACTGCTGCAGGAAGTGGCTGTATGGCCGCCTTAGATGCTGAACGCTATCTGAGTGAAAAAGGATTACATTAATTAATTGAAAAAGGAATATGTCTTGAGTCAATCAACGTATTGTATCTATACGGCGTCTTATTGAACATTATCATAAAACGAATAATACATCCGATGTTACTTGTGATCATGAATGAATAAATCTTATGAAGCAATTTTTTTATGTATTATCGACCGCGCTCTTGTTCGCATCTTGTCGTCCGAAAAAAATGGAAGAGAATTCTCATTTTCCTCCAGAGGTGCAAATTATTTTTACAAATAAATGCGCGACGGCTGGTTGCCACAATGACAAAAGCTACTTCAATGCAGGCGGGCTGAATCTAACCAGTTGGGAATCGCTGTTCAAAGGCTCTGTCAATGGCACTGTGGCTATTCCATTTTCGCCTTCTCATTCATCTATGATGCAGTTCGTGAATACCTATACTGATCTTGGATTAATCACATCGCCGTCTATGCCGTTAAATGCAGCACCCCTCAGCCGTAATGAAGTATTGGCTATTCAATCATGGATTGCACGAGGCTGTCCGAATGCGCAAGGTGTCATACCATTTGCCGACCATCCCGACACAAGAGGCAAAGCCTATATCACCAATCAGGGTTGCGACCTTGTGAGTGTGATTGATGCGGCTACTGGCATGGTAATGCGTTATGTAAACGTAGGACATGACCCTGCGCTGATTGAATCGCCGCACAATATCAAGGTATCTGCCGATGGAAAATATTGGTATGTGTGCTTTTCAAACGGATCATATTTCCAACAGTACGATGCGAACAGCGACAGTCTGATTCGTGAAGTAAATATCACCACAGGCAAATGGAATGTCATTACCCTAACAAGCGATCAAAAGACAGCTTTCATTTCTGATTTATCCAATAACGGCCGTTTGGTTGAGATTGATCTTACGACAATGACACGTATAAAAACCTATGCATCAGGAGCATTCAGCAACCCGCACGGCATTGCTTTTTCCCAAACAAATGATACGGTGTATGCGACTTCGCAATACGGCAATATGATTTATCGATTGATACGGTCTAAAGTGCAAGTCGATAATATTTCGTTACAACAAGGCGTGGCCCCTACCTTAACACCAGATATTCTCGATCCGCATGAGATACTGATGAGTCCTGATTACACATCCTACTTTATTACTTGCCAAGCAAGCAATGAGTTGTTGGTCGTAAATGCATCCAATGATAGCGTACTAAAATCAATTCCAATGGGAAATTTTCCATTAGAAATGACGCTATCGAAAAAACGAAATTTACTGTTTGTTACTTGTCAAGAAGATACCAATCCGATCTTTCCTTTCTTTAAAGGTTCAGTCAAGGCCGTGGATCTAAGTACGCTGAGTGTAGTTAAAACGTTCTACGAACAATTTTATCAGCCTCATGGTATTGCCGTTGATGATAGCCGCGATTTACTTTACGTAGCGAGTACCAATGCCAATCCTACCGGCCCTTCGCCGCATCACGCATCAGAATGCGCAGGCCGTATCGGATACTTTCATATCATTGATTTGAACACATGGGTTGACATCATCACGAAATCTGAATTGTCTGTATTCCCTTACAGTGTGGGTGTTAGAGAATAAGCTGCGTGGAATTTCGGCGTTCCATTTTCTTAGCAACATTGCATTAATATTCTCTATTCAACAGGCTTTCAGCCAATGATTTAAGATGCACTTTTCGCTTCGAAAGGATAGGTGCTTTTTCGAGCAATTCAAATGCGTGATCGGAATAATGGTTAATTTCCGCTAACGTAATTTCTCGAATATTTTTACGGTCATAGAACGAAACCACATCCTTCACTTTATTTATTTCAGATGCTGACAATAGCGAAATGAATTCTGCTTGCTCACTCGTATCCGCCAATTGATGTGCTTTAGTAGAGAGAAAGGTTTTTTTATTTGAAAGGATATCGCCACCAATCTGCTTGCCTGTTTTTGACGAATCGCCATAGACATCTAGGTAATCATCCATCAGCTGAAATGCAATACCAAGCGATTTGCCAACATCATAAAGGAGTCCAGCACATCCATCAGTAGCACCTCCTAACATAGCACCCAATTTCATTGAGGCCCCTAACAAGACAGAAGTTTTCAGGGTAATCATTTGAAGATATTGATCCATTGTAACAAACTGCTGTTTCTCATAATCCATATCAAGTTGTTGCCCTTCACAAATTTGAATGGCAGTCATATTAAACAATTGAATAACCGAATGAATATGTTGAGAATTAATCTTGTTGAGATGTTCGTAAGCAAAAATATTCATCACATCACCCGAAAGGATAGCTGTCGCAGTGCCGTATTTTTCATGAACGGTTGTCTTCCCTCTTCGCAAAGGCGAATTATCCATGATGTCGTCGTGCATCAGTGTGAAGTTGTGAAAAAGTTCCAATGCCATCGCGGTATTCATAGCATTACCATCAATTTCTTCAAACAACTCATGGCTCATTAGACATAAAACAGGTCTAATTCGCTTCCCTCCCATATTCAACAGATACGAGCAGGGTTCATATAGCGTTGCTGGAAATTCAGGAAATCGATGTTCGGCAAAGAACGTCTCAAATTTGGTGTGTAATTCGTGAAAGGAGTGCATGTGGTAAAAGTAATTGAAATCGCGAAATTGTACTATAGCCCTTCTACTATTTTTTCATTTGCTTGCCTATTGTATGCATTTCCCGAATCGACGTTGTAATTTCACCACGTCGCATGCCACATACTAAACAACGTACTGCCTTTATCGCTTCGATTGAACAAAGTTTACTCGACCAAACTTTTGTAAAACTTACATTGACCAATTACAAGGGTAACGAACCTGCATTGAAAAATGTCTATGTCAAAAAAGTAATCATTAAGGAACAGGACAAACTGAGCTTCACATGTCGATTCAAGACACGCGATATCGTAAAAAATTATTCGATCAACGAAGGCGTCTTGACAATACTCGATTACCTGAACAGTGGATTCAAGGGGGCTAACCTTTTCACCCTTACGTATGACCTACAACTTGAGCAGTTGTCTGAGCAAGAATGGAAGACACGCAAATTAAAGGCAAGCCATACCTCATTACCAGATGCCACACATGACCGTACTAAAAAACGACATCTAGAAGCCAATGCAAGCGCTTATCTGCACGACCTGCATATCACGAGTACCGATGGCTTGGTGCTAAAAAATGCGCAAGACAAATACAAGCAAATCAACCATTATATTGAACTCCTTAGCACCTTGCTGAACGATTTGCCAAAAGACAAGGAACTGAACGTAGTTGATATGGGTTCAGGTAAAGGGTATCTTACGTTTGCCTTGTATGATTATTTGCAACACAAACTGCACATTGCCGCGCGCGTTACCGGTGTGGAGTATCGGCAAGATCTTGTGAAACTCTGCAATGACATAGCTGTCAAAAACAAGTTCAACGGATTGCATTTTACACAGGGCAGTATCGAAGAGTATGAATGCAACGACGTGAATATACTCATTGCTTTGCATGCCTGCGACACCGCAACAGATGATGCTATTTATAAAGGCATTATGGCAAAGGCCGACCTGATTGTGGTGGCACCTTGCTGTCACAAACAGATTAGGAATGAAATTGAACAAGGCAAAAAACAAAACGACCTTGACTTCATCCTTCGGCATGGCATTTATTTAGAACGAGAAGCCGAAATGATCACCGACAGTTTGCGGGCGCTGATACTTGAGTATGCCGGCTATCGTACCAAAGTATTCGAATTTATTTCAGAAGCCCATACACCAAAAAATATTATGATTGTGGCAGAGCGAAAGCAACGACCTAACCCTGCAGACGCCTTGCGCATTTTACAAAAAATAAAAAACGCAAAATCCTATTTTGGTATTCATACACATCATCTAGAAAAAAGATTAGGCATCGAATCGAATGAGTCAGGAAATGCGGCTGATTTTTAAGTTCCGCCCATGAATGTAGAACAAGCGCATTTATTGCTTTACAACCTTCTCATTCCAACTTTTTCCTGATGATCTATCTGTCATCTTGATTAGATATATGCCCGCAGGCAACGATTGTATATCAAACTCAACGGTAGAATTATCGACAACGATTTCCTTTTTAAGAATATCCCTTCCAAGACAATCGCTTACCTGTATCAACCATCGACTATGCATACTTTCTGCAACGCGTATCGTGATGAATGAGGACGCAGGATTAGGATACACAATACATTGTTTCAAAGGCAATGCATTCGCTTCATTCAATTGACTCACCACTCCACATCCGCCCATTGGCGCATCGGTTTGAATGACATCTGTATACGTACTTCGTTTTATGCCGAACGCATACTCGCCCGCCTTGATTTCTCGCGCATAGACATTTCCACGTTTATCAACAAGACTACCTGCACTCAAACTATCATTGGCAAATTGCCATTCTTCACTTGCGTCTTTTCGGTAAAAAAGACGAATACTATCTTCCGTATTTTTTATCCAAGTGCTATCTAAAAAGTTATTGTTGGTACCTGCATCATAATTAAATTGAAGGATTCCTTGCAGGGCTGAAAGATGAATGCCATCAATTTTCCAATAGCGGTTATCGCATAGCACAAAGCCTGGAAACGATGTCGCGCTTTTAAATCGATCGGGCGCTATCCAATTATGCTCTACTCGAAACAAGGCCGAGTCACCAGCTACAGGTATTGCCTTTGTAATCACTTTTAATTTGCCCTGGGTGAAGGTGATATTTCCAATCGTCTGAATGACGGTCTGCTCTTCTGTAATCGCATCGCTGATTTTTGATTCAGGATCTAGAACAATCATAGCCGGACTAAAAGGCAGGTTTACATTAAACTGCATACACCGACCGCTGAATTGCAGCGAATAAATCGACCGATTCATTTGCTGATCATAAAAGGCAATTTCCAACGGTACGTGATCATAGTAATCAATTGAATGATGTTTTCGTTGACGCAAAAAGACACTCACATCGTACGTGCCTGCATTCGGAGTGACGCTGCTCGAATCAATAGAAAAATGTGTGAAGCCTGGCGCTAATATCCAGTTTTTGAAATAGTCAGTAAGATCGATGCCGCTCTGACTTGTTAGATAATCGCGCAATTGAATTGTATTGATCGATTGAAATTTATGTGTATTTAAAAAAGATTGTAACGACGAAAAAAAGAGCGCATCACCCATATAGGCACGCAACGTATGGATGGCATCTTCGCCTTTATTGTATACTGTTGAACCATAGGTATAAAGGCTATCCATATTCGCAATTGACCTGTAGCCATTATCTGTCAGATGTGTTCGTCGAAGTACATCATAATGATTCGATTTCACTTCGCTCAAATACGCATCATGCCCATAAACCTGTTCAAGATGCAACGGTTCGCAATAGCTCGCAAAACCTTCATTAAGCCACATATCAGCAGCGCTGCTGCAAGTGACTAAATCGCCCCACCAATGATGTGATAATTCGTGCGCTAGTAACGTTTCGTAATTGAGTGAACCATCTATAAACACTTTCCCAATACTGATATTGGTCGCATGTTCCATCGCCCCTGCTGTAAAAGGCACTAATGAATAGCCTACCCTAGGCCAACTATACGTACCAAAATGTTGCTCAAGCATTGTAAAGGATTCCTGCAGATGTGCAAACGATGCAGTTACATTAGTTGAATCGGCCGCTTCGCAAGTAATTAGTGCGTCGATAGTACCTGCATTACCATTAAGCACCTTATGTACAAACACATAATTGCACACAGCCAAGCATGCGAGATATGACGGAATTTCTTCATTGAGTTTCCAATGCCATGTGCGCGTGGCATTAGCGGTATTAACTATACTGTCGAGCAACAATCCATTACAGATTCCGACCTTGCTATCTTCTGTGGTAACGAAAAATTCATAGGCGCTACGTTCTACAAAATTATCGAAACAAGGATGCCAAGTTCGTCCGAATGAATGTGGCTGCGCATTAAAACCAACTCCAATTTGAAAGCCATAATTGCCAGTAAATGCAAATCCTCCCCAAGTTGGATCAGTCACAGGCACGCCATGATAATAGACATCAATCAGTGCAGTGTCATTCAGATTCAATAACGATGTAGTCAATGGAATGAGCAGTGTTGGAGAAAGATGCGTAAACCCTGCCACGACATTATTTATTTTCACACTATCAACCGTAAGCCCTTCAAGATCAAAACGAAGGGCATTGACATTATTCATCTTGCTTCGAATATCAAGTGTCGTTCGAGCAGAAATAATATGGGTCACAAAGTCTGTTATCGTAATATCTATGGTAGTTTTGCGAATATCGATGGTATCGCTACGCAAGGCAGAAGCCCCGAAGACGAGATGATTTATAAAGAAGAATGAAACAAAAAGGAGTACATATTTTTTTCGCATACAAAGGGATTGATTCGCTAAAGTTACAAGTTCAGCCTTCATTCCTTTCGATTCTATTGGTTTTATTTTCATTCGCAGGGAAGGCTCAGACCGACACGACCGACAAGATGTATCAGGGTATCATTCTTGACGAGGTAATGATTAGAGCAGTACAAGGAGGATTTGATATACCTTCCTTTATCGACAAGGTAAAGAAAGATACAACCTTTTACAAAGCCTTCAAGACCTTACATCTACTGAGTTACACTCTGTATAACGATATCGAGATAAACGATACGGATGAAGAGACCAAAGCCTCGTACAACAGCATTTCCAAACAGGAAAGCATTGGCGGGTGCCGCAGTATGAGCACCCAACAAGAGAAGATTCGAGGAAATTTCTTCAAGAGAAATCATGAATTCAAGTATTACACCGCCAAATTATATGCTCATCTTTTTTTCACGAAGGACACCATCTGCGGCGAACATACTATTGTAGGTCATACACGCTCAAGCGGCACCACGCGTTATGAGGAGCAACTTCGCACGCTCATTTTCAATCCGGGACAACGCATTTCGGGTATCCCAGGCATTGGCGATAACGTGGTCATTTTTGAAGAACCTACCTTCAGTAAATACAAGTTTCGACTCTCGCGCATTCAGTACAATGGTGATGAATGCTATGTGTTTAAGGCTATGCCAAAAGACGAATTCAAGGATGACCTCGTCATCAACGAATTAAAGACTTGGTTCAGGGTATCCGACTTTGCGATTGTAGCACGCGATTACGCACTGTCATTCAAAACCCTTTTGTATGATTTTGACGTGGTGATGCATGTCAAATTAAAAAACATTGGCGCGCAATTAGTGCCTTACGAAATTAACTATAAAGGCAATTGGCATGTTTTTGCCAAGTCAAGAGAAATTGCATCTTTTACCGCAATTTTTACTGATTTTAAATAATCCGTTTTAATTTTATCGGATGAAAAAATTGTTATTATTGTCTTGTGCGCTATTCATGATGGGCGGCGCAGAGGCGGCAAAAAAGTCGAAGCAAAAAAAACAAGCTACAAAAACTATAGCCACCAAGGTAGAAGCTAAAACGCTTAGTAGAAACTCAGGCATGCGTCTTTGTGATGCGCCAAGTCCGCAACCCGCCTGGTTTCTTGAATTACCAAAAGGATTCCGCTTTCCTAAAAATTTTCAGCCACCTGCATCATACAGACTAGTGACTACCATCGATTCGGCGTTCAACGCTTTTCTGAACGGAATACCCTATGATAAAAGTCTGAGTAAAATATCACTCCCTGTATTGATCAACAATACCCTTGAATGCAAGGAATTTAATGTAAGTCGCACCATGACCATGGACTCAGTGCTTCAGGCCAAATACCCTGAGCTCTTATCATTCAAAGCGTTTGCATCAGACAATAGCTTGAATTCAGCACGCATCGATTGCGACGGCATCAATACACGCATTATGATTACCTACGACTCGAAAGTATATTATATCACGTCCGTCGTCTTTAATACCATCACCTACTATGCTTGCTACGCGAAAGATGATAGCAACTTTATCAAACAACCATTCGAACGTTAACCCTCTCTATAAATAATACATCTAAAACACTTTTCTAACAATGAAAAAGATTTGTACCCTTCTTTTTTTGAGCATTTCCATCGCCTCTCAGGCGAATTCGTTCGGTGACCTATGGAGTCTATCGACCGAGAAAACCGTTGCTGTGCCAGGCGACCGCAAAATTATACCGCAAAGCTATCAGCTCGCGCATCTCGATGTGCCGGCCTTTCAGCTATTTCAGTCGTTTATCCCAACTGAAGCGAGCGGCTCACACACAAGCATCTTCCTTCCAACCCCTGATGGCACCGAGATGGAATTCAATATTTTTGAAGCCCCAATGATGGAGGAGCCATTGGCAAGTAAATATTCGCAAATCAAAACGTATACCGCCATCAGCAAGCGTGATGCGCGAATCATCGCAAAGATTGACTTTACCGTATTCGGATTCCATGCGGCTGTTTTCAATGGTGATGAAACGTTTTACATCGACCCGTATTCTACTATGAATACTGAATGGTATGTGGTGTATTACAAGTTGAATTATTTTAAGAATATCAATCAAGCTATGCATTGTCAGGTGGGTGAGAACCATGATTTAGATCTCACTAACCAAGCTATTCATCTCGAACAACATTCATTACCATCGTTGAACTCATACAAAACAAGTGGCGACGAGCTGCGCAATTATCGTCTTGCCTTGGCGTGTACTGAAGAATATTCTACTGCCGTTGGTGGTGCTACTCCTACCAAAGCCTCTGTATTGAGTGCGATGGTGACATCGATGAATCGATGTAATGGGGTCTTTGAAAAAGAATTTTCAATGCATGCCAACTTAGTAGGTAATAATGATACATTGATTTACTTACCTGGATCGGGCGACCCTTATACCAACAATAGTGGTGGTGCTATGTTAGGCCAAAATCAAACTACCATCAATGCCCGAATCGGTTCGGCTAATTATGATTATGGTCACGTATTCAGCACAGGCGGTGGCGGTGTAGCCTCATTTGCCTGTGTATGCAGCACAAACAACAAAGCACAAGGTGTTACGGGTTCCTCTAACCCGGTAGGTGATCCATTCGATATCGATTATGTGGTTCATGAAATGGGCCATCAATTCGGCGGCGACCATACGTTCAATTCGGTATCAGGTTCTTGCAGTGGCAACCGCTCTTCAACTAGCGCCTATGAAATAGGAAGTGCTACTACCATTATGGGTTATGCAGGCATTTGTGATACCGACGATATCCAACCACATAGCGATGATTATTATCATATACGCAGTTTGGAGCAAATGACAGGCACAAGCGTGAAAGCATGTGCATCCATCACGCCGTCTGGCAATACACCGCCAGTACTTACATCCATCAATAAGACCTTTATTATCCCTTACAAAACACCATTTGAATTAACAGCTACGGCTACCGATGCGAATAACGACCCATTGACTTACTGCTGGGAAGAATACGATCGCGGTGGCAGCGGCGGCGCTTGGAATGCACCTACAAAGGTTGCTCCTATCTTTCGTAGCTTCAATGCAGAAACCACAGGTACTAGAACATTCCCTCAATACAAAGAACTCATAAAGAACACAGAATCTTATTTAGGTGAAATTCTTCCTGATACTGCTCGTATTTTAAAATTCAGATGTACGGTGCGCGATATGCATAATGGCCATGGTGCATTTTATTCAAGCATTGATACAACCAAACTAGACGTAAGAGCAACCACAGGTTTATTCAGAGTGACTAGTCAGAATACATCAGGACAAACTTGGACTGGATTCTCGACTCAAACGATTACGTGGGACGTAGCCGGCACCAATGCTACACCTGTGGCTGCGTCGAATGTCACTATTTACCTCTCCATTGATAGCGGTAAAACATGGCCTATCGTATTGGCACCAAGTACACCAAATGATGGTTCTGAAACTATTGGCGTACCAAATGTAGCAGCAACTTGGGCGCGTGTAAAAGTAAAAGGAGCTAGCAATGTATTTTTTGATTTGAATGACAATTGGATCAAGATTAATAAAGTGACTTCGCCAAGTGGCTTGACAGAAAACAACGAAAACGGATTGAAGGTGTATCCAAATCCATCAACAGGTGCATTTACAATCGAACTACCTTCAGAGATGCAACAAGCCAAGGTTGAAATGATCAATAGTGTCGGCTCATTGGTCTATCAGTCTGCGATGAGCGATACTAAAATTATACACACACAATCGCTTGCGAAAGGCATATACTTCGTAAAAGTAAAATCAACCGATAGCAAGGTGATGGTGAAAAAAGTAGTGGTTGAATAACAAATAGCCACATCTATAACTTACAAAAATTGCCGGACTTGTTCCGGCAATTTTTATTGGTATATCTTTTTTGGTTGCCATACCCCATCAAAGTGCGAATGTATTGTAAGCATACAGTTTATTAGCATTACAAGCTGCGCGCTATCAACATACGTTAGCATTCATCATAGTCAAGCGAATGAAGCGTTCACCTAAGGGCTTCTCATTTTATTGAAACGTCGTTAGGTTCATAGTATTTGGCACTAGACTTATCAAAATAAGTTTGAACCAATGGAAGAAAATGTCGAACCAATGGAAGAAGGTGTTTAACGAATAAATCAAAGGAGCTAATTAGCCAGACAATTGCATAAAAAAAAGGCGAAGAGACCTTACAATCTCATCGCCTTTTTAATGCTATGTACGATTATTTATTTACCAGATTCTAACCCGGCTCATACTATCACGGTATAATTTATTTGAAGAGCTCACATTAAATACACGATACCATTCATCGCAGTTACTCATTGGACCATTCACGCGAAGGAAGATGGGTGCGTGCACATCAGTCATCAGCTGTGAAGCCAATTTCTCGGGTGTGCGGGTTTGCATCCATCCATAGGCATAGCCCATAAAATAACGCTGCAACGGTGTAAGTCCGTGTATGCTTTTCCCTTCCTTATACTGAGCCGTCTTTTTGAACGCGTCAAGTGCAATAACGATACCGCCCAAATCAGCTATGTTTTCACCCAAGGAGGCTCTACCATTTGGATGCAGACTATCGAGTACCACAAACTTATTGAACTGATCGACTAGTAAATCAGCTTTGGCTTTAAACTTGGCAGCATCTTCTTTGCTCCACCAATTTTTAAGGTTTCCTTTTTCATCAAACTGACGACCTTCATCATCAAAACCATGCGTCAATTCGTGTCCAATCGTAGAGGCTCCGACATAACCATAGATCACTGCATCATCAATGTCCTCATCTTTGTACCCTGGTGCAGTGAAGATGGCTGCTGGTAATACAATTTCATTATTAGAAGGATTATAATACGCATTATAGGTTTGCGGTGTCATTGACCACTCGGTGCGGTCGACCGGCTTATTGAGTTTTTCTGCTTCATAATTAAAGTGCCATTTTCTAGATTCTATCACATTCTTGCAATACGATTCCTTGCCAATATCCATCCTTGAATAATCTTTCCACGTTGACGGATAGCCAACTTTCTTGGTAATGGCATTCAGTTTGACGATAGCTTTTACTTTCGTGCTGTCGCTCATCCAATCGAGTTTCTGAATATGTTCGCGATAGCTGATAACAATTTGCTCTACGAGATTGTCATAGCGTTTCTTTGTTTTTTCAGGAAAATATTCTTTCACAAATAATTGACCGAGAGCTTCACCAATAGCATTCTCTTGGGCATCCAATACACGCTTCCAACGAGGGCGTTGCTCTTTAGATCCATTCAGTGTCTTGTAATAGAAATTAAAATTCGCTTTATCAAACGCCGAGCTCAAATAGGGCGCATAAGATGAAACTAGTTGCCATCTGAGATAGGCCTTCCAGTTATCGACAGGCTCGCTATTGATCAATGCATTGAGTTTAGTATAGAACGCAGGCTGCCCAACGATGACACTATCACTCTTGATATTCATTTTCGCGAAGGCCTCTTTCCAGTTGATGGCAGATGTGAGTGCATTTACTTGAGCCATGCTCATTTTATGATAGTTGGCGTAGGGGTCGCGCAAGTCTTCGAGCTTCTTATGGGCCGAAGCAAGACTCGTTTCGAGTTTTAATACACTATTGCTCTGTGTCTTTGCCTTGATACTATCCTTATCAACCAATGTAAGCATCGTTGTTATATGCGTTAGATATTCGGCACGAATATGTTGCGTGCGTGTATCCATATTGAAATAATAATCCCGATCAGGCATACCCAAACCGCCTTGACTAAGGTATACACTGTTCTGATCACTTAATTTCATATCCTGACCAACACCGATCGAATACGCAGGATTCACGCCGCATAGCTGCAACTCGGTAAGCATATTCACCAAATCGGTTTTTGATTTAATGGCTTCAATTTTAGCAAGCAGTTCATTCAATGGACTGATGCCATTTTTCTCCACTGAGGCAGAATCCATCCCGCAATAAAAGAAATCGCCAATTTGTTGCTGCGGAGTTCCCTTTGCGCTTTTGGCGGCACTCGCATCTTCACTTATTTTTTTAATTTGAGCATAATTTTCATCTGCCACTAAATTGAAAATCCCCCACCCACTTTCGCTTTGAGGGATTGGATTATTTTTCAACCATCCGCCGTTGGCGTATTCGAAAAAATCGTCTCCGGGATGCACAGTCGTGTCGATATGCGAGCTTACTACATCGTCGGTTGTGCCGGCACTTTTGCTCGACCCAGATTCTTTATCCTTGCACGCACCTAAGAGGGCCATGCCTGAGAAAAGTACTACATAACTAAGTTTCATGTTTTAAATTTTGTGCTAAACTACAACAAATCTTCACGCAGCATTTATTTCAATTCATTATTTCAATACAAAGTATAATTCAAACGAATAGGTCTTACGCTCCATAAAAAATCGAGCGCGTGACTAGTGTGACCAAGATGCGGCGCATGCTACACAGACGATTCGTTCTTTTTTATTGGGAGACCAAGCAAGCACAATACGATGCTATCGCAAATAGACAAGTCACTAAAATCAGTTGACGTCAATTATCGGGAGATCACGAATGGCGTTCTCACCAACGTTAAACATTTGATGTTGCAAAAAAATAGACACGCTACGATGGTGAAATCTTACTTGCTTATACTCCGCAGTTTTTCTTCTGATTGTGCTTTGTATTTGATTCCGGCAGCCAAGGTTTCAAACAATCTTTCAGCTTTACGATTCATTCCAGCGTTGAGATAGGCTTGAGCCAATTGAAACTCAATATCCTCCTTAGCATTTCCTTGTCTATTTTTCAACGCTTTTTCAAAGTAAGGAATGCTATTCTTGTAGTCTCCGGCATTGACGTATTGCAAGGCGATCTCATAATTATCTTGCTGTTGTTTTGTATTCTTCGATGCCTTGGATTTTTTTGCTTCATTGGTTTCAGCAAGCTGATAGGAATTATCCTGATTGGCATTATTCGATTGATGCGGATAAGTCAATTGATTACTACGTTGATTAAAGGCAGCAGGTTTTGAATTGCTTAAACCAACGGAACTACTTTTTTTAACGAGTGCTTCCTTGTATGCCTCAACCACCTTCTTGTCTTCCATATAATCATTTGCCTGACTTATAGGAGCTGCCATTTGTTCCTGTTCATCACGCGATTGCTTTGTATTCGAGGGCGATTGAATCGCAACATCATTGGCAGTAGCAACTGATTCACGCTTGGCGACGTTTTGATTGGCAGACTGTTCTGCACGAGCGGGCGATTGCGGCTCGATAGGTATGCTCTTGAATGAAGGTTCTTGATGCGTTGAGGCGGGCGTCGAAGCCACGACATCAGGTTGATTGATCGGTGGTTTACTTTTAATCTGTCTGATCTCATTCGCGTCTGTGTCAATGGGTTTTTGATAGTCGACCGGTTTCAAATTACCTGCCGTCGTTTGATGAGCAAGTTGATGATCTTGTGATTTGATAAATGAATAGATGGAATATCCACCTAGCCCCATGAATAATAAAATACTAGCTGCGACCATCCATCGATACCTGTTCGTTGACTTGATAACAATAACCGGCTTGTGTTGTTCAGTTTCCATGAATGGCATGCGTACAATCGGCGTACTTTTCGTTACAGGGTGACGATCAAGAATTCGTTGTTCAAGGTCAGACTTAATATCAGTCAAACTTTGCTCAGTGAGCAGTAAATCTACTTCCATTAAACTATCGATGGCATCTGAACAAATCGGGCAATCGTTGAGATGGCTTTCAACAAGATACACTTCATCACGGTCAAGATTTTGACGGATATAATTCAATAGCTGACTTTGACTGATACAGCTGCTTGGTGTCCATATGTTGGAATAGTTACTCATCGCCTGCTGCTGTCATTTTAATTTTAAGATTACGTTTTCCGTTTTGAATATTGCTTTTAACCTGCATAAAGTTATAACCTGTTAGTTGCATTATTTCGACATAGGTCTTTTTTTCTAGATAAAATAATTCGACACATTTCCGTTGGTCTTCGTTGAGTTCGGTTATCGCTTGTTCCATTTGAGTCAGCAATTGTTCTTTTGCGATCGCCGGATGCAGGTGTTCGTCATATTCCACAATTCGTTCCTCAATAAGATCGAATGACACCGTATTGTATTTGCGACTTCGTAGTTGCATCAGACAAAAATTTTGCGCCACACGATAAAGCCACGCCTTGAAAAACTGAATGTCGTGTTTAGGGATATCATCCATTAATTTCTCAAAAATCTGCATGGTTGCATCTTTTGCATTCTCTGTATTTTTTAGATACTTCATGCAAACGCCATAGATGAGATGATAATAGCGGTTAAAAAGGATAGTAATTACATCCGCACTTTTTTTAGCGCGGTAAATTTGCAGCAGTTCGTCGTCAGTATGATTCTTAAGTATAGTGCCCACAATTCGTGCGTCGAAAGTAGTAAAAGTAGAGCCCTCCGCCATTTAAATTGGAAAGTATTTGAGTTATTATTTGTTAAGTATTTCTAATCGAAACATGTAAGTTTGCGTTTGTATGAATAAAAAGATGCAATGCGCGGTAAGTTTGGCTAACCTCATGTCGGCGCCATCACACAAAAGCGAATTACGAACGCAATTATGGCGCAACGACAAAGTGGAGCTTCATGAGGAAAACGACATCTGGCTATTCATCAAAAATAAATTCAATGGCACAGAAGGCTGGGCCTTAAAGTCGCAGTTTGTCGAAATAAATGAAGACGCATATAATACCAACGCAGTATCCATTTCGTTTAAACAAGAGAGCCTATCATTCGAACAATATATTTTGGGTACATTTCATGACGAGCAAGCCAATGAAATAAATGGACTTGTTGCGTTGCAAACAATTGAACAAGATGAAAACACCATGCGTAACATCTTATTTCATTTCTTAGAAGCGCCTTATATGTGGGGCGGCATTACAACCTATGGCATCGACTGCTCTGGATTAAGTCAGGTGTTCTTTCGCTTTTATGCTATACCACTCACAAGTTTTGCTGCTGAACAATTCAAACAAGGCGAAGTACTTGATTTTATACAAGACGCCCGCATTGGCGACCTCGCCTTTTTCGAAAACACCGACGGATTCATTTCGCATGTAGGTGTCATGTTGAATGCGAATGAAATTATTCATGCATCAGAAAAAGCAGGCAAGGTTGTTGTTGACCTAATTGACCATGAAGGTATCATTAGCCGTCAAAGCGGCAAGAGAACGCATACATTGCGGGTTATAAAGCGTTACGTATAATCAATCGCCTGTATAAAGCGATTCCATTAACTTTAATTCATTCACTTTATCTTCTTCGTGCAGTAATTGATACACCTGAATCAATGCGCTTATGTGCTTATGAATAATCGCTTTGTGCGACAAGGCAAGAAAGGTTTTTTCATCGGTTTGAATTTTATATTTACTGATGAAAAGATTCACATCATGTTGGGTGTGAATCATCCCGTTGTTCGGATCGATAAAGAATTGAATTTTATAAATGGGTTTCTTTTCCTTATTAAAAAAATCATACATCGTATCGTAATACGCAAGAATATATTGTTTGGGAAGCTGTATGGCATACACCGGAATGTCGAGCATTTCGCAGATGATCTGATACAATAATCCCAGTGAATAATTATTTCCTTTACGAGATTCCACCACATCGTTCAAGTAATAATGTGCTGGCTTGTTCTCTTCGAGTTCAAGTCCTTTAAACTTGTACATATTATAGAAGATACTATTGATGATATTGATTTGCTCAAGTGGCGTTAGGTAATTATTCAGTTCGAGCCAACAGCTTTGATAGATGCTTTTGATGGTCTTACGAATCATTTCTTCATCAATCTGCGAATGTCTATAATTGGCTAGCACAAGGGCTCCGTTAAGCAATCCTGGCTTTTCGGCGAGATTCCATTTCTCGTAGTTAACGAAGACATCATTGAAATTTACTTTATGAATAATTGTTTCTATTCGTTCTTGCACACTACCATCAGCGGTAGTTTCCAACAGATATTCAAGCCTTGGAATCACTTCTTTACCGTAATGAATAATTTTATCCGAAACGGTTTCGAACACTTCCCTATCTGGATCATCGAGTAAATGCAAGAGTGCTTTTAATTCCTTCGTTTCCTTCATATCAATACGTTCATTTCAACTTAATTGGTTCCGAAAATAGATTCTTTTCTAACGTTGCATTCTAAATGTTGCAAATAGTTTTAAACATTCAGTAATGTGCAAAACAAAAGTACACGAATACTCAGTTTGATAAAAAATCTGCTTATACCTGAAAATAAAATACGAAATTTGCGCCACTAAAAATTAAGTATGTCCGTACGTGTTGAAAATTTAACCAAGGTCTATGGCGAACAAACAGTTGTTGACGCCATCTCATTCACAATTAAAAAAGGTGAAATAGTTGGCTTCTTAGGGCCCAATGGTGCAGGCAAATCAACCACTATGAAAATGATTACCGGCTATATTCCTGTGACCGCAGGAAAGGCGTTTGTATGTGACGATGAAGTGGCGACGAATGTATTGAACACCCAACGTCGTATTGGTTACCTGCCAGAATCAAATCCATTATATATGGAGATGTATGTCAAAGAATATCTTTCATTTTTGGCTAGCGTGCATCACGTGGCCGACGCTGAAAAGAAAATCAACGACATCATTGAACATACCGGGTTGAAAGTAGAAGAGAAAAAGAAAATTGGCGCGCTGTCGAAAGGATACAAACAACGAGTTGGCATCGCCCAAGCCATGTTGCACAATCCGGAAGTATTAATTCTAGATGAACCAACTTCGGGTCTTGACCCTAATCAGATTATTGAAATTCGAGACCTGATCAAAAAATTTGGCAAAGAAAAAACAATCATCCTTTCCACACATATCATGCAGGAAGTAGAAGCTATGTGCGATCGAGTGATCATCATCAACAAAGGGAAAATCGTAGCGGATGATACCCTCATCGGTTTACAAAATCAACATCCCAACAAAACACTTGAAGATATTTTCAGAGAGCTCACTGTGCTTTAAGGTCAAGGTTGACCTCAAACGATTCTATGAATGCATGACTGCCCTTTGGTGAAGCGCGCTGCGATTTATTTGTAAATCAATGCAATGGCTTGTTCAACCATATTTTTCGAACCAATAAAAATCGGCACACGTTGATGTAACTCTGTTGGTTGCATATCCAAAATATTTTCAGTGCCCGAAGTACCTATGCCACCTGCCATTTCAATGATATGACTCATAGGATTACATTCGTACAGCAGACGTAATTTTCCGTTTGGATTACTTCTATCTGCTGGATACATAAAGATGCCGCCTTTAATAAGTGTACGATGCAGATCGGCTACCATACTTCCAATATATCTGTGCGAGTAAGGTCGACGGGTAGCCTTATCGTCTGTCATACAAAAATCAAGATACGACTTCAATCCCTCATTGAGTTTGCTTGTATTCCCCTGATTGATCGAATAAATTTTACCATCGACCGGGCATTGCATATCCTTGTGTGACAGACAGAATTCACCTATGCTTTGTTCCAACGTAAAGCCATTAACACCCAAGCGTGTTGCATAAACCATCATGGTGCTTGACCCATATATCACATAACCCGACGCCATGATATTCCTTCCTTTCTGAAGAAAATCATCGACATTGCATGGCTTGCCTAATTCGCTGATACGTTTATAAATACAGAAAATCGTTCCAATGGAAGCATTCACATCAATGTTTGACGAACCATCTAATGGATCAAACATCACCACATATTTTGAGTTAAGCGAATGCTCATCCTCAAACACAACAATATCATCATTTTCTTCCGAGGCTATCCCTGCGCAATCGGCACTATTTCTCAAGACAGAAATCATCACTTCATTGGCAAACACATCGAGTTTCATTTGCTCCTCACCCTGCACATTGACGGCACCATGAGCGCCAAGAATTTCAGTCAGCCCGGCTTTATTTACTTGTTTATTGATGAGTTTACAGGCAAGACCAATATCTCGCAGCAGTGTTGAAAGTTCGCCAGTTGAGTTTTTGAATTGCTTGGTTTGAAAGAATGTAAATTCGTCAAGCGTCATTAAATGTCTGTTCGGATTCATGGCGCAAAAGTAATCAGAAAAATTTAAACCATTTGCGATACAGCCTATTGACGCATGAAGTGTTTACTTTTTTAAGATAGATGCAGTGCCATTACAAACTAAAAAAAGCACATACACGTTGACCTTTAATGTATCCTATCACCTCTTACTTGCATATTTTCAAGAATCTCCTTTTCATGAACAAGAAGTTCTTTCCATCTTGCATTGACCTTTTCTTCATCACAGTATTCTCTGGCAAGATCAAGAAATAGACGATAGTGCCCTGCTTCTGACACCATAAACTTTCGATAGAATTCTTTCATATAAGGATCTTCAAGACCTTCGCTAAGCAACCTAAATCGTTCACAACTGCGCGCTTCAATCAAACCAAATATCAACAGGCGATCCATAAATCTATGTTCGGGGCGACCGCCTTTTGTTTCAAGTTGATTCAACGCATTGACATAATCATCTTTACGCTGCGGACCTAGTTTTAAATTTCGTTTATTAATTTCTGAAAGCACCATTCTGAAATGTCCCCATTCTTCCGTGACAATTGGGGCCAATGCATCAACCAATGTAGTGTATTCAGGATATTTCTGAATGAGGCTTATACAATGACTAGCAGCCTTTTGTTCGCAGTACGCATGATCGGTCAAGATTTCTTCAAGTGACATACTTGCCAAATCAACCCAACGTGGATCAGAAGGTAATTTCAATCCTAGTATTGTATTGTCGGTGGTGCTCATGCTCTTGTTTTTATTGGAAAGCGAAAATACCAATTTTCATATAAAGCCACATCATATTTGTATCAACAACCAATTTCATTTTGCAGATGTAATAAAAACAATTCTCAACTACCCATTTAAAATACTAGCGAATAAATAAAAATCAGGAAGTTGAATGTGACAAGGATACGCTCCTATTCCTCAGCTGTCAATACTGCACTGTCTGTTCGCTTCGTATTAAGTCGATCAATCGAATGGCGAAACAAAAACAAGAAAAGACCACAAAGCGAAATAACAACAGCAAGAATTTCGGCTTGTGTGGGTTGAATAAATCCCCAATCGTATTTATAATTCACGCGAATCTGTTCAATCAAAAAACGTTCCATCCCATTCAATACTAGATAGATCGAAAATATGCTCAGTGGAATGTGCATCTTTTTTCGAATAGCCCAAAGAAAAAGAAAAATCAGCACGCTCATCACGAATTCGTACACAGGCGTGGGAAATACTGGCTGAGGCAACACAGAACAATAATCATCATCCTGCGCACAATCTTTTAATTGAACACCGACATTATTGACATTGTTTGGATAGTTATACGCAAAGAACCACATAGGCAAATAAGAAGGCCCGCGAAAATTGATATGGCCGATTTGTTCACTCTCGTGACGTTTGAAATAGTCTTGATACGGCGCAGTATTATCAGAAAAGTTGTTGGAAGGCGCTGCGGCCATTTTACCTGTGCTGTCTGTGATGTAGGCCGAATTATAAATACCCCAATCACCGTCTCCGCTCATCTGACATCCTAATCGACCGATACCATAGGCAAGGATCAAGGCCGGAGCAGCAGCATCACAAAGATGCCTGAAGTCGAGTTTAATTCGACGAGCGTAATACCACAACGCGAATGTGGCTACTATTAATCCGCCATAAAACGTAAGCCCGCTGCTTGACAATAAACTACCTAGAGGATCTGCTATAAAATTATCCCACGTTTCGAGTGCATTAAAAATTTTGGCTCCTGCAAAACCTCCAACAGCTGCTATGACGCAGATATCACCCACCTTGATATGTGGGAAGGTCTTAACTTTTTTAGTTATCAGCCCTTTCGCCACTTCTTGCTTGTTCTCATAATATTTAAACGCAATCGCAGCAATCGCCACCAAAATACCTGGAAGTAGGCTACCTGTTTTTGAGAATACAAAGCTTAGTGGATCAGGAGATGCTTCTTTCCAATGCATAAACATGCCGACTAGCTTATACCCTACCATAAAACCGATGACACCAGACACGATATAATCTTGAATGCCTATTGGCTTGCCTGTTGTGATTTCATCAATTGTATAGCCAACGATGCCATCATCTTCCTTCCGCTTGAGTTCAAGATAAATCAAATATCCACCAACAAAGAAGGCTGTTGCCACTAAGAAACCAAACGTTTTCAGTAAACTTAAAAATGGCACATCAATACCAAACAAGTCTTTCAATAAATGATAAATATCGGGGTACACGAGTGCTATCGTTTTAAGGGGTTAGAAAAAAATGGGAATCCTTATCAAAAGACATCAACAGACACGTTGAAGTCAACAGACTTTAAATGGACTATATACTGACGAAAGATGACAATGGCTTAGCAATATTGTTCAAATGCTTCAATCAGATTGGCGGCAATCATCTGAGCCGGGCGACCTTCGATCATGTGACGTTCAATCATATGCACCAATTGCCCGTCTTTGAGAATGGCAATACATGGCGATGATGGCGGATAAGGCATCAGGTAGGTGCGTGCCTGTTTAACCGCATCTGTATCGAATCCAGCAAAAGTGGTAACACATTGTGTTGGCTTTTGAGTCGCATTTTGAACGGCCATTAAAACGCCTGGTCTTGCTGTACCTGCGCTGCAACCGCATACTGAATTCAGTACCAAAAG
>Ga0209596_1000966_pt1 | contig 25520 bp, 17 predicted proteins | sample M_130807_MF_Meta_FD_187314 | JGI IMG/M metagenome (GOLD analysis project Ga0209596, IMG submission 187314) | Freshwater microbial communities from Lake Montjoie, Canada to study carbon cycling - M_130807_MF_MetaG (SPAdes) (version 2) | ecosystem: Environmental > Aquatic > Freshwater > Lake... | reverse complement strand
CTGGGGATGCAGTGGCTTTCCTCACTGCTGCGGCAAACGTGATGCCCGCCGACATCTGGATGCTTCTCTTGCCGGAGTGTGAACATCCCCGCCGACCGACCTCGAAAAATCGGACGCTCTAAAATCGCCGCCAGGGCTTTCTGATCCGGCGGCAGCGATCACGACAGGACTACCAGTCGGCGAAAAAATTTGCGGTGTTCGCATCAGCTCAGAGCCTTGCGGAGTTTTTCTGCGCGGCGGGCTTTGACGCCCGACACAGATCCACTTGCCCGACGCGTCACATCAATTGAGCCATCCGTTTGACGTGTTGCGGCGAAACGTGGCTGTAGGTGTCGAGGATCAGTTTTCCTCCGTCTGTGTGCCCCTGCCATTGAGCAATCACCTGCACGTCGATTCCTTTCTCCAACGCGCGAGTGATGAACATCCGTCGCAAAGCACGCTGGCTGTAGGCAGGGAAATTCAGGCGACGACAGGCACCGGCAAGCGCCTTCTTTGCGTCGTTAATTTTGAGCACACGCTCTTCAGGTTTGGGATCGAGAGAGCCTTTCAGACGTTCGATGAGAGGACGTAGTTGTGGGTAAATCGGGACGACGAATCCCTTGCTGGTCTTGTGGCGGAAGGTAGTGATCTCGCCGCGCTTCATGTCGATGTCGCCCCACACGAGTGACGACGCCTCTGCCTGCCCCAAGCCAGCCAAACCGAGAAACTCCACAAAATCTGCGCTGTCCTGACAGTCCGCATTGAAAGCCTGGCTGCGGATGTCTTCGACGATTTTCTGAAACTCCTCGAAAGAAGGCGTCCGGCGGATCGGCTTGTCCCGCTTGACCGCCTTGATGTCAGCGGCAGGCGATGCGGCGACGAGGCGATCTTGCAAGGCGACATCGAACACGGCACGAACCACAAAAACGTAGTGGTTGTAGAGCGACTTGCTGTTCTCACCGACGGACGCACTGAGGAATTCCCGGATTTCGGACGTGCGCACATCACTCAGGCGGCGGGACGATCCTCCGGGCCAATGCGCAAGCATTCGATCGATCACCATGCGCTTGCCCTGGACCGTGCTCGGTTTCTGGTGAAGCACGGTTTTGAAGTAACGCTCGCACAACTCCGCAAGGGTCAGATCGCCTGCCTCCAAATCCAGCAATCCCAGGTCCCGCTTGAGATCGCTGAGTTTGCGTTTGGCGACGTTGCGGTCGCGCGTTTCCAAACTGCGGCGAATCTCCTTGCTGCGCGTCTTGATGCGGGCATAGTAGACGCCCGATGACCGATACCGGTAAAGGCATTCACCGACTTTGTCGAAAGGCGCTGCGTCTTTCTTCGAGTTCTTCATGCCGCAAGCATACGGTGGACAAAATCGGTGGACAAACGGTTTTTTTGCAGAGTGAATTTCTTCAGTTAGTGTCTGATTGTCAGTGAGTTCGGGGCGTAGCTTAGCTTGGTAGAGCGCTTGGTTTGGGACCAAGAGGTCGCAGGTTCAAATCCTGTCGCCCCGACCACTCCGCACACGCGTGCGGGGAGTGGCTTCGAATTCAGTGAAACCACGAATGCACACGAAGCGCAGGATGTGCTGACCGCCGAGCTTACCAAGCATCTCGAAACAGCCTACGATGACCTCGCGAAGTCGGGAGCCAAGCCGGAAGAACTCCCGAAAAAGCTGAACGACGCCGTGAATAATCTTCTCACCTCCGAGCAGAAGGAGACGATGAAAGGCGGCGGCAACACCGGTCTCCCCGGCGGCGCAGCACCAGGGGCGGCACTGGGAGCACCGCAGATCCTGCGCAAGTTCGAGAATCCCGCGCCGCGCAAGTAGCGCGGGGCGAGGCGAAGAACGCCGCGGCCGGCAAACGAGGCCGCGCCTTTGATCCATCGTGGTTCAGTGCCGTGCTTGACACCACGCAGCACCGCCCGGAATTTCGCGAGGTGAACAATGCCCATCCAATTGATTGACACATTTGCATCCGTAATTGGGAACGCGCCGGAGTGCCGTGGGACAGCCCCACTCCCGCGCCGCACCGGACGCGCTGGCGAATGAAACGGATCTCGCGTCGGGATTTTGCGCGGCTGGGCACGGCGGGAATCGGCACGGTGGCGCTGCGTTCGTTTGCCGCGGAGGAGATGCGGATGCCGCCGAAGCCGACGGGCATCCCGACGATGTGGATCGGCGCGGTGACACACGACAGCGGGACGGTGAAGGCCAAGCTCCCTCCGCAGGCTGAGGCGCGGTTGCTCGTGCGCGCGCCCGATGCGGAGCCGGTCACTTTTTTGCCGGAGCCTCCTGTGGAAAAATCCGGCACGGTACGCACATTCCGCCTGCACGGGCTCGCGGCGCTGACACGGCACACATGCACGCTCGAGGTGAACGGAAAGCCGTCGAGTTACCCGCCCGCGATGTTGCGCACATTTCCTACGCCGGGGAATGCCACGTCGTTCGGGTTTGCATTCGGATCGTGCGCGCGCACGGGCTCGGAACATCCGGTCTTCGATACGATCCGGAAGCAGGATCCCGCGTTTTTTCTGCACCTCGGCGACCTGCACTACACGAACATCTCGCGCGATAATCCGCAGTATTTCCGCGCGGCGTGGGACACCGTGCTCGCGTCCGTGACGCAGGGCGCGCTCTACCGCACGGTGCCGCTCGCTTACGTTTGGGACGACCACGATTTCGGCCCGAACGACTCCGACGCGCGCACGCCATCGCGTGCTGCGGCGAGGCGTGTGTATCGCGAATATGCGCCGCATTATCCGCTGCCCGCGGGCGACGGGGACACGGCGATCCACCAGGCCTTCAGCATCGGGCGCGCGCGCTTCATCCTCACGGATCTGCGCAGCGAGCGTTCGCCGAAAAATATGCGCGATGGCGCTGCGAAGACGATGCTCGGCGCGGCGCAGAAGGAATGGTTCAAGCGCGAGCTTGCGGCGGCGGCGCGCTCGCACGCGGTGGTCTTCTGGGCGAGCAGCGTGCCGTGGATCGGCGCGCCGGATCACGGCGACGGATGGCCAGGCTACGCCGACGAGCGGCGCGAGATCGCGGGCTTCATCGCGCAGAATGGAATCCGCAATCTCGTCATCCTCTGCGGCGATGCGCACATGCTCGCCGCGGACGACGGGCGGAACAGCGATTACACGGGCATCCGCGGGCTGCGCATCCCGGTGCTGCACGGCTCGCCGCTCGACCAGGGCGCGAGCATGAAGGGTGGGCCGTACAGCCACGGCGTCCACCTGCCGGAGCCGGGCGAAGGCTGTTTCGGCTGGGTGAATGTGCTCGACGATGGCGGCGACGTGCGGATCGAGTTCACGGGCAGCGATGAATTCGGCGACGTGAAAGTGCGGATGGCTTTCGCGGTGTGATGCGGGCGTTTTTCTTAATCTGAATCCGAATCTTAATCTGAATCCCCGGCGCGCTGCGTTGCGTGCGACGGAGAGATTAAGATTAAGACGCGGAGACGAAGCGCATGCTTGCGGTTTCGCGCGCGCTCACGTTTGCTCGGCGGTACCGATGCTCCGCTCATTTCTTCTCTCGCTCATCGTGCTCAGCCTCCCCGCGTGCGCCGCGGACAAGCCCGCCAGCGCCGAACCTGCCGCCGGCTACGGCCAGCCGGTCGCTCCTTCGCCGGAACCGGCGAAGGGCACGCCACGGATCACGTTCACCGAATGCCACGTCGAGGGGCCGTACATCGCGTTCACTTTCGACGATGGCCCGCACCCGACTCAGACGCCGCGCGTTTTGAAAATGCTGAAGGAGCGCAATATCAAGGCGACATTCTTCTGTCTCGGCGACTGCGTCGCGCAGAACCCGGACGTCGCGAAACAGATCGTCGAGGAAGGCCACGAGATCGCGAACCATTCGTGGAACCATCCGCAGCTCTCGAAGATGGGCGAGGCCGCAGTGAAGGATCAGCTCGATCGCGCGCACAACGTCATCAAACAGACGACCGGCGTGACGCCGACACTCATGCGTCCGCCATACGGCGCGTTCACCGCAACCCAGCGGACGTGGGCGCACGCGGTGTGGAATTACAAGTGCATCCTCTGGGATGTGGACAGCCTCGACTGGAAGCACCGCACGCCGGCGAAGACCGAAAGCATCATCGTGAAGGAGACGAAGGGCGGCTCCATCATCCTCTGCCACGACATCCACAAGACCACGATTGACGCGATGCCCGCGACGCTCGACGCGCTGCTGGCGAAGGGATTCAAATTTGTGACCGTGACGGAGCTGGTGAAGATGCACCGCGAGCCGGAGACGAAGAAGAAGGCGCAGACATCGAAGCCCGCGACGGCACCGCCCACCCCGGCCACGCCGGCAGGCCCCGACGATTCGAAGAAGCAGCCGCAGCCTGCGCCCGGAACGCCCGCGGCTCCCGCCAGTGGCGCGGCGCGGTAGCAGCAGATGCTCGGCGAATCCTTCTTCCAAGCACGCGCGGATCTCGGCACCGCGCTGTTTTCGCTGGGCACGCTCGCACACGATCTGCACGCGCCGCAGGAGACGATCCGCACGCTGAACGAGCTGGGCACGAGCCTGCGCGAGCCGTTCCTTTTCGTCGTCGTGGGCGAGGTGAAGGCGGGGAAATCCTCGCTGCTGAACGCGCTCTTCGGACGCGAATTCTGCAAGGCGGACGTGCTGCCGATGACGGACAAAATCTACGTCTTCAAGCACGCGGAGCAGGAGCGCGACGTGCATGTGTCGCCGCAGCTCACCGAGTGCCACCGCACGTCGCCGGTGCTCCGCGATTTCAACATCGTGGACACGCCGGGGACGAACACGATCGTGCCCGAGCACGAGGCGATCACGCGGCAGTTTCTGCCGCTCGCGGACTTGTGCCTGTGCGTTTTTTCCACCGTGAATCCGTGGGGCGCAAGCGCGTGGGAATTCCTCCGGCACCTGCACAAAACGTGGCTGAAAAAAGTCGTCTTCGTGCTCCAGCAGCGCGACCTGCGCTCGGCGGCGGAGGTGGATGCGGTGCTCACGCACATGCGGCAGACGATGCTTCAGAAGATCGGCGAGAGCTGCCCGATCTTCGCGGTGTCGGCGAAGCAGGCGTGGGAGGCGAAGCACACGGAGGATGCGGATGCGCGCGCGCGGATGCTGGGCGAGAGCGGATTCGACGCGCTGGAAAATCACATCGCATCGAGCGTGACGGACGGCTCGGCGCGCACGGAAAAACTCGGCAGCGTGTGCCGCAGCGCGCAGGTGATTTTTTCGGAATTCAAGCTGCAGGTGACCACCGCGGCGGCCACCTTGGAAACCGACCTGATGAAGCTGCGCGAGCTGCGCGCGGTGCTGGAGGAACGCAAGGAGCAGAGCTTCCGGCAGGTGGGCGGGATGCTGTGGACGATCGCGCAGGCATCCGAGCGCACGCAGGGGCAGGGCGAGGAACTGCTGCGCGAAAAGCTGACTTTCGCGGGCACGGTGAAGCTGATGTTCGGCAAGCGCGGGCTGGAAAAATTCTTCCAGACCGAGCTCGAGAACCGTCAGCGCGAGACGCTGACGAAGATCGTGCGCGAATCACTGGAACTGATCGAGGCGGATATGCGGAGCGTGTGGAAGCAGGTGCAGGAGCTGATGAAGCGTTCGTTCGCAGCGCACGATCTGCCGCTGCTCCCGGACTTCGCACAGCAGCGCACGGAGCTGCTGAACCGGATCGATCTCGTGCTCATCAAGCGCACGCAGGGCGAGGAATTTCAGCGGCAGATGCAGCGCGTCTTCGCGGAGACCGCGAGCTGGCTACGCCTGCCGGCGAGCGTGTTTGCTGCGGGAGGAATCGGCGCGGTGCTCGCAGGGGCGCTGACGAAGGCGACGCTCCTCGACATCACCGGAACGATCGCGGGAGTCGGCGCGCTGACAGGGACGGTCGTCGCACTTACGAAGCGGCGGAAGATTCTCGCCGAATACCGGCGGCAGATGAACGAGAAACGCGAGGCGATGGTGCGCGCCATCGAAGATCATCTGCGTCATGCGGTGCAGCGCTTTTACGTGGATCTTGCGCAGCTCTTCCAGCCGATCGAGGCATTCGCGGAGGCACAGAAAAAACTGCTGGAACCGTCGATGGCAGCCGTGCGCGATTTGGATGCGAAGCTCACGAAATGCGCCGCGGCCCTCGGCGGAACGAAGGTGCCGACGGCTGCGGGAGGGTGACTTTTTCTGGTGCAGAAATCCGTCAGTACCACTCTGGGGTTGCTGGAACTCATGGAGGGCCAAAGGCCCGCAACCATACCAGCCCAAGCTGGTATGGGTTGCGCCTGTGGCGAACAGAACCGACCGGAATTTCGGTACGCCCGCTCAGGCGCTGCGACTACGCGAGCGCGTCGAGCTTCGAGAGGATTTCCGCCTTCGGCTGGCGTCCGACGAGCTGTTGGACGGGCTCGCCTCCCTTGAAGAACAGAAGCGCGGGGATCGAGTTCACGCGGAATCTTGCAGCGAGCGCCTGGCTCTCGTCCACGTTCACTTTTGCGACGATAGCCTTGCCGACGCGCTCGTTTGCAATCTCATCAATCACCGGCGAGAGCTGCACGCACGGGCCGCACCACGGTGCCCAGAAATCCACGAGCACGGGCAGCGTGGATTTTACGACTTTGTCGTCGAAATTGGAGTCGGTGAGATTGATGACGTTCGGGCTGGCCATGATGAGATGTAAATTACGGTGCTACTGCGCCCACGGCGGCAGTGTGGCTGCGGTGTACACGAGCCAGGTGAAGACGCCCGCGCCGACCGCGGCGAGGAACGCGAGAATGCTGAGGACGATGCCGAGCGTGTCCGACTTTGCCGGCGAAACCGAAATCTGCCGGGCCACGTTCGCGGCGCTCACCGATTTCTGACCACCGGCCGGGACGGCCTGCTTGACTCCGCTCGCCAGCGGCCCCGTCTTCATGAACGGCTGCGTCGTCTGCATTTTCACGGTGGCCTTCGGAAGCGCGGGCGCGGAACTCTTCGGCGCATCCGTGGGCAGGCTGATGCGCGCGGTCTCCTTTTTCGGCGACGCGGGCTTGGCGGCGATGCCGGACACTCCGGGCACGGGCTTCGGGACGACACCGGACGGCGCGGGCTTGAGCGGAACCGTGGGCTTGCTCACGAATGACGGCGGCTTCGGCGGCGGGGTCAGGCCGCTCACGGGCTTGGAAAGTGGCGGCGGCGCGGGCGGCGCGGAAGGCCGTGCGATCGGCGGTGCCGATGGGCGGGTGATCGGCGGCGGAGTCGCGAGCCCGGAAGTCGGCAGCGTCACCTTTGACGTTTCCTTCTTCGGCGTGATGCCGGCGGTGTCGGTGAGATTCACACGCACCGTCTCGCGCTTGGCGACAGGAGTCTCGCCTTTTGGCGGGAGCGTGATGCGGATAGTCTCCTTCTTGTCGGGATCGTCGCTCGGGGCTGCGGATGGGGTTGGATTTTCGTCGGCCATGGCTTGGTGGTGGGAACGTTTTGCGTATCTCAGCGCCTCCCCTCAGTGTCAACTGGTTTGTCTGAAATATGCTGCAATCGCAGGCCAGATTGCGGCTTTTTAATCCGACGGATTGTCGGTTTTTAATGTCGCGCGCAAATTTCCCCGCGTAAATATTTTGTCCCGTTCGAGAGAGCCGCGGCTATTGAACCGGTGAAACGGGTCGCACAGCGGCACGCCTCGCAAATCAACAGAACACACCTCATCAAGAATTTCATGAAACGCATCCTCAGCGTCCTCACCATCGTGGCCCTCGGCCTCGCCATCACCGCACCCGCGCAGGCGGCCAAGGGCGGCAAAAAAGGCAAGAAGGGCAGCGCGGACATCCTCGCCACCTACGACAAGAACGGCAACAGCAAGATTGACGGCGAAGAAGTGGACGCCCTCAAGAAGGACTTCGCAGCCGGCCAGCCCGAACTGAAGGCCCTCGACACGAACAAAGACGGCGCACTTTCCGACGAGGAAATCGCCGGGGCCGGTGCTGGCAAGAGAGGGAAGAAAAAGAAGAACAAGTAAGACGTCCTGTTCTTTGCGCTCCTGACCGGACGCGGAATTTTCAGTGCGCGGGATGCCTCCGGCGTCCCGCGCACTTTTCTTTTCACGCGCAGCATACGTGGAAAATCCCGCGCGACGTGCTCCCTGCCGTCTTATGCGACGGCGGGGAAAAAATTGCCGACGCCGAGTTTGAAGTTCGGTATTTTCTGTTGGGCGTTTGGTGTTCGGCACGCCGCGGGCGTCACTCGTTTCAGGCACGCCGTCCAGAACCCGGAACGGGAACAACATCCAACATCCGAAATAGAAAATGCCTCCGGTCGCGGGTCTGTTGAATGTTCAATGTTGGATGTTGGATGTTCAACGGCACGTGGATTCCCCCTTGCGAGCAAGCCGCACGCGGGCTAATGGAAACGCGGTGTGCCGGGTGGCCAGCCCGCGCCATTCCCCAAAATCTGCGCCGTCCGATGACTGTTTTCCTGTTCCATCTGCTGAGTCCGCTTCAGCGGGTCGCGTCATCGGAGGCACCGTTCGCCGAGTCCGTGCCGTGCCGGGTTTTGGGGAAATGCCGCTGTCTGTCCCGCTGCCTCCGCACGCCCTGAAGCCGCCGCCTTCCGACCCCGCGAGGGATCGGATTTTTCCCGCGAGGAAATGAACACATCCCGCGGGCGAACGCGCGTCGGCTTCGGTAACGCAACCTCAAATCCACACGCAACGAATGAACACCAACGACACACGGCCCCGCGGCCGCCGTCCGAAAAACCGCGACAACCGTCGCGATTCCCGCGACCGGGACGCCCGGCGCACCTCGCCCGACCACCGCACCGAAACGCCGAAGAAACTCTCCCTCTGGCAGAAGTTTCTCGGCCTTTTCTCCCGCAAGCCTGCGAAGACCGCCCCGCCTCCGCGCCCTGAGCAGCGCCGTCCACAGACCCGTCCGGAAGGCGACCGCCGCCGCGGCACACCGCCGGAGAAAATCGAAGTTACCTCGCCGCGCCTCTACGTCGGCAACCTCAGCTACGACGCTGCGGAGAGCGATCTCTCCAATCTCTTCAACGGCGTGGGCAAAGTGCAGAGCGCCGAGATCGTCACGCACCGCGACACGTATCGCTCGAAAGGCTTCGGCTTCGTGACGATGCTCACCGTGGAGGAAGCCATCCGCGCCGTGGAGACGCTGCACGACAAGGACTTCATGGGCCGCCGCCTCGTGGTGACCGGCTCGCGTTCCGACGGCATCCGCGAACCGCGCGTGTAGCGCGGGCGACAGCGCGAAACTTCAGACGGGAGCACCGCCGCAAGCGGGGCTCCCGTTTTCGTTGAGCGACGATCCACGGACGTTAAGTGCTTTCGTTGAACGTTGGACGTTTGGCCCGCCGCAGACGCGGTGCGAATCAGGACGCGCATCCAAAAGCCGAAAGGCCGCTGCGCCGGGCTCAACATCCAACATTCAACGAATCGCTCCGCCGACATCCCGGTTGACCGCCACGCGCATCGCTCTACATTCCCCGCCCAAGGCAACTCATAAATGGCACAGCAAACACCTCGTCCGAACCGCGACCCTGAATCCAACGGCGGCAGCAATCCCGAATCCAACTTCAACTGGCGCGGGCTCCTGCTTTTTGCAGCCGCGATCCTGCTGATCGGCGGCGGCTTCTACCTCCGCAATCCGAATGTGAACAGCAAGACGCTGACATATCCGCAATTCCGAAAGGCGCTCACGGAAAACCTGATTTCCACAAGGGAAAAATGCGCCATCGTCTCCGAGCCCGGCAGCCCGACGGACACCGTGCGAGGCGTGCTCCTCGCCTCGAAGGATGCGGTGAAAGGCGATCCCTTCCGCACGCAGGTCAACCCGCAGTACGTGAAGGATCTCGTCGCGGACCTCGAGAAGTTCGGCATCATCCCTGAGATGGAATCGGCCAGCAACGGCCTGTTCGTCTCCGCGCTGTTCAATTTCCTGCCCGTCGTCCTCATCCTGCTGCTGCTCTACTTTTTCTTCCGCCAGCAGCTCCGCATGGCGGGCAAGGGCGCGATGAGCTTCGGCAAGAGCAAGGCCAAGATGATGGCGCGCGACAAAAACAAGGTGACGTTCAAGGACGTCGCAGGCGTCGAGGAGGCGAAGGAGGAGGTCACGGAGATCGTGGACTTTCTCAAAGACCCGAAGCGTTTTCAAAAGCTCGGCGGACGCATCCCGAAGGGCGTGCTCATGGTCGGCCCTCCAGGAACGGGCAAGACGCTGCTGGCGCGCGCGATTGCTGGCGAAGCCGATGTGCCGTTCTTTTCGATCAGCGGATCGGACTTCGTGGAAATGTTCGTCGGCGTCGGCGCGAGCCGCGTGCGCGACATGTTCGAGCAGGGCAAGAAGGCCGCACCGTGCCTGATTTTTATTGATGAAATTGACGCCGTCGGCCGCCATCGCGGACACGGTCTCGGCGGCGGACACGACGAACGCGAGCAGACGCTGAACGCGCTGCTCGTCGAGATGGACGGCTTCGACACGCAGGAAGGCGTCATCATCATCGCCGCGACGAACCGCCCCGACGTGCTCGACCCCGCACTGCTGCGCCCGGGCCGTTTTGACCGCCAGATCACCGTCTCGCTGCCCGACGTGCGGGGCCGCGAGGAAATCCTGAAGGTCCACGCGAAAAAGGTGAAGTTGTCCGAGGAAGTGAACCTCGACGTCATCGCCCGCGGCACGCCCGGATTCAGCGGCGCGGAACTCGCGAACCTGATCAACGAGGCCGCACTGATCGCCGCGCGCCTGGGACTGAAGGCCATTTCCAATCCGCAGCTCGAGGAAGCGCGCGACAAAGTCCGCTGGGGCCGCGAGCGCCGCAGCCTCGCGATGAGCGACGAGGAAAAAACCTCGACCGCATGGCACGAAGCCGGCCACGCGATCCTGAGCGTGCTGCTCGAGCACACCGATCCTTTGCACAAGGTCACCATCATCCCGCGCGGACGTTCGCTCGGAGCGACGATGTCGCTGCCCGAGGGCGACCAGTATTCGCTCTCGCGCAAGGAGGCACTCGACACGCTCGCGATGACCGCCGCAGGCCGCATCGCCGAGGAGCTTTTCACGCACGACCTCAGCACCGGCGCCTCGATGGACATCAAGCAGATGACCCGCCTCGCGCGGAAGATGGTCTGCGAATGGGGCATGAGCGACAAGCTCGGCATGGTCGAGTACGGCGACCACGAGGAGCACGTATTCCTCGGACGCGACCTCGGACGCGACCGCGCATACAGCGAGGCCACCGCGCAGGAGATCGACCGCGAAGTGAAGAAGCTCTGCGACGACGCCTACAACCGCGCGCTCCAGCTCATCACCACGCACCGCGACAAGCTCGAGATCATCGCCAAGGCGCTGCTCGAATTCGAGACCCTCGACGGCGCGCAGGTGAAGGACATCGTGCAGACCGGCACGATGAAAAACCCGCCGCCGCCGCCCCCCGGAGGCGCAGCGAAGCCGCTCACACCGATGCCTCCGATCCCGCTCGACACGCCCGCCGGCACGGATCCGAAGCCCGGCCTCGACTTCCCCGGCGGCCTCAGCGGAGCGCCCGCATAAATTGTAGCCGACGACGGCAGAAGGCAGGCACTTCGATTGCGGATTGAAAAACAGTCCGCGCCCGACGCGCCAAAGTAGTCCCACGCTTCAGCGTGCCAGAGCGCGCAAGCACAGCTCGCGTCGGATTTTCAAACCATCTTCCACAAACGATGGTATGAAGAACGTGAAGGCTTGCCTCGGGTAGCGCGGGCGTCCCGCCTGCCGTGCGACGCATCCTGCGTCGCACATCGGACGGCAGCTTGCGAATGAACCTCTCCCGACCCCCGGCTTGCTGCGCGAGACGCCCGCGCTACCCGAGACAAGCCGTCCTGCTCACGCGATTCCACTTGGACTGCGCGCCGCGACACCGTTTCCTCCGAGCAGCATGAGTCTCGAAAAAATCGTCATCGTCGGAGCCAGCGGATACTCAGGCGAGGAACTCGTCCGCATCCTCTCGCGACATCCGCACGCGGAGATCGCCGCGATCACTTCGCGTCAGCTCGCGGGGCAGACGCTCGCATCCGTCTATCCGCGTTTCGGAGGCACGCGCTACGCGGCACTGAAGTTCATTGATTCCACCACCGAGGCGATCCTCGCCACCGGCGCGCGCATCGTCTTCCTCGCACTGCCACACGGCGTCGCTGCGGAATACGCCGCTCCGCTCGTGAAGGCCGGCCTGCGCGTGCTCGACCTCAGCGCAGATTTCCGCATCAAGGATCTCGCGGTGTATGAGGAATTCTACGGCGAGAAACATCACGCGCCCGAAATCGCCGCCGCGTCGGTTTACGGACTGCCGGAAATTTACCGCGACCAGATCAAGGGCGCGCAGGTCATCGCCTGTCCCGGCTGCTATCCCACGAGCGTGCTCGTCCCGCTTGTGCCGCTGCTCCGGCGGCGGCTCGTGCATCCGGGCAGCATCTGCGTCTTCAGCATGAGCGGCGTGAGCGGCGCGGGGCGCAATGCGAAGACGGATTATCTTTTCGCCGAGTGCAACGAAAGCGTGCGCGCGTACAGCGTGCCGAAGCACCGGCACCTCGCGGAAATCGAGCAGGAGCTCAGCATTGCCGCGGGCGGCACCGTGCGGATCAATTTCACGCCTCACCTCATCCCCGTGAACCGCGGCATCCACACGACGATCTACGCCGCGCCCGAGGACGGCATCGAGCCGTTCCATTTCGCGAACGCGTGGAAGGAGGACTACGGCACGTCGAAATTTGTGCGCCTGCTCGGCGAAAAGGAGCTGCCCGATACGAAAAACGTCACCGGCACGAACTTCGTGGACATCGCCTTCCGCCACGACCCGCGCACAGGCCGCGTCGTCATCCTCAGCGCCGAGGACAATCTCGTGAAGGGCGCCGCCGGCCAGGCCGTGCAGTGCCTGAACATCCTCTGCGGCTGGCCCGAGGAGACCGCGCTGCTCTGATCGTAGCCGCGCTTGTGAAAGCGCGGGCACACTTTGCCTTCGCGAGCGGGAAGATCAGCCCGCGCTTTCACAAGCTCGGCTACGGGGATTGCTTCGCGTTCCACCGGATGCGCAGCGGAATGAGCAAATGCGTGGTGCCTCCGCCGCTGTCGGCGATCAGCACGAGGCTGCGCCAGCCGTCCGCGAGCTGCGGGCCCAGCGCGATGCCCTCGAAGTTGTTCGTCAGCGTCGCACGGCTGAAGATCAGCGTCTTCGCGGCGGGCTTGTATTCCCCACCTTCGAGCGCGGGGACTTCTGAAATGTCAGTCGCGCCACCAAGTTCTGTGCGGAAGATTTTCACCGAGAGGCCAAAGGTGCCGACGACGCGTTCGAGCACGAGCAATTCGCCATTTGGCAGCAGCGCGAGATCGCTCACGCCCGTGCCGCCGCCGTGCGCGCGGTATGTGGACGGCTCGGTGACATACGCAAACTGACCGGTCGGACGAAACGCGCCATCAAACCGCTGAAGCCGCACGACGGTGCCTCGTTCGCTGCCGCTCATCGGGCCGTCGCATTTCAGCGCCTCCTCGTTGGCCGTCCAAAAGTTCCCAACCGTCGAATCGTACGTCAGCGATTCGAGGCTCTTGTTGTTGCGCGCCTTGGAAAAAATCGGCGGCACCGCGACCGGGATCACGGTGCGTTTTTTCAGATCAAATCCAAAGATGCCGTCGCCCGTCTCGCAGCTCACATAGACGCGCTGCTTGCCCGGCACGAATGCGATGCCCTCAAAATCCGCAAGCTTCGTCTTCACCGGCACCGGCGTGCCGATCGATGCGCCGAGGATTTTCCCGCTCGCAGGATCGAGCGTGATGCTCATCGGGAAAATCGCGCGCACCTTGTCCGACACGGTGAACCAGTCGTTCCCGCCCGCCCATGTGAGCCCGCTGAAATCCGTCGCGCCGCGATACTCGATGGAAAACGTTTGTTGATCCCGGACGCCCTCGATTTCCGTCTCTGCCAATGCAGCGCACGAGATCGCGAACAGCAGCGCGACGATGCGGAACACTCGCAGCACACACATCATCGGATCCACTGCGCGAGTTCCTCCTTTGCAGATTCGCTGAGCGCGATGCGGAATTCCGGGGGCAAAATCAATCGCCCATCCGAGAAACACAGTTCGACGCGGCGCGTGCCGGGGTTGCGTCCGAGCACGTCGCGGATTCGGAGCAAGTCGGCTTCGGTGGATTTTGCGCGATCGAGGCTGAGCACGAGCGGCTTCTCCGCAGGCGCCGGTTTTTTCAGCGGAGTCACTTCGTCGGCGGCGATGCGCGGGCCTTCGTCGCGTTGGTCGAGGCGGCCCTTGAGAGTAACGACCGCGCCAGCCTCCAGATGCTTCTGCACTTTCGTGAATGCCTCGTTCCAAATCATCACCTCGATCGTGCCGGTGAAATCTTCGACCACCACGATCGCAAACGGCTTGCCGTCCTTCTTCGTGAACTTCCGCTCCACCGACGCAAGCTGTCCCGCGATAGTCACGATGCTCTTGCTCTCCTGCGATGAGAGCTTCGCAATGGGCACATACTTCGGATTCTCCAGCGCGCTGCGATACTCGTCGAGCGGATGGCCGGTGACGTAAAAACCGAGCAGCTCTTTTTCAAACGCGAGCTTCTCCGTGAGGCTCCACGGCGGGACGGTCGAGACGGCGCGCTTGGTCGCGGGCGGTGTGGCGACTCCGATGTCTCCAAAAAGCGAGACCTGTCCCGCGGCGCGGTCGCGGTGCGCGCTGGCCGCGGACGCCATCGCGCCCTCGATGCCGGCAAACATCGTCGCGCGATCCGCGCCGAACTCGTCGAACGCGCCCGATTTCACGAGGCACTCGATCGCCTTCTTGCTGATCTTCTTGCCGTCCACGCGCGAACAAAAATCCTCCATGCCCTTGAACGCTCCGCCGCGCGCGCGCTCCGCCATCGCGGATTCCATCGCGGACTCGCCGACGTTCTTGATCGCCGCGAGGCCGTAGCGGATCGCGCCGAGGCGGATACGATCTCCGGCGGCGGGCGGCGTGCCATTCGCGCCATTCGCCACCGCTGCTGTCCCATTTGGTTTTGCTCCGGCCGGGAGATCTTCAAAACGCACCTCAGAACCGGGCTCGGGGTCCGGCGCGATGCTTGGGAATTCCTCGTCGCCGGATTTCGCCGCCTGCGCGAGCGCGGTCTTGCGTGCGGCTTTCGCCGCTTCGACTCCGGCGGCGTCCACATGATCGGGTTCAAATTTCAGACCGCTGCGATTGATGTCCGGCGGCATGATTTTGATCCCGAGCCGTTCGCACTCGGCGACGAAGACGCTGATCTTTTCCGTGTTCGAGACTTCATTGCTCATCACCGCGGCCATGAATTCCACGGGGTAATTCGCCTTCAGAAAACCCGTCTGGTAGCTGAGCCATGCGTAGGCGGCGGAATGCGAGCGGTTGAATCCGTAGCCCGCGAATTTCTCCAGCGTGTCGAAGACTTCGTTCGCTTTGTCCTCCTTGATGCCGTGCAGCTTCGCCGCGCCCGCGCAAAACTTGATGCGTTCCTCGGCCATCTTTTTCTTGTCCTTTTTTCCCATCGCCCGGCGGAGCAAATCTGCGCCGCCGAGCGTGTATCCCGCGAGCACCTGCGCGGCCTGCATGACCTGCTCCTGGTAGATGAGCACGCCGTAGGTTTCGCTCGTGACTTCGTCGAGGAGCTTGTGCGGCGCGCGCACTTTCGCGAGGCCCTTCTTGCGCTTCACGTAGTCGGGGATGAGGTCCATCGGGCCGGGGCGGTAGAGCGCGATGAGCGCGTTGATGTCCTCGATGGTCCGCACGTCGAATTGCTTCGCCCATCCGGTCATGCCGCCGGACTCGACCTGGAACACGGCGACCGTTTCGCCGCGGTTGTAAATGTTGAACGTCGCCTCGTCTTCAAGCGTGATCGTGTCCACGTTGAAGTCCGGCGTGTGCTTGTGGATCAGCGCGACGGCGTCCTGGATCACGGTGAGCGTCTTCAGCCCGAGGAAGTCGCACTTCAACATGCCGACCTCCGTGAGCGCACCCATCGCGTACTGGCTCACGATGGAGCCATCGTTCGCGCGCGTGAGCGGGATGTATTCGCTGAGGTCGCGGTCGCTGATGACCACGCCCGCCGCGTGGACGCCGACGCCGCGCGTGAGGCCTTCGAGCTTCGTCGCGGCCTCCCACATGTGTGCGGTGTTCGGGTCGGTCTTCACCGCCTGCGCAAGCTCAGGATTTTTGTCGATCGCTCCGGGCACATGCTCGGCCGCGCCGGTGTCCTTGTTTTTTCCCTCGTAGCCGGTGAGCGTGATGCCGAGTTCGGTCGGGATCATCTTTGCGATGCGGTCGGCATCGTTGTAGTTCCAGTCGAGCACGCGCGCGACGTCGCGGATGACGGACTTCGCGCCAAGCGTGCCGAATGTGATGATCTGCGACACGGCGCGCTCGCCGTATTTGCGCTTCACGTAGTCAATGACCTCGCCGCGGCGGTTCTGGCAGAAGTCCACGTCAATATCCGGCGGCGACACGCGTTCGGGATTCAGGAAGCGCTCGAAGAGCAGTTTGAACTTCAGCGGGTCAATGTCCGTGATGCCCATCGCGTATGCGATGATCGATCCTGCCGCCGAACCGCGTCCGGGGCCGACGGGAATCCCCTGCTGCCGCGCCCAGTCAATGAAGTCCCAGACGATCAGGAAATAATTCACGAAGTCCTGTTTTTCGAGCACGTCAATTTCGAGCGCGTAGCGGCGCTGTACGGCCTCGCTGTCGGCGTCCGCGCCGTAGCGTTTGCGCAGGCCGGCCTCGGTGATTTCGCGCAGGTATTCGTTGCGGGTTTTCCCGGCGGGCGGCTGGTAGTCGGGATACTTCGGCGAGGTGTCGAGCTTGAAGCCGCAGCGCTCGGCGATGGCGAGCGTGTTGTCGCACGCGCCGTCGTAATCGGCGAAGAGCGCGCGCATTTCCCCGGGTGATTTGAAGTACACCTCCTGCACGTACTTCATGCGCTTCTCGTCCGAGACCTTCGCACCGGTGCCGATGCAGATGAGCACGTCGTGCGCACCGTGATCCTCCTTGTTCAGAAAATGCACGTCGTTCGTGGCGACGAGGCCGAGGCCGAGATCGCGCGCGAGCTTCGGGAGCGTCGCGTTCACTTTCGACTGCGCAGCGATGCCGTGGTCGGAGAGTTCGAGGAAGAAATTTTCCGGGCCGAGGATGTCGCGGTAAGTCGCGGCGAGCTGCGTCGCCTTCGCGAGATTGTCCTCAGCGTGAATCGCGTGCGGCACCTCGCCCTTCAGGCAGCCGCTGAGGCCGATGATTCCCTTCGCGTGCTTCGCGAGGAGCTCCTTATCAATCCGCGGCTTGTAGTAAAATCCGTCGAGGTGCGCCGTGGAGACGAGGCGCACGAGGTTCTTGTAACCGTCCAGATCCGATGCGAGCAGCGTGAGGTGGAAGGCGGATTCCTTCTGCGAGACGGCGGATTTCTTCGTGTGCGAATCGGGCGCGACATAGACCTCGCAGCCGACGATGGGCCTGATCTCCGCCTTCTGGCACGCCAGGTAAAAATCCACCGCGCCATACATCGCGCCGTGGTCGGTGATCGCGAGCGCGGGCATCCCCATTTTCTTCGCCTGTTTCACGGCGGCGTCCACGCGCACCATGCCGTCGAGCGTGGAATATTCGGTGTGGCAGTGGAGATGGACGAAGCTGTCGGACATTGACGCGACTCTAGGCCGCGAACCGCCGCGTCAAAGCGCGAATTGTGGTGAGCTACCAGCAGATTGATTTAATGATCTGCAGCTCGTCGCCGAAGAGCAGGGCGACGCTCTTGCCCTGCGCCTCGACTGCCTGCGCGCGGCGCGGCTGGAACCATTCCCAGAGCGGGCTGCCGTTCTTGCGGCTGAGCTTGTAGAGCTTCACGCGCGCTGGGATCACCTTGTCGCGGTTGAATACCTGCTCCTCGATTTCGTGCGGGTTTTGCGATTCGCGCAGCGCGTACACGTCTTTGCCGGACGCCCACACGTCCTGATATTTCTCGACCTGCCACGCGATTTTTCCGTCGGCGGAATTCACGCGCATCGTGATCGGCACCGAGTTTCCGAAGCTCGCATCCATCGCGAACGTGAGGCTCTCGACGCGCGAGTTTCCCGAGAGCACGTAGAGGGATCCCTCGCCGTCCATCACGATCTTGCGGATGCCGACGCTGGGCAGCCGCCACGCGACCTGCCCGCTCGCGCTGTCGAATGCGGTGAGGAATGCGCCGTCCGCAAAGAAGAGCCTGCCGCCTGTCTCGAACCACGGCTGCGGGCCGTCCGAATCGTCGCCGGAGCTGCGCACATGCACGGGACTGCCGAGCGTGGCCTCCCACATTTTTTTGTTCGCGCGATCGAATGCGAGCAGCTTCGTGCCCGCGGTGACGAGGTGCAGCGACGGCGTGGAAAAAACCTGCACACGGCCGCGCACGGTGCCGCTCCACCCGGCGACGGCGGGCTCGAATGGCCGCCTCAGCGTGATCTCGTACGTGCTGTCGTCCACACGCTCGACATCCGCGCCGCTGAGCCGCGCGGCGTCGTTGCGGATGAGGGCGGCGATGGATTTCATCTCGTCCACCGAATGCGCGGCGGCACCGGATGCCGCGGCCTCGAGTTCCTTTTCCGAGCCGGGCTTGATCGCGTCGCGCGCGACCACATTCTTTTCCTTCAGGCGGATGTCCACGCGCAGCAGGCTGCCGCCGACGGCGGAAAATTCCGTGCGCGAGTCCTGCACGTTCGGCGTCCGCGACCGCCCGGAGAATGTGAACGCGGGTTCTCGGCGGCCCGTGGAAAAATAGACCGCCTGCGGCTGTGCGCTTGCGGTCAGCTTCGTGATTTGCACCGCGGCCGCGCCGGCGGATGCGACGATGATGGCCGTATCGCCGTCCGCAAAAACCTGACGCGCAGGCCCGGCGAGACGGACATCCGCCTTCACCGCTCCCGAGCTGCGCTCAAAGGCGACTGCGTGCCGTCCTTCGACAATCCAGATCCGGTCGTTGCAAATCGCGGCCTTCGGGAGTGCGCTTCCAAATTCGTCATCGAATGAAGGCGGCCCGTCTTCGGTCTCCGCGGGGCGCGCGGACACGATCGGCGGCGCGCTTTGCGTCTTCGGTCTTGCGAAAGCCTCCTCGTCCTTTTTCTGCTCGGCCATCTCGGCGTTGTAGCGATTCTCATCTTCGGCGACGGCGGCTTTTTGCAGCGGAGTCTTCGCGGCGGCCTTCTTCGCATCGAGCGAGGCCTTCAAAGTCTGGAGCTTCGCCGCGCGCTTCTTCATCCGGTCGCCGATGATCTGTGCGTCCGCATCCACGATGGGACGCAGCGCATCCACCGCCGCGCGATCGCCTCCGAATACGTACGCGGGCTTCGCGCCGGGCGCTGCCGCGGGCTGTGGCGCTGGCGTTGCCACTGGGCGCAGGCTGGGCTTCGCCGCCTCGGCACGCACGGCCTTCAGCTCTTCATGGTACTTCGCGGCGTCGGCGTTGAATGCCTTGATTTCCTCAGCTCCCGTGAGGCCCGCGCGTTTGCGCGAAAGCTCATCGGCCCACTCCTGCAGCCGCACAAACCGCGCGTTCATCGTCGCCTGCCACGCCGGATCCGGCATCGCGGACTTCGGGATCGCCGCGGTCCACTTTTTCTTCCGCGATGCGACATCAATCAGATGCACGTCGCCATCGCCGACGAGCAGCACTTCGCCCGGGCCGACGGCCCACAGGCCGCGAGCGGCGGCATTGCCATTCACCCCGAGTCCGACGCTCATCGAGACCTTCGGCTTGCGACCAACAAAATAATACCATCCACCCCCGCTGAGCAGCGCGGCGACGAGCGCGACGACGATCAAAATACCGTGGCTGCGCTTTGCGGCGTTCGGGCTAGAAGTGGGCAGTTCCCTGACGGGAAAGGGGTGGTTCATTGGGCTGGGTTCAGAATTTTTGCACCGGGTGGCAGGGAAAGGTCGCGCGGAGCGGCAGCGCCGACCGTTTCCACATGACCGTCTGTAAAAAGGAGGTTGCCACCGGCAGCGCCGTGATTGCCGCCACGCGTGCCGTCGGCGGCGGCAAAAATTTTCGCGCCGCGCAGCTTCGGCTCCGCGTTCACCTGCGCGTCGGATGCGAGCAGCACCGGCCCCGATTGCGGCGAATCCTTCCGCAAGCCCGTCACGATGGCGAAGTCGGCACGCCCGTCGCCGTGTCCCGTCGCCGGGCAGGAGAAAAATGACCGGTCGCTCGTGTACCGCGGCACCAGCGAGGCGAGGATCTCGTCGGAACTGCGCGCGCCCGCAGCTTCCGGGAACGCGCCGTCGTGCTCGTTCGCATAGAGCGTGAGCACCATGTGCAGCTTGCGAAGATTTTCCGCGCAGCGCGCGAGCTTCTGCTGCCGCACCTGCCCGCGACTCGGGCCGACGACCAGCGAGTACGCGACCACGGCGATGAACATCGCGACGAGCAGTTCAACGAGCGAGAATCCGGCGTGCTGGCGGCGTGGCACCATTTCACTTTCATTTAGCAGCTTCGATGCCCCGTGGAATTGACGGTTGAGGAAGTCAAAAAACCGCGCTACGAAGGCGGTGATGGCAAAAAACAACGAAGCTCCAAACGGGCAGACTTTTGAAACGGCGATTGGCCGGCTCGAAGGTCTTGTCGAGGAAATGGAGCGCGAAGACCTCCCGCTCGAGCGCCTCATTGTGAACTACGAGGAGGGCATCAAGCTCGTGAAGACATGCCAGCAGAAGCTCGCCGAGGCGGAGAAGAAGATCGAAATCATCCGGCGGCAGGCGGACGCGGATCCGGAGCTGAGGTCATTCGATCCGGAAGCAAAGGCGGACTCCCCTGCCCCGGCGCGCAAGGCCGGTCCTGGTCCGCGGGACGCGAATCTTTTCTGATCCCCCATCCTTTGAAAGTGTACCGAAAGCTGAAAACTCATCCTCTCTGGGCGTTGGACGTCGGGCGTTGGACGTTGGGCGTTGAGCCCCGCGCAGCGGCCTTCAGAAGTCTGAACGCCCGTCCAGATTCGCACCGCGCCTGCGGCGGGCCCAACGCCCAACGCCCAACACCCAACGCCGAACTTCCAGATATTTCCCCGTCTTTCGTGACACTCTCTTGATCCTCCCCCCGGAACTGCACGACGCATTCCCATTTCAACCATCCCGATGACCACCACCAACATCCTTTCCACCATCAATTCCCCGGCCGACGTGAAAGCAGTGCCCGAAGCCCTGCTGCCGCAGCTCGCCCAGGAAGTGCGGGACGAACTCATCCGCGTGATGTCCGACGACAACCCGACCTCCGTCGGCGGCCATCTCGGGCCGAACCTCGGCGTGGTCGAGCTGACCATCGCGTTGCACCGCGTCTTCAGCACGCCGAAGGACAAGTTCGTCTTCGACGTCTCGCACCAGGGCTACGTCCACAAGATTTTCACCGGACGCCGCGAGCGCTTCGAAACGATCCGGCAATACCAGGGCCTGAACGGATTCCTGCTCCGCACCGAGAGTGAGCACGACTGCTACGGCGCAGGCCACGCAGGCACCGCCGTGAGCGCGGCGCTCGGCATGGCGGTCGCGCGTGACCTCCGCGGCTCGGACGAGCACGTCGTCGCCATCGCGGGCGACGCGGCGTTCACCTGCGGCGTGACCTACGAGGCGCTGAACAACGCCAACGAGCAGACGAAAAAATTCATCGTCATCCTCAACGACAACGAGTGGAGCATTGACCGCAACGTCGGAGCCATCGCGCGCTACTTCAACAAGATCGCCACGAGCGACATGTACGCCGGCCTGCACGACCGCGCCGCGCGGCTCGTCGAGAAGCTCCTCGGCAAACGTGTTAAAAATTTCGCACACCGCGTCGAGACCCGCGTGAAGGGCCTCATCGCGCCGAGCGTGCTCTTCGAGGATCTCGGCCTGCGCTACTACGGGCCGGTGGACGGACACGACATCCCGACGCTCATGCACACGCTCGAATTCCTGAAGACGCAGAACGAGCCAGTGCTGCTGCACATCCTCACCACGAAGGGCAAGGGCTACGAGCCCGCGATCAAGCAGCCGATGAAATTCCACGGCCTCGGAAAATTCGAGCCCGAGACCGGCAAGACGAAGGCCACGCCCACGCCGACCTACAGCGAACTGCTCGGCACCACGCTCTCGAAATTCGCCACGACGAACAACAAGCTCGTCGCCATCACCGGCGCGATGCCGAGCGGCACCGGCCTCATCAGCTTCGCAAAGGAACACCCCACGCGCTACTTCGACACCGGCATCGCCGAGGAACACGCCGCGCTCTTCGCCGCCGGGCTCGCCTGCGAAGGCTTCACGCCATTCCTCGCGATCTACTCCACCTTCATGCAGCGCGCGTACGACATGATCGTGCATGACATCGCGCTGCAAAATCTCCCCGTCCGCATGTGCATGGATCGCGGCGGCCTCAGCGGCGACGACGGCCCGACGCACCACGGCCTCTTCGACATCGGCTACCTCCGCCACATCCCGAACCTCATCCACATGCAGCCGAAGGATGAGGACGAATTCTCCGACATGCTCTGGACCATGGCGAACCACACCGAAGGCCCCACCTGCATCCGCTACCCGCGCGGCAGCGGCACCGGCGTGCAGCCCAAGCCGCAGCCGAAACTCCTCGAAATCGGTAAGGCCGAAGTCGTGAAACACGGCAGCACCCAGCCCGTCCGCGTCGCCATCCTCGGCCTCGGCGGAATGTGCCAGATGGGCGAGCAGGCCGCCGCCCAACTCGAAGCCCAGGGCATCTCCACCGCCGTCATCAACCCGCGCTGGATCAAGCCGCTCGACACCGCGCTCATCGAATTCTTCGCCCGCAGCGTGGACGTGATTTGCACCATCGAGGACCACGTCCTGCACAACGGTTTCGGCTGCTCCATCATGGAACACCTCAGCACGCAGCGCATCACCACGCCCGTCGTCCGCATCGGCTGGCCCGACCAGTTCGTCGAGCACGGCGCTCCGGACATCCTGCGGAAAAAGCACGGCCTCACGGTCGAGAACACTGTCAAGACCATCCTCGCGGCCCTGCCCGCAAAGGCGGGGGCGAAGAGCGTGGCGTAATCAGGCGACGCGATCATGTGGGAGTTCAGCCTCCTCGCCCTTGACCGACAGACAGTGAAAGGCGCTATCGTTGGAAAGACGCGCCCGCTGTCTTTTCGCGAGGTGATTGATCTTTGGCAGAACAACGCGCCATTTCGCACAGAGTTCACAAAGACGATCTGCGGCTCGTCTTTCGATGCGTTCTTTTGGGAGACGCCACCGGTCACCATCTCGACTCTCGATCAGACTTTTGAATTCGTGCTCGTCGAAGGCAATTCGCTGTCGCACTTGCAAGCCGACCCAAAACCGTTCCGCTCGCATTTCTCCGCTGCGAACGGAGCACCCGTGCTCACATTTCCGAATCTCGGAGGTGATGCCGTGCTGGTCGTTCCATCTCCCCTCGCCGACCACTCCACCTACACTCATCTTGCTCGATTTTTGCGCACAGGATCAGCGGGGCAAGTTGCTGCCTTTTGGCAGCAAGTCGGCGTAGCGATGAAGCAACGGATTTCGAGTCAACCCACTTGGCTCAGCACCGCCGGAATGGGAGTCTCATGGCTGCATCTCCGTCTCGATTCGCATCCGAAATATTACCGACACGAGCCGTACCGGCGCTAATTTCCGCTGGCCCTCCGGGCCATTGATCTGCGTCGCTTGCCGCAGGGCTGGCTTGTTTCAGGCCTTTGGCCTGAGTCGCGCTGAACCCGGTTTCTATCACGCCCAATTGGCTTCGTTTGGCAGAAACCTACTTGCGGGCAGCCATCCGCTTGCCGAAGCCGGTGAAGCGGCGGCGCTCGCGGTAGCCGATGAGGGCGCACAGTGCGATGCTGCCGATGAGGGCCGTCGTCGCAGGCTCCGGCACTGCGGTGATCGGGACGAGCTCGAACTGGCTTCCGAATGCGACCTCCTGTCCGAATCCAAGGCTGGTAGTGCCGCCATCCGAGAAGAATTCGATACGGTTGTCCGAGGTGCCGGTGAAGATCGTGTTGGCGTTGAACAGCAGGCGGTCCTGCCCGTCGGTGAGGTTGCCGCCGTCGGCTACGCCGGCACCGTAGGCGCTTCCGCTCCAATTATAGACATTCAGCTTGGTGGCGGTGAACGAGAGGCTGCTGAACGTCATCGCATTGCTGGTCCCAGTACCAAAGTCCAGGATCGGGGTATGGGTCAGCGTCAGGCTCGCGAAGGTCTGATTTGTAGTGCTCCGGGAGTCATCGATCTTCACCGTGCCGCTGTTGCCGACGGTCATGGTCGCAGCGGTATTGATAATCGGGCTCGCAGCGCTGTTCAACAGCAGCGTGCCGCTGGTGTTCACCGTCACGGCGGTCGTCCCGCTCAGGCTGCCTTGCACCTCCAGTGTGCCGCCGTTCACCGTGGTCGTGCCCGTGAAGGTATTATTGGTGCCGCTGAGGACTTGCGTGCTGGCACCGTCCTTGATCAGGTTGCCGCTCGTGCCGTTGATGCTTCCGGTAAAGGTGGTGCTGCCGCTTGCCGCACCGACGGTGAGTGTGTTCGATCCCAGACTCACCACCGCCGAGCTCGTCGTGGACGCCAGCGAGGCCGCGGACTGTCCGAAGCCGGAGCCGAGCGTCAGGGTGCCGGCACCGGTGAAGTTCACCGCAGTGCGTGACGACAGCGGGAGCGCCCCGAGGACGTTTGCGATGAGGGTGCCGTTGTTGATGCTGGTCGTGCCGACGTAGTCGTTCGCGGCGTCGAGGCTCAGCGTTCCTGCGCCATCCTTGATGATTGATCCGGTGTTGGTGATCCTGGCGCTGATGGACATGTCGGTCGCCGCTGCCCCGTTGGCCACCGTGAAGGTGCGCGTGCCGCTGTTGAGGTCAATGTTGCCGGGGTTGCTGCCGCCGGGTGCGCTGGCGATGGTTACCGTGCTGTTGCCGCTGGTGGAGACATCGCCGTTGAGCTTGAGCTTGCCCGCCACCGAGTTGTCCGAGTTCAGCGTCAGGGTGCTGCCGGCGGACATTTCCAAGCCATCACCAGCCTGAGTCAGAGCGAGCAGTTCCAGCACGCCGCCGTTGGCTCCTCCCTGCACGGTGTTCGTCCCGCCGCTGATGACGATATGCACGTCCTGCACCAGGCCTCCGTTGCTGATGGTGTTGGTGCCGCCCGACCAAGTGATGGTGTGCCCCAGCCCGATGAGCGTGTTCGCCCCGGTGGTGAACGTGCCGCCGCTGTTGGTGAACTTGTCAATGGTCTCGGTCAGGCCCGTGGCCGCGCCAAAGTTGAACGCACCGCTGCTCATGTTGATGGAGCCGGTATTCCTGATCTGCTCGCTCGCGGCCAGTTCCAGGGTGCCACCGTTGATCACGATGTCCGAGGTGGTCGCGGTGTTGTTGTCCGTCAGGATGGTGGTATTGTCCGCCGCCGTGCGGTTAAGCTTCAAGGTGCCGTTGCTGACCGTGGTGACGCCAGTGTAGGTGTTCGCGCCGCTGAGGGCAACCGTGCCGGCTCCGAGCTTGGTGATGCCGTAGCCGCTGCTGGAGTCGCCGATTGCCCCGCTGAGCGTCAGCGTATCCTGAAGCG
>Ga0209596_1000965_pt1 | contig 25523 bp, 36 predicted proteins | sample M_130807_MF_Meta_FD_187314 | JGI IMG/M metagenome (GOLD analysis project Ga0209596, IMG submission 187314) | Freshwater microbial communities from Lake Montjoie, Canada to study carbon cycling - M_130807_MF_MetaG (SPAdes) (version 2) | ecosystem: Environmental > Aquatic > Freshwater > Lake... | reverse complement strand
CCAACACCAGACCCTAGACCTACTGATAAACCATAATTTCTCTCTACCGCTTCGCGAGAGAAATTATTCACTGATTAGAACCCAAAGTGAATACACAAAACAAAACAAACAGTGGCAAAGCCACAGAAAGGGGTCAGTCATGAGTGCTTTGAATAGCCAAGATGACGACTTCATCAATGAATGTGCCGAACACTTCCATAAACAGGCTAACGCCTCGTTTATGGACGACTTGTCATCGCTTGCCGATGACAACCCAGAAAACATGGTGATATTGGTCAGGTTCATACTTGACCCAACATCCCAACTGTTCTAACCAACACGGTTAGTTGAGAGCACACAAACCCTGAACCCCTTGCGGGGTTTGTGTGTTCAATTACCCACCGTGGGTAGATATGAATAACGAAGGAGAGTTCAATGCGTGGATTACCAACATATTGTGAACAACGTGGGTTGCTAGTTGAGTTATGGTTCTCGTCACCAAACGGCGACAGTTCCGACAGTCACATCCTACAAATGTGCTGTGAGACAACTCAACAGGCTTCCGACTTGTGCGCAACTTGGAATATCATTATCAAGAATGTCAACGAAGTTGTTGTTGCGGGAGTAATTCGTCCCCTCATCAGGCTTTCATAATGATTGTCACCAACTTTTGGGGCGTGTTTACTGTGTTACTCGCCTCTCATCTAGTCGCTGTACTCATCGCCTGCGTGGCAGGCTACGAGTACGCCCTAGACACAGAGACAGACCAAGATGTCCCGTGGAAATTTGTTGACGGGATTAGATAACAAACATGTGTTTCACTTGCTCGCCCGTTTCCGTGCGAGCAAGTGAAACCCTCTAACGAAAGGTAAGTATGAGTGACTTTGAGCCAAGCCACCAGTCAAAGCATCCTGCGGGACGCTTCTATGGTGGAGTATCAAAACAACTTCAAAATGAAATTGATGGGTTTGATAACACAGACCCAGAGCAAGTGCTCATCCGTCAAGACGATGAGCGTGATAACAGGTTCTTCATCAACACGCTTGATGATGTAGCCACGCCTTGCTACGAGCAAGACGATGACTACGCAGATGACCGTTTCCCTGAAATCAAACGCAGACTAACGGCAGAATGATTTCTCGTTGGTCTCGCCCCCCTGCTTCGCGTGGGTGCGAGCCCACCGAGAGAAAATAAAAAAAAACAAAAACAAAGTCCAACAGGACAGAAAGGTCATCATGACCACATCAACAAAGACCAAGACGGCGAAGGCACCAGCCACGACCGTCACCACCCCAGAGACAGTCACATTGACAGTCGCATCAGTTGACAACGGAGCCAAGAACGGCAAGTTCGTTCGGTTCGTAGCCAACCAACGCAACATTCAGTGGCAGGTGTACATGACCGACGCAAAGGTCATGGCGCACAAAATCAACGAAGGTTCCAAGTTGACAGTCCTCGCATCATCAATCAAGATTGCTGACGCATACGACACAGTCAACAAGCGTCCAATGCTTGACGAGAATGGCAACACATTCCCATCTCCAGTTGTCTATGGCTGGGTCAACGCAGAAGGCGAAACCGTTGAGTACGCATACGGCAAGGGAACGCTTGACATCGGAATCAAGATTGTCAAGAACGAGACCAACCCGAACATCGGCGAAGCACAGGCTAAATCAGCCTTTGACCCGCTGGCATAGTCCAAGTCCACCCAGAACCCACTTGTCCGAAAGGACAAGTGGGTTCATTATTACTGACAGTGATACGAACTTACTCTCGACCCCTGCCGGGGCCAAGAGTAAGTTCGTTTATTACAGACAAGCTAGAAAGCAATCGGATGGGGCAGAAATTGGGTGCGTTTCTTGCGCCCCCTGCTCCGCGTGGCGCAAGAAACACCCCCCAGCAAAGGAGAAATCATGAAAGGTGAAGTAGTGATGATGACAAACAACGGTTCTGTCACGTCAATTCGTATTGCAACATCATGGACTGATGACCATGACCCTGTTGTAGTTGATATTCCATTCAAAACACATGACATCGCATTTCATTACTTCAATGCTTTAGCAAACATGTTTGAACTACACAACAATGTGCTTTGGCAGGACGGTATAGCAATGAGAGAAACATTACGACGAAACATAAGGAGCAATAATGCCACTAAATAACGAAGAAGAAGAACAGATACTCTGTTACTCAAGCGGGTGCACAAACGCAGGTGAATTCACCAACGAATACACAGACGAATACTACTGTGAAGCTCACAACGAAATGGTCATCGACCATTACTACGAATCAAATGATGACGACAGTGACGATGATGACAACGAAAGTGATGAGCGCACAATCCACAGCTACGGCTATCATCCAAGAGCATCATTCATGCGTTCGGATGGCACACACTCAATGTATGTTACATACTTGGACCCAAGCATGCCAGGAGAAGTACGCTCAAACGGAAGAACAACATTCACAATGGGTTTCGAACTCGAAACACAATATGTTGGTGACAACCCATTCGGCAGAGAAATACCAGTAGAGTTGCTCAACGATGTGAACTCATCACATGAATCAGACATCTACCTAAAAGAAGATGGCTCTGTATACAACGGCTTTGAGATTGTGTCACACCCAGGTGAACTTGACTACTTCATGAATCACTTCAAATGGAAAGGCATCGAAAACCTCGCTCGTAAAGGTTTCCAAGCATGGAAGCGTCCATGTTGTGGACTACATGTGCACGTATCCAAATCAGCGTTCGCTGACACATCACACAAATTCAAGTTCATTGCGTTTGTGTACAAAAACAGACCAGAAATGGTTCAACTTGCTGGTCGTGAGAGTCACGACTACGCAAGTTATGACATCAAGCGTTTCCTCAACAGCCACAGAGATTGGGTGGATGACAACGGCAAAATCATCAGACACACAAACCTCATGAAAATGGCAAAAGGTGAAGACTGCAACAACTCACGCAGTGTTGCTGTCAATATTCAAAACGAAAAAACAATCGAATTACGATTGTTCAAACCCTCACTCAAAACAGAAACAGTCAGAGTGGCACTGCAATTCTGTGACGCACTATTCAATTACACAGAAGTAATCAGCACTTACGACATTCTACAAAAGAATGCTTTGACATTCCCAGAGTTTCGTAAATGGGTAACAGCTAACAACGAGAAATACAAAGTTCTCGACACACGAATATCAGAAAGAGTCAAAGTCAAATCAACAGGAAGGGACGTATAAAATGTGTCTACTCACATTCATGCCGTCCGATGTTACACCGGACATGTCAAGATTCAAAGAAGCAGCAATCAATAATGGTGATGGCTTCGGATTCGCAATTTTAGAGTCAAAAGGCTTTATAAAAGCGCATTCTATGAACTTCAACGAAGTTGCCAACAAATTTGTTGACGCTCGTGACAAACACAAAGGTCCAGCCATATTCCACTTCAGGTGGGCTACGCATGGTACAGAGACAGTTGACAACTGTCATCCGTTCCTACTGGGTGATGACCCAACATCCGTTGTTGGTCACAACGGAATACTTGACGTGCAAATTCCCAAAGATGACAAACGCAGTGACACCAAAATATTCGCAGAAGACATCATGCCAGCAATCGGTGGCATCACATCTCTTGATGATGAAAAATACTTCAATACAATGGAAACATGGGCAAGTGGCAACAAACTAGTGTTCCTCACCCACAATGATGATGCCAAGTTCAATTGGTACATTCTCAATTCACATCTAGGTCATTGGGACCAAGACATGTGGTGGTCAAACACATCATACAAAAAGTATGCGCCAATTGCCAGTACATACAATGCAACACACACAATGTGGGATGATGACGATTACGGATACGAATCGTACAACAACTATCGTTGGGATTACGCAGAAAGACGCTACATCTCAATGCATGACGACAAGCCACTTGAAATCGTCGAATACGACGAAGAAGCAGAACTATGGCAAGAAGACATTGAAGAAATAGCAATGCAAAAGTTCAAAGTATTCATGACATACATTGACGAAGAAAGCAGTCTCGTCGAATGCTACACATGTGCTACGGCATACACAGTTGACGATGAAATGTGGCCAACAGAATGCCCAAACTGTGATGCATGTCTACATTGTGGACACTACGGCGGATGCAACTGTTGGCTAGGTCTAGATGATTTCTTTCATCTAGCAGGTTTCCCATTACCACGTAAGAATTTATACACAACACAAAAGGAGATAGCAAAATGACAACCATCAGACTTATCCCACAAGTAATGGAGTTTGATGTAGCAATCGATGCTGCATCAATGCCATCACTGTTCAATCAATCGTTGGAAACAACAATCTGTGAAAAGATTGATGAGCATGTATCCAACCGAATACCAACAGCAGAAACTGTCGCAGAACAACTTGAAGGTTCAAGAGACTTCCTACGACGCATGCGTGACTGGGTTATCGAATCAATGGACCACAATGAAATCGCAAGACAAATTGGTAATGACATCAGCGTAAGCGACATCATCGAATCATTGGACATCAACAGCGAAACAATCCTCGGCAACCCAACATTCCTGCGTCAAATGACGGAATACACAAGATTCCGTTCTCTTGTGCAAAACGCTGTGAACAACATACATGAAACAATGAGTGTAGAACAAATCATTGAAGACAAAATCAATACTATGTCTGTCAACATCGCAAACGAAGTTGCTGACAAAGTGATGACAGTAATCATCAACAGGTTCAGCAACAGAGATGTCTGATGCAAGCTGGATGATTGGAGCAATGTGCTACGGAAAACCCACACGATGGTGGTTCCCACAACACAGAGACAAAGCAGATGATGTGTACAACTTCAGAGTAGCAAAACGCATCTGTAGCACATGCTCAGTAAAACAACAATGCCTGGAATATGGCATAGCAACCAATTCATTCGGAGTGTGGGGTGGTGTAACCCTACAAGGAAGGCACGACAGATATGGCTCAAGAGATAAAACACTGGATATGTCGAATGTGTAAAAAAGTAATTACCACTTACATTCCATTACGCAATACCCCAACATGTACAAATAAACATAAACCAACTGAAATGGAGAAATACAAATGACAACAAGCAAAGCATTCAAAATGATTGATGATGAAATCGCCAAAAAAATGCCAACAGGTGATGATGGCTTCAATCTAGAAAAAGCAGGATTGTATGGCATCCACGAATTCGCAGATGGTGGTGCAATCGCAATCAAAGAATCAGACAACGGAGACGTATACGAATTGCTCAGCAACCTCAACAACGTCGTCAAGCTCATCCCTTATGACGGATTCGGTATCGTCACAGTCGGTTGGGCAGCACCAATTGCAAAAGACCTAGATGATTTCGACGGACCACCAAGCAAACACCCAGAAAAAAGACGAGTTCGTTTGTTCTGCTACTGCAATGCACAAGGTGAAGTCTCTTCATCAATCCGATTCAAAGACGATGATGAAGTTACCTACGATGAAAACCAAGCAACAGGTAGTCTCAAAGAAGCAATGACTGTCATGTTCAAAGACAAAAAAGACGCAACCAAAGCATTCAAAGCATTTCAAGACTAATGCCCACAGCAACGCAAGAAGACTTACGACTATTCGTAAACTGGTTAGCCGGACATGGTATGCCAACCGTAGACACCTACGGTTGGCTAGTCCGTTGCGAAGACTGGGTCAGGTCTCACATCGAAGAAGACAAAAACTCAATTGAATGGATTATTCCATTTCCAAAAGGAGACGCAAATGCAAGTAAAAAAAGCAATAGTTGAATTAGCAAAGCTAGATATGGATGCAGACATCTGTATGTACTGGCAAACAAAACCAGACGACATCAATGTTTACGCATGGGGATGGATTTGCGACAACTTCAATCTAGAAATGTTGCGTAAATTCAACAACGTATTCTGTGACGCAATCAATTCACTAAAAGAAGCATACCCTTATGATGTAAGGGTTGCGTCGGGAGATGTGATATTCGTTGAGAAAAAATGAACCAACCCTTGATGTAACGATTACACTTACAGAGTTAAGAGCAGTCGTCAAATCCCTATCAATCGGGACAGACCAACTAGCCAAAAAAATAAATCGCCTAGGCAATGACAAACGAGCAGATGATGTATACGCCGAGTTTGCTGACTTGATGTCAGCAAAGAAAGAGATGGAAGAAGTCTTACTGGCAGCACTACAAGGAGAATCACTTGATAATCAAAACAATTATGGCCATAGCCATACTCCTAGGGAGTAACACCCCAAAGGAACCAAGACCAATAGTCAACTATCCACAAGCACCGCAAACAGCCAAGTGCCCGCAGTTCTGGGAAACAGCTCTACAAGTCGGGTGGAAATGGAAAGACCTGGCAGTCTTAGATAAAATCATGTTTCGAGAATCCAGATGCAACCCGCTAGCGTTCAACTCAACAGACCCATCGGGTGGCTCAAGAGGGCTAGTTCAGATAAATGGCTTCTGGACACCTTGGCTCAAAGAACGGGGCGTCCTGAGCCCTCCTAAAGCGTCTCAAGGGTTATTCGACCCAGCCATCAACCTGCTGTCTGCGCTGCACATCTACAACTATGGCGTTGACAAATACGGTAACGGATGGGGACCTTGGGATACTTGACAGAATCCACAAAATTGATATAATGCCCTTACAGGTACAAGCCACTGTAGCAACACCCAATCGGGTGGTGCGCAACAAGGAGAACCAATGAGAATCGAAGATAATAAAATCTTCATCCGCCAATCTTGGCTGGGTGATGCGCTAATGTGCCCCGAACGTGCAAGGCTTTCAGCCTTACACCCCGAGTCTCGCAAAGAAAATGACTCTGCCATGATGGGTACTGCCTGTCACACTGGCATTGAAGCTGTACTCAATGAAGAAGTCACAGCCCAACACATGGGAGACCATGCTGTGGAATCATTCCGTTGGAAAGAAAAAGAATTGATTGAAGCAGGCAAAGCAATCAACGTCACCAACACCAATCCGTCTCACTGGAACACACACATTCGTTCAATGTGTGATGCATGGTTGCGAGACATCTATCCCAATGTGCCACTGGGTGGCACATCAGAGTTCAAGTTCTCTACTCAAGTAGGAATGATTGATGACTATGAACTTCACTTTGAAGGAACTATGGATTACTTTCATCAAGAAAGTATTTGGGATTGGAAAACTGCTGCACGTAAATATTACCAAGCAGAAAAACAATCACAAAATATCCAATCATCTATCTACACCAAAGCAGCATATGAAATGGGGCTAATTGATTACCCAGCCACATTCAAGTTTGGTGTCATGATTCGCAATGCGTCCAGCACCGGACAAATTGTGAGTGTCAACAGAACAGAAGCACACGGCAACTGGATTGTTGAACAAGCAACAGCGTTAGCACGGACAGTGCTAATGTATAATAACAACACATCGGGTGGTCGATGGCTCGCCAATGACCAACACTTTCTCTGTTCACAAAGATGGTGCCCAGTGTGGGATAAATGCAAGGGGGGCTACGTAGGCTCCGATAACGCCGAGGAGGCAGAGTAATGGATAAAGATAAAGCCATAATCACTCAAGTCTGTGCAAAAATTGCAGCAGACTTGACAGACAAAACAAAAGAGATGGATGCTCGTCTAAGCGAGTATGCAGTACTCTTCTCAACCATCAAAGACATTGTGTTCGACGAAATCTTCGGTGACACATCAGCAGCACAAGAAGTGCCAACGAACAACGTTGTCCAAATGGTTCAGTCATCATTCGCAGGAAGCGAAACAGTTTCCTCGGGTGGGACAGTAAGCATCAAAGGCACCACACACGGTCCAGTACCTGAATGGCTCATCAAAGCCTGCAAGCGTGACGGTGTTACAGAAGTATGGGACAACCGTGACGGTTTGGCAGAGAACCCAAAGCGTCCTTCGTTCCGTGCAACAAGTGGAGAAAAGTCCTACTGGCCACCACGAGGTAAGTAATGAAAATGTCCGCAGAAGAAATTGCTGCGGGCTGGGAAATGGTGGGGAGACACAATGTCTCCCCACTTTCCGAACACCGAATGTACACACCACTAGGTGAGTCAGTTGACTCGTTTGTCAGATGGGCTCAGTCCCCACAAGAACGTATCAATCTCGGTATTGCCCGCATAGATACAGAGATGAGAGGAATTGCACCTGGCGAAATCGCCATGGTGCTTGGGTTCGCACACGGTGGCAAGACATTATTATTACTTCACATGCTGCGCAATAACCGCGACAAGCATGTCGCGCTCTTCATCCCAGACGAACCAAGAGAACTTGTTCTCATCAAGCTCACCTGCATCACACACAACATTGACGCCAGAGTTCTTGAGCAACGCATCGCAGACCATGACGAAGAAGCAATAGAACTACTACACAAAACAGCCAACGAAGACTACCCAAACCTCGCAGTCTTTGACCAATCACTTACAGCAGGTGACATGGAGCGTGGCTACAACGAACTGTGTGATATTTGGAATCAAGCACCAGAACTTGTTGTTGTGGACTTCTTAGACCTCATCCAAGCAGGTGAAACTGTGCCCGACAAAGCCAACTTCCTCAAAGGTTTCGGACGCAAACATGATGTACCACTGCTTGTGTTACACCAAACCTCACGACACGCAGGTGCTGACGGTAGAAAACCAACCATGAGTTCGGGTGCATTCGGTGGTGAACAACAAGCCACAGCAATCCTTGGTGTTCGCAGACGCAAGTATGAAATACAAACAGAAATTAACGAACTCATTGAGAAACTCAACAAAGGTGGCTCCGAACGCTCACAAGAGCGTTTGGAGTTCTTGCGTTACGAAGCAAAAATACATGAACACACAGTCACAGTCAACCTACTCAAAAACAAACGACCCGCCGGTCAACTCGTCGATGATGTGGATTTCGAACTGAACGCCATGACTGGTCGCATTCGTGAACTCAACGGTGAACTACCACGACAATACAAACAGATGGGACTTGAGTATGAACATCCCTATGACTGATGCCATCGAAGAGTTCATGGAACTCTTCCAAGGTCGCACAGATGCATACGGCACCTGGGAAGGTGGTTCAGTAAAAGAACCAACAAACTATAAAACGTTCGCACGTCATCTATATGACGAAGAGTTCGTCGGTATCTACCCACTCAAAGATGACCACACCGTCAGGTGGGGTTGTTCAGACATTGATGTTGACAACATAGACCTCGCAAGAAATCTACAGTACGCACTTCAAGCACAAAAAATTCCAGCGTTCGTAGAAAAAACTGTCAGAGGATTCCATGTCTGGGTGTTCGCATCAGAATGGGTATCTGCTGCAATCATGCGCAGAGCCTTCTTGGCAGCGCACGAAGCAATCAATCTAATTGCTAAAGAAGTAAACCCCAAGCAAGAGCAAGCCAAAGATGTAGGTAATTACGTAAGACTACCATACCCAGGAGCAATGGTGACAGCACCAACAGCACGATACATGATTGACGACAATGACCAACCAATCGAAATTGGAACATTCATATCAGAAGCACTAGACAATCGAGTAACAGCCAACATGCTCAGACCACTCGCAGAAATGCACAGACCAAGAACAAAAGCCACAATGGAAAACCTAGATGTATCTGCATCAGTAGAAGAAGCACTCAGACATTGCTCAAGATATTCCAAACATCTATGGTTCAATGGCCCACTAGAACGTCAAGACAGGTCAAACACACTGTGTCAACTTGCCCACACAATGAACCAATACAATGTTCCCATCAACTTCGCATACATCGTGTTAGTTGATGCAGACAAACGGTGGGGCAAATTCCACCTCCGTGAAGACTGCGTAGAACAATTGGTAAAGATAATCGAAGACACCTACGGCGAAGACAACAGAACGGCATTCAGACCATGAAACAATATAAGTTCAATCAAATATTCGCAGTCCGTCCCCGTGTAAAAGGCAGACCACGAGTCACCAAAACTGGTCATGCTTACACACCTGCCACTACCCGTGAATACGAAAACAAAATCAAATCAATGTACACCGGACCGCTATTCGAGAAAGGTCTGCTATCCGTAAAGCTTCGCTTCACAGTTGATGGCATAGAAGTCCAAATAGAACCAGTCATGCATAATCCACTAGTAGAAGGCACTCTCAGCAAACTCACAGGAGACCTAGACAATTATGCCAAAGCAGTACTTGACGCTCTCAATGGTGTAGCGTACACAGATGACAAACAAATCGTTTGTCTGTATGTGGAGAAAGCATGATTTACTCAATCAAATGCCGACAATGTGCGGTAACAATCAAACACGACCCATTCAATCTAAGAAGTTGTAACTGCGACCCCGACGCAACGTCGTGGGTCGCCATCGCCAAAGACGGTAGGCTCATCAAAATGTCAGGCTCAAACATAGAGGTATTGGATGAAACACGAGAATGAAAGACAACCGATGGGACATTCCAGCAACACAACAATACAACTTCAAGAATGATTTACAGTTCGGCAAAAAAGGTGAGCAAATAACCAAAGACTTTCTTGAAGCAATATCCACAGGTTCGTTTGAAGTAAAAACTGACCGTTATCGCAATGGTCGGATGGTTGTGGAAACACAACAAAACCCCCGTGACACAGGGTGGAAACCTTCGGGTGTAGAAGTCACACTCGCTGACTGGTGGGTTTATGTATACGCACTTGACGGAAGCCTTATGGTCATTAAGGTGGAACGATTAAAGAGGTATATACAGACATTATCCAGCAAACGTCTAAAGACGTTTGCCCCAATGTCCAACAATCCAACCAAGGGGTTTCTCCTGCTACCAGAAGAAGTAATGAATATGATGACCAATCCAATCTACGATATGCCAGGTGCCGAGCAATAAAGAAGTCCCTCTTACTCCATACCACGAAGTAACTATCCGTGGTCCTAGGAGGCCAGAAACGCCCACCGAGGCGTTGATGCAGGCTGCCCCAGGTGAAAACATCAGAGAGTCGGTAGAAGAACTACAACCCTTCCGTGAAGCTGTAGCCAGTTGTATTGACCAACTCAATGAACAAGACAGATTTATTATTGACGCAGTAAATACAGAAATGATTTCGTTAGAAGAACTAGGTGAAAGATTGGGGGTAACTAAAACTCATGCTTGGAGATTAAGAAACTCTGCAATGGATAACCTCAAAAAAATTATGTTACAGGACCCCACGGTGCTAGAAAGATTAAGAAACAATGATGAGACGACAGATTACGGTGGGATTTGATAATGAAATTGACGTACATGAAGTGGCGCAAGTACTTAAAAAGTTCTTTGGAGAAACACTCGTCGGTCAAGGAATACTCGAAAACGGACTCCCTCAAGGATGTCTTTACATCACCAACCCAAAACGAAAGAAGAAGTATGTCGAACGACCACAACTGGATTCATGACATCATCCCTCGCAGTCAAATAGATGCGATGAATAAAAACGGGGATGCCATGATTGACAACATGAAAAATGGTGTCAATCTTATGATTAGTGCATCTAATCAATCAGCCATAGAACTATGCAAAGCATGGGAACTCACAAGAAACGGAGATGAAGATGGCTTCGAAGCCATCGCATACTTCATCAACGGTCTAGTGTCAGCCCTAGAAATGTATCTAGAAGATGAAAACATCAACCCATACGAGGAACAGAATGAAACCGATTAAGTGCAACTGGGACTTAGTCAGCCTTCACTGGCTAGACGCTTTCGATGGAGAAAACGGATGGACAGAAACAAAAGACTACAAGCCATACAGACGTACCGTCGTCACAGTCGGGTGGCTTTGGCCCAACTGTTTAGAAGGACACGTCACACTTGTGACTTCGTACTTCCCAGATGAAGTGCCCAACCTGAAAACAGTTGGTATGCCAACACACATTCCTAATGGAATGGTTATCAGTCAAACTGTTCTCAAGCAGGCTTCAATTCTTCTGCCACCGGATGAACTAACTTCGCAAAAGCCTCCCGCACTTTAGCAGGACTATCCGCCATCTCTGGCGAAATTTCCGCATGGAGCCAATCTCCCTTGGGGGCTCCGTGAATTGTTTCCTTCTTGTAGTTTGACCAAGCATCTCTGTCGCACATCCATGCACGTCCCCACGGTGCGGGAAAATAATCAAACAATGCTTCTAAACCCAATAAGTCTGCATTGTCAACCAACAACTTACACATTCTCACAGCCTCTCGGCGTCCATTGGGGACGCCTTTGCCCTTACCCATGTTGCGGTAAGAAAAATCCACAGCCCTACCTGTTGCATGAACGCTCATAGAAGTTTCAGAACCCCTCATCATCCTCACACCAAAATCGCCGTTATTCCAAAAAGCACCATTACCAAGTTTGATTACTTCTTCAATAAACACTTTCATACCTGGGCGCAAGCCTTTGGCTGCGCCATCTTTGTTCCCCGTGTATTGCCGTTTCATTATTTCTCCTTGGTTTGATATGTACGAACTGGTGAACCCACAAAAGACAACCAGGCATTCTTAGCAGCATCTCCCTCGCTACCAATCAGCCTGTCACCCATCTGTACTGGTGGCACAAATCCCTTCAATATATGAATGAGTCGTTCCTTTGGGTCATCCAAAGTATTGCCAGTAAACACAGACTTACCCAAAAACTGCTCCAACGGAATCTTCAACAATGGGTTCATATTATTGGTATAACGGAGAGGACTAAACAACTCGCCTAACTGTTGTGGCGTCCTAGTAAAACCTAAGTCCGGAGCAAGATAAAGATTGTCACCAAATGGCAATTTAATACCACCAATCTCTCGTACAAATGGGGATGGGTATTCAGATGGTTCGTAATTGGGGTCACGCATGTTTCTCATAATAGAACGGTAAATCTGATATGGCTTAGGATTCAACCATTGGTTCTGTAATTCAAATATCAAGTTGCGTGACGTCCAAAGCCAAAACGGAACAATCTGTCGCATAACCTCATCAACTTGACTCAAGTCCTCATAGTCAAAAAACGCACGTTTGGTTCTAGCCTGTGCCATACCAACATCCATTCCGCTCTTAGCGGAATCAAATCCAAGGACAAATCGACTGTAGTTATCAGACTCTTGACCCCACTTGGCATTGAATCGCACAAGCTTGTTATCCCACAAACGTGAACCACCAACAGCATCCTTAAAGTCTTCAGTAAAAATTCCTCCACCAGAACCAAACATTGACTTTCGTGCAGTGCGCAGCACTTCACGAACCTCAAAAGGCTTAGTTAAAACCCAATCCTCAAACTGCATTCCAGCCCTAGAAGACTTCATCCAGTCAATGTACAAAGGGGTGGCTTCCATCATGTTCTTAAACTCAGCACCCATGAACACAAGTTTCACAGCGTTGGCCAATCCGTTACGCACATGAAAACCAGGAGTCATAGTCGCATAAGCCTTAAAAAACTTTGTGTAACTGCCTACATACTTGTGCATCTGTCTTAAATACTCAGGGTCATCAAATCGCTGAGCCCTGTTCCATAGTTCGGCAAACTCAGGTGAGCCGGCAAGACCAGGATAAATACCATAGTCGCCCTTAACACCCTCGGCACCATAAATACCCCTGCTCAGATACTGCCAACCTTCTTCAAGGTCAGGAAAAAACTTACGAACATTACTAGAAGCAAACTGACCAACTTGTTGACCAGCAGCATTATTCACACGACCAGACTTCTCCAAAGTATAAATAGAATTTTGCAACCCTGCCATAAGACGCTGCTCAACTTCAGTATTGCCAAGAACTGCCACAGCTGCTTCGTACTCTGCCTGCAATTGAATCTGCCTTTGTGCGATATTCTCCAAATGAGAAAACCCTGGACCACGAGTACCAAAAGTGCGAAGCATCTCGATACCCTCGTCGAGAGTCTTGATGCCCTGATTATAGGAACGAGCAGCAGAGGATGTACCAGCAACACGAGTACGAACAGTAGTACGACCAGAAGGAACTGGTCTAGATTCATTGTAGTACTTACCATCAATCTTGCTCTTGACACGAGAAGTCTTGTTGACACGAACTGTGGGGTCAAAAGCAACACCACGTTGCGTACTATTAATCATGTCCTGGACTTCTAACAAACGGTCTTCAAGTTTCTTAATCGCAACAGGGTCATGTGGTTGCACTAAACCCTTAACAGAATCAAACTGAGCCTGCAAATCCGTTACAAGATTCTGAGCCTTCGTATTCGCAGAACGTGCAGCAGTACGAGCCTTTTTGGTTGACGCATTAGATGCGTCAACAGTAGTAGATATAGATTCCAAATCAGATTGCAAACGAGCAATAGCCTCTTCGCTGGCAGTCATGGGTCTTGGGGGTGCGTCAACAGTCAAAGACTCAGGAAGCCGTGGAGCAAAACCAAGTAAATCGGGAGAATCCATAGTCTCAATAACACCACCAAAAGTATTAGCTTGCTCGCTAGTAAAACCATACTCAGATGTAGAACGAGCCCACTGTTCGTCACCGTACTCAACAGTCTTCAACCATCGAGCAGCAGAAGTTTCATCACCAGGCGTCTGATATATAGCAAAGTAACCAAGTGCTTCTCTATTAGCCTTCGTAGCCAACTCGTCACCCTGAACAAATGTTGCCTTCATATCATCGGAAGTAATAGGACGCCAACGAACCTCAACCCATTTGTCAGTAGGACTTAACTGTTGTGCACGAGCATTTCTCGCCGGCAATTTCATGCGACTCATGTCCTCTTTACGAAGATACAAACGACCAGACGCAGTACCATCGTCGTATCGACGATAGGTGCCAACATTAGAGGGTCGCACATCGGGTTCCATAACAACCTGGTTCGTAACAGGGTCTACAACATTCTTGCCATTCTGCTTCTTCGGTTTCATTTTCAATTCAATAGATACAGGCAAACCATTAGAAGATGCAGCCTTGCGCTGAATACCGAGAGCGTCCTCACGAACCTTAATCATCTGCCTAATACCATCAGACTTAATCTCGATAGTCTCAACACCCATACTGCGCATCTGTTTGAGAGTTTCAATCTCGTGTAACAACTGTTCACGAGACTTTTGCTCAAAAGGAGTGTGGACAATTACATTGTCAACATCATCAGCAAAACGCTTTGAGTCATTCAAATAAACTTGAAACTTATAACTCACAGCTTCATCAGCCTTGGTACCAGTAAACTCGTAACCAAGCCTTGCTCGAAGTTTGTCTAAACTCCTAAAATCAGCAGGACCATCAGGGCCCACACCAATAACATCATTAATAGCAGCGTCAACCTCAGTACCAAAACTCTTACGCTCAGCGTCAATAGAAGCAGACAATTCTTCTGAACCAATTTCTTTAAGTTTAACACGAGCAGTAGATAAATTAGACAATGCATCGTCAAGAACAATAGGTGTATAAACAGCATCTACAGTTGCTTGTCTAACCTCACCACGCAAGTTAGCCTGCTCTGCCTTGAGTACATCAATATTGCCAGCAATAACCTTTTGAGCGTCAGCAATCTGAACAGGAGTAGCAGACTTAACACCATCGGCAAGAACAGCAGCACCAAGTTCTTCTTGTCTCTTCAAAAGAACACGTTCACCGGAACTACCCCAAAACTTTTCAATAATACTACGATTAGCAGATGCAGTGTCAAAATTAGCAATCAACTTGCCACTAAGCGCATCTTGCTCCCTGAGGTAATCAACCAAGTACTGCAAAGAACGTTCATGAGATATTTTGTCAACACCATCACGAAGCAACATCTCAGGATTAGTAATGCGAAGAACGGCATCAGTATGAGCCCAGTCAGTAATAGAAGTAACAATCTGACCAACATCTTTGTGTTGCACAAAGATGTTCCTCCAAAACTTAGCAGAGGGAATAGTCAAAGGAATGTCCCCGCCAAGGGATTGTGCAGCCCGCAAAGTAGGCGGAGCCACACGACCACCAAAAGTCCAATCAACGTTATGTCCATTCAACTCAGAAAGAGTAATCAAAGAACTACTACGATTCTGGGCAGATTTGGCCAAAGCATATTCAGGAGACTGCATCAAAATATTAAGTTCATTCTGTGCCTCAGCAGCCGGAATAACACGCTCAACAGACTTCTTGCCTACAGACTTGACAACGGGACGAACTCGAATACTCTCATTCAAACGCACAGCAAGGTCGTTAGAAATCTTTTCCAAATCAGCAATCTGCATGTCAACACGAACAGCGTCATCAACATACTTACCAAAGTCACGACCTTGAGAAATCAAAACAACATTCTTTCTAAAAATATCCTGCGTAATCGAATCACCCAAATCAACACCGTAATAGGAAAACACTTCTCGCAAATGTGCTAACTCAATTGATGTCTTTTGTTGTGCAACCAAAACACGAACCTTCAACAAAGCCTCTGTGTAATCAGAAACACCTGTGGTGCCATTCTTAACCAAATCAAGAGCAATCTGATAATCATCAGCAAGCTTGGCAGCACGAGCTGCCAAGCGAGGAGAACCAGAAGCACGACCAGCAGCAGCCCTAGAAGCCTTCTCTAAGGCAGAAACCTCGGCAGTTGTGGGAATACGCTGAGCAGGACGATTAGCCTGCAACTTAACATCATTAAGTATCTCATCAATCTTTTTAGCCATGCCCGGAAAACGTTCCTTAAGATGAACACGCAAAGACTCCACAACAGGGGACAAAGTAGCCATGTCACGAGAACCAGTCTCACCCAAACGAGCTACAACACTATCAATCTGTTCCAAACTATGTACAGCCTTAGTCGGGACAATGGGTTGCCCGACACCCAACTTCCTAACAACATTAACCACTTCAGCATAAAGACCAGATGTTTGCAAAGGAGAAGAATTAGCAAGAGGAGCAAGATATGCAGAAACTTCCATAAGTTGTTCCTGTGAACGTGCATGAAAAGCAGCGTCGTCTGTGTACTTCTCAAACTTCGTAAGGAACTCAGCAACAGCCTGATTGTGCTCAGGTGATGACTCAACAGCACGAAGAGCAAGACCTTCTTCAGAAAGGTCTTTAAAACGCTTCTGCAAATTACCAGACTCTACAGCATGTTTTGCATAAACAGTAAAACCATCTGTGTCCGGCAACATGCCGGCAATAACACCATCAGCACGTACCATCTCGGCATGCTTCATAGCAGCATCAGCCATCGCTGTATTCAAATGACCCAACAACTCTGCAACATCTGCTTCGCTCACGGCAGGATTCTTAAGTGCCATCAAGGCAGCATCCATGCTGCCGTACTTCAACTCAAGCTGTGACTTCAAAACATCAAGACTGTCTCGCAAACCTAAATGCAAATTCTGAATAGCAGTCAAAACCTGGTCAAATGCATGAGCAGAATTCTTATGCATTTGCTTCAAATACTCAGGAGCAATACCAAAATAACTTTCAAAAAGTTTCACAAACTCAGGAGTCTTCTTAAACTCATTCATCATCGCCACATTCGACATCATGTTGGCATGACCTCGAATATAAGCAGGAACAATATTCTTCATGTCAGTGTCAAAAGCATCAAAAACAGGACGACCCTCACTGCGTAACCAAGTATTGACAATCTCATTAAGATTGTCAATCGTCAAATCTTCCTTCTTTAAAATTGTGCCAAAGAATGGAGAACCTTCCTTCAAACCACGCTGCCTAAAATTACCAACAATATGCAAAGCACTACCATCATCAGGCAGCAAACCAGCCATAGCAGGGTCAGCCCTGACTTCATCCATCAACTGAACAAACTGCTCAGTAGAGTTGTGCGGCAAATAACCTTTTTGATAACCAATAACATGGTCAGGAACAACAGTCTGCCAAGCCTCATCAGTAACACCATGAAGCTCTTCCATAACAGTACGAAACTTTTGAGCCAAATCTAAATGCTCGGAAGAAAGACCAAGTTGCGCAGCCTTATCAATCATAGGCTGACCACTCTCAACATTGTCCAACAACTGTCGAACGGGATTATTCTCAGGCTTCATAACTTCTTCACGCAAAGAACCAAAACGTTGCACAGCAGCAAAGTCTGCTTCAGAAAAACCAATACGACGAATATCATCAGCATTCAAAATAGCACGGGCAACCTGCGCTTCACCGTCACTCAAACTTCCATTCGCCAAAGCAACACGATACTTCTTAATAGTACCTTCACCAAAATACTCAATAGCTCCAACGCCACGAGGCGTTATAGCAGCATGCAATGACTTAATACCACTCGTATTTACAAACCCAAGGCGAGTAGCGGTAATACCACGCTCAAGAAACTTGCCAACAATATCGCTACCAGGAACCTTGACTCGACTACCAAAATAATAAACACCAGGTCCCCTAATACCAAGCTCTTTAGAAATAATCTCAGGAAGAGCTTGCTTGCCTTGCGCTGCAATATTCTTATAGGCAGATGCTATTTCTGCTTCAGAAAAATTAGCAAGACCACTCTTGGTCATCCACTCCATGCGTTGCTGGGTAAAAGCAGCAAGCTTCTCTCTACCCTCACGACCAATAACACTCTTGGCAGCAGCACGTCCAGAACCCTTAACACCAAAAATCGCCTTACGGGCAGATGTCTCGAACAAGTCATCACCCAACTTTGTGACACCAATCTTTGCCAACTGCTCCGCAGAAGCCTTTTCAACTCCACCTTCAATAAGATGTGCAAGAGATGCTCCAGAAGTTTTAATAGTGCCCTTAGCAAGAATTGTTCCACCCAAAGTAGCCCAAGTCAAAGGGTCTAAACCCACGTCACCAACCAAACCAACAATGCGACCAGCCCAACCCTTCATCGGAAATGCCTTGCCAAAACCGTAATCAAATTGTTTTGTCTGATTTAAAAAATCCGCAAACGAAGCCTTCGTATTAGGGTCACTATCAACTTGGTCCACAATCTCACGGATACCAGAAATCACAGCACGACGTGGTGTGTCAAGAATCTGCAACGGCATAAGCAAGTGCTTCAACGCACTTGCACCAACACCAGGCTTAGGCAATGCAGGCAACTTGCTCTTTATGTAGGGGTTTGCATCCAACTGCGAAGACAGACTAGAAGCCACACCCTGTTGTGACAATGTTGGAACCTGTGTAAACCAAGAAGTGTCAGACTTCTTAGATACAGACGGCTTACCAATACCACGAGACACTGGGTCTTTTGCGGCAATTGCATTCAATTGCGCAACAATGTCTACCGGCTTATTTTGCGAATTAGCCACTCTTCGTTGAACGCTTCAACATAGCATTTCTCATGATGTCGGTCTTCAAAGGAGTAGAACCCTGTTGCTGCAAAGAAGCAAGTATTTGAGAAGCAAGGTCAAATGCTTGTTGCTGTGTATTAGCACCACTGCCCTCTTTGCGGTCTGCATAAGCATTAATAGCATTGGCACGTGAACGATTCTCAGCACTAAGACGTTCGTCTTTAATGTTCGCACCCTTTAACGCAAGAAAATCCTTTGCTGCCTGGTCCTTGGCCCTACCAACAGGAGCACCAGGCATTTGAATTCTAGAATTCAGCAATTTCATAAACCAATTACGCTGAGATTGTTCATTCGCATGTTGTTTCTCTTTACCCATAACATCCTGAATTGCTTTGTTCTCCAAATACTTTTTCTTGTCAACATCACTCGTAAGAAAAACATCACCAAATTTAGCAGCAATATTCTGACGCCTAACAGCGTCAGAAGAAAGCTGAGCGGGAAGATTAGCAGTAAGGTCAGCAAATTGCTGAGGAGCATACTGCATGGCTTCAGCACCAAACTTCAAAGTACCATCTGAATTCATGTCAGTATAATTCTCATTAGCACCACGCATACCAGCCTTCTGAAATACATCTTGTTGCAGACTCTGGTCAAGCATTGCCTTCTGGACGACCTGATGTTCATCAGCCAAAGTATTGACAAAAGATTTCCAATCAGCAGGACTCATACCAGATTGTGGTTGCAAATCTTTTGCATTCCACAACTGCCAGGCAGGAGTACCAGACTTAATTCGAGCAGCAGCAATAGCATGAGGAGATGAAGAACCCAAAGAAACGGCAGACGCAGTCGTAGGGGCATTGCGCTGATACAACTGGTCAAGAGTAAAAGAAGGTGCAGACTGAAAAGTACCATTAAGATACTGCATGACAGGGTCCATCGTGTTCGACGAAAAGTCAGACCCACCCTTGCTAGCAATCATTGCTGCAATCAAATCGGAATACGGGTCAGCCATACTAATTAGTCCTTTTGTTCCCTAGAACTTGCCAGCCAGAGCGGGGAATTTCTTCTTAGCTGCAGCCATAGTTGTAAACTTATAGTTTGGATTCAAATCTGCCAAAGCAGCCTTAAAGTTTGGATAATTGTCAGGTGCGGCAGCAACCTGCTGAGCACGAGATGTAGCACTGCCAGCAACAACCGGTTGAGCATTTGCACCAGCACCAGCAGTAGAACCATCAACTGCACCACCAGCAGCAATAATAGCTTCCTCAAGAGCAGTCTTCTTCTCACCAACACCCTGTTCAACACCATAACGAGCAGTGTTAATCTGGTCCATCAATTGATTCATTGCACTTGTGCGAGCAGTGTCAGCATTCGCCTGATACCCAGCACGTTGCGAACCAAGACCAGTAGTCGCATAATTCTGTGCCATTTGTGACACATCAAGATTCGATTGATTGTTTGCCAACTGATTAGCAGACATCAACTGTTGCAACTGATTATACGAATCAGCACCTTGCTGATTCGCCATCTGTGACGCCTGAACCTGCTGATTCACAGGGTCATTAGAAACACCATAAGCACTCAAGTAATTAGCCATAGCATTATTCACAGGACTTACCTGCTGTTGCAAATTGGCATAAGGATTACTCTGGTTGGCATTCAAATATTTATTCAAATCACCATAACCAGTATTAACCATGCCTTGAGCAGTATCATAACCGGCATTAATATTACTAATACCAGTATTGTAATTATCCCAAATAGAAGCCTGACCTTGTGTATTCTGGTCATTGATAAGACCAAGCAAAGTGTCAGCGTTACCACGATACCCACCAGAAGCAAGACGACCCTGTAAACCTTGCAAAGCACGAAGTTGAGTATCAGTCGTATTCTTCGCAGCAGCCTGCTCAGCGTTCCACTTGGCCCAATCAAGAGAACTGTCCTTGCTACCAGAACCCCCAGAACCACCACCCTGAAGCATCTTAGTCAAACCAGCAATACCACCATAAGCAGCAAAAGGGTCTGCCTGTACAGGAGGCTTAGTAGATGGCTGATTATATCTATTAGCTAAATTATAAGCATCATTCTGTGCCTTAGTACCAGAACTATAATCGTATGGTATTTGTCCAAGAGCAGCAGTACCAACCAAACTCTCAACACGGTCACGTCGGTCTGCCGTACGAGGAGCATTCTGTATCTTAGCAGAAGCACCATTTACCCAATCGTAAGTATTTACACCTGTTGCCATTATGCGTACGCTCCTGCTCTGTATTGCATTATCTGTCCTGCATCCTCAGCAATTTGCTGAGCCTTCTGCTGTGCCAAAACGGTCTGGTCTGCTTTTAGTTGCGCTTGCCGCTCGCCCAAATCACCTTGATAAAAAGCATTACCAGTGTCAAGCGCACCCTGTGCTTGACCAGTCTTATCAACACGCTCTTTAGCAAAATCCTGCATTGCACTAGCAAATGCACCGCTCTTGACATTTGCAGTATTACGACCACTACGACCATAACCAGCAACCAACTGTGGTGCCTGCCTGTCGTACTGTGCGTTTGCATCAGCAATCGCACGACGACCAGTCTGGTTCATTATCTGATTGTCATACAAAGCACGACTACTCTGTGTATTAAAACCACTAATCAGAGCCTGCAAACGAGCTGCGTATTCTGCTGGATTAAATGCCATTAGAAATTACCTTTGTATCGAGTATCTTTATTAGGAATAGGACGTTGCTTCAACTGCTCTACATCTTTACGCAAAGAATCAATAGCCTGAATCAACGAAGACACAATCACACGAATAGCAATAGCATCCGAAGAATTGAGTGTCGTTACAGCAGGAATTGATAGTGGTTCCATCATGAGAATATTGATGTCCCCAAAACAATCTGGTCACTGTCACCACTCACAGGACTAGCCAACTTGATGGAAGTAATTGCACCATCAGCAATAGCAGCAGTTTGAATTGCACCAGCAGTAAAGTTTGTGCCTGCTTGTAGTGCATCAACAAAGTTTTTGACAGCAGTAAAGTTGCCGTTAACCTCGGCGGCTTCGGCAATAGTTGCATCAACAAATGTATTTGGAATAGTTAGAGCCATTATCCAGTGACCTTTCGATTATTATATTTATAGGCAATACTGTCAATGCCCCACTCGCCACCAGTTGGACCAGTGAACAACAGTTGCACACATCGTGCCAACCCAAGGTTGGCGCCACGACGAACCTCTGCACCTTTGGCAATAACACCCCAAGTGCCACTTCCCCAAAACATGGTGCCCCACTGTCCACCGCTAGCAGAAGAGGGAAGAACAATATCAATGCTCTTACGCTCATTGCCAGACGCTTCCTCAAAATTGTGAAACACTTTAACATTTAATGTGCGTTGTGTGTCTACCTGTTTGAGAACAAAGTCCGGTCTACGCCACATCTTCTTCATTGAGTAATTGTTTCCGTCAACCCAACCTGTGCGATAATAGGTTGAAAAATTTACTTCTACTTGACTAATAAAATCTGTTTCAGAAGAAAATACTTCTACCTCTAACACTCTTGGAAGTGTTGGATGCACAAGAACAGGCACGCTAACACCAGCAGTTGTCTTAAAATCTGACCCACCAACAAGACCGTAACCGTCTGCAGATGAAAGTCTGTTCCAGGAACCATTCTGACCAATGCTTGGGTCATAAATCAAATCAGTAGTTACTTCCGTAGCAGCAACACCAGTCGAATAGGGAACAGCAAGCCACACCCTACGGTTAACATAAGAAACACTTATCTTGCTGCTGTAATTACTGTTAATGTAACCAAGTGGATACGCAGCCTTAAGGTTCTGAAACAAATCAACAATGGTGTTTCCGTTGTAATAAAACAATCCTTTAAAACCAACGTAAAAATATACACCCTGTTCAGATGATGCAATATGAGTTGGCAAATCCACACCAAGATTAGATGATAACTCAACAACGTTATGGTCAGTTGAGTCATACCCAAACAAAACGTAAATAGCCTGTGGCTTAAACACAACCAAGTGTCCGGCAACCACAGCAAGTCCTGTTATGCCATCACCACCACCATTGAAATCAATAAAGTCAGATTGCAACCAATCTGACGGCAAACCTTCGTGGGACCAGCGCAAACGGTTTGGATAAGATGTTCCATCCTCTTTTGTGTTTGCTGCAAACATTTTGTTTGTATGTTGAATTGTGTGTTCCGCTTTAGGAAAATATCCACCAACAGGGCTTGCATAAGCCTGCCACGTCGGACCACTTGCGGTCAACGCAGTAGCATAAGTGTCAGTAACATTCCACTTATATGTTGCAACACCAGTCTTGCCAGTTGTCATGTACATCGTGTCGCCCCACTGGGCTAACGATGAACCACTTGTGCTTGCAGACACAATAGGTGTACCAGAACCAAAATCCAAACGAGTAAAGTTTGTACCAGTACCCTGATACACAGATGTTTCTGTAGTCAACATCAAGTACTGTGACGACCCCTTAAACCATGTAAGACGCTTCGGAGCCCAAGTACCAGACACGCCAGTTGTATTAATCTCTCTAAACGCTCCACGAGTAAACAAACCACCACGAGGGTCAATTTCCATATTTAACATGTCTGGTGATTCGTTATCAGCCAACTGAAATTGGTCAGCACGAAGGTTAAGACCGCCAGTAAAGTCAGTACGTCTTTCAACAAGAATTTGCGGCATGATTAATAATTCTTAAGAGTTCTACCAAGAGTTTGCAACCAACGTTGCAAAGTCGGATACTGTCGTCCGCCGGACATCACAACAGGTTGTGCACTTGATGCTTTCATCAAGTCACGACGAGCAAACGCAACACCCTCTTCAAAAGACTTCATATACATATTAGAAAGGTCAGAATCTTCTTGACGCTGATAAACACGAGCAAGAACAAAATAAGGAAGAATAGCGTGAAACCATTCATCCAAATCAATCTCTTCACTAACATCATCCAACCATGTATAAACAGGATTACGAAATGCTCGAACAGTCATTGGATAAACAATGTTTGGCTTAGCCCACAACTGTATCTTCTTGTCCCAAAAACTATAAAAGTATGGACGAGCAGCAACATCCAAATTTCCCAACCAAACCATTTCGGCCTGGTTGTAATCAATCAAATGAAGACGAGCACCTTGAGCCGAAGTATCTACAATAGAAATAATTTCTCGAATATCCCCAATTGTAGATATTGTGTATTCACGCTGATTAGCTACCGTGCTAAATGTATATGTTTCTTGCAATATAGGCCAACGGCGTTCCAACGCATAAATACGTTGGAACCCCTCACGAGCAAACTGGTCAATAACAGCATTAGACAAATCCGTCTCATCAAGGTCGGACATATCCCTAACCTGTGAACGCAATGTCGTAAGCGTTATTGCCATTAAGCCTCACCCTTATTTCTTAAATGTCCAATACAAAAATCTGTCCCACGGGCCTTTGGGCCCTCACACGTGTCATCCTTGGCTATGCAACGATTGCGCCCAATATAAGGGCCTGATGGAGCAGCAAGGCGTGCGCCTTCTGCATGGGCAAGACGGGAGTGCTTAGTAGTTGGCTCCCCGTATAAAGTATGAGCAAGTTTCGCCGATTGGTTCATACCAATAGGGCGAAATGTTACCTACTTAATACTTTGAACCTCTTGGAGATGCTTTTTTCTTTGGTGCAAACTTACCTGCTTGTGCAGATGAACTCTTATTAGAACCCATCATCTCTCCACCCTTGCCACGACCTGCAGCAGAACTTTTTGGCATTGTCTTGCCAAAACCACCAGCAACAGTAGCACGACCACCGGACTTCGAACCCATACCTTCACGAGCAGCACCAGCACGGTCTACACGCTTCTTAGTACCAGTTGCACCTTGAATGGTGCGACCTGAACGATACGAACCACCGACTTTGAAGTCTGGTGTTTTCGCTTTTGGTCCACCGGTTGCTGGTCTTGCGCCCTTACGAGGCATTGACTCTTTTGCTTTTCCACCTGTTTGCATTGAACCAGATGGAGACTTAGGGTACTTCTTTGGTGTTGGTGTGTAAGCCATAATTATTTCCCTACCTTATCTGAGTTTGGACGAACCGTGTAATTCTTATCTTGCTTAACGCCTACAGAACTATTTTTGTAAAGACCTGGTGCTGTAACAATTCCAGACTTCTTAGTTGCTTTAGCATGATTATCTAATTGACGATAATTGTATGGCATTTTATTCTCCTAACGCTAAATAAATTGGGGAACGGGAAGGTGGTTCCCGTCCCCCAAATCAGATTACTTACTTGCGGTAAATTGATACCGTGTTTGCTGCAGTAAAATAACCAACGAATGTCGCTGATGATGCTGCTGCAACAGTAGCCATACC